>WNFM01339885.1_pt1 | contig 26620 bp, 28 predicted proteins | sample 5400271 | NCBI WGS metagenome assembly WNFM01 (sample SAMN13153352, study PRJNA577476) | soil metagenome | isolation source: 60 cm saprolite on Douglas fir-dominated hillslope | place: USA:California | collected 2013-09-17 | reverse complement strand
GCCGGCAAAATTCGGCTTCGCCATCGATTGCGGGCCGCGGCCGGTTCTGACCACCGTATCAGCCGACATCCGGCTCGAACGCGACGCCGATGGCGAATTGATCTGTCGCGCCAATGGCGCTGCGAAGGCCGCGCGCGTATCGACAGCAACAGCTGTCAGCACCATGCTGGCACTTGCCGGCTGGTTCGTACAATCGGGCGGAGTCACGGGCGAGCGCGGCCGAATGGCGGCGCATCTGGCGCGCGGCGCGGTGCTGCCGGATATTTTCAACGAAGTCCCTGCCCCATCGGTCGCCGCATATTCTCCAGAGCCGGGTCCGGTCGCGGAAGGCCTGCTGGTCGGTTTCGAATTCGGCCAGGTGCCAGCCGAACTGCTCGACGCGCTGTCAGGCCTTGGCGCACTGCGCATAACGCCGTGGCGGATGCTGCTGATCGAAGGCGCCAGCGCCATGCCTGATCTGCCCGGCCTGATCACGCAGCCCAACGATCCGATGCTGCGCGTGATTGCCTGCACCGGTTCACCTGGATGCCTGCAGGGCGCGCAGCCGACACGCGCGCTGGCGCGATCGCTTGCGCCTCATCTGCCTGACGGCACGATCCTCCACGTTTCTGGCTGCGCGAAGGGCTGCGCGCATCCCGGCCCTTCGGCCCTCACGCTGACGGCGCAAACCGGAGGGTTTGACCTGATCCGCGACGGTCACGCCCGCGACCTGCCGCAGCGCTCGGGGCTGACGGCTGAGTATCTCGCGGCTCACCCCGCCATCCTGCGCGAGGCGCTGTGATGCCTCACACTTACGAAACCGACGGCGCTGCGATCTATCGCAAGTCCTTCGCCACGATCCGGGCGGAGGCCGATCTCGGCCGTTTTACGCCGGAAGAAGAAGTCGTGGTGGTTCGCATGATCCATGCCGCAGGGATGGTCGGGCTGGAGCAGCACGTCCGCTTTTCGCCTGATATGGCATTGGCTGCACGCGCTGCGCTGGAAGCCGGCGCGCCGATCCTGTGCGACGCGCGGATGGTCAGCGAGGGCATCACGCGCCCGCGGTTGCCGGCCCAGAATGAAGTGATCTGCACGCTGCACGACGCCGGCGTGCCCGAACTCGCGCTTAAGCTCGGCAATACCCGCTCGGCCGCGGCGGTCGAACTGTGGCGGTCGCATCTAAAAGGCGCGGTCGTCGCCATCGGCAATGCGCCCACCGCCTTGTTTCATTTGCTCAACATGCTGGAAGACCCCGACTGCCCGCGCCCGGCCGCCATCGTCGGCTGCCCCGTGGGTTTTGTCGGCGCCGCTGAATCGAAGGAAGCATTGATATCGGCGCCGCCGGTGCCGTCGCTGATTGTTGCCGGCCGGCTCGGCGGGTCTGCTATCACGGTTGCCGCCATCAACGCGCTCGCAAGCGCTAAGGAATAGATCTTGGGCAAGATCATCTGCACCGGCCTCGGCCCCGGCGATCCCGACCTGATCAGCGTCCGCTCGGACCGGCTGATCCGCGCCGCGCGTCATGTCGCGTATTTCCGCAAGGCTGGCCGTCCGGGTCAGGCGCGCCGCATCGTCGAAGGCATGCTGGCGCCTGATGTGACCGAATATCCGATGGAATATCCGGTCACGACCGAGCTGCCGTTCGGCAGCGCCGACTACAATCGGCTGCTGGCTTCGTTCTACGACGACTGGGCAACGCGGCTTGCGGGTCTTGCCGCAACCAACGACGTCGTCGTGCTCTGCGAGGGCGATCCGCTGTTCTACGGATCCTTCATGCATCTTCAAACCCGGTTGCAAGGCCGCGCCGAGGTCGAGATCGTGCCGGGCATCAACGGCATGACCGGGTGCTGGAACGCCACCGGGATTCCCATCACCTGGGGCGACGATGTCCTTTCCGTGCTGATGGGCACGCTGCCCGAGGATGATCTGCTGCGTCATATGCAAAGTGCCGACGCTCTGGTGGTGATGAAGACCGGGCGCAATCTGCCAAAGGTGCGCCGTGCGCTCGAGCGCGCGGGCCGGCTCGAGGATGCGTGGCTGGTCGAGCGCGGCACCATGCCGGGCCAGCGCGTGATGCGGCTCGCCGAGACCGAGATCGGCGAATGCCCCTACTTCGCAACCATCCTGGTCCACGGTCAGGGCCGCCGTCCGGAGCTGGAGGAATGACCGGCTCGCTGGTGGTCGCAGGTCTCGGCCCCGGAGACTCCGCGCTGGTGACATCAGAGGTCACCGCGGCACTGGCGGCTGCGACCGACGTCGTCGGCTATATCCCCTATGTCGCGCGCGTGACGCCGCGCGAAGGCCTGACGCTGCACGCCTCCGACAATCGCGTCGAACTGCAGCGGGCGAACGAGGCGCTCGAACTCGCCGCCGCCGGACGGCACGTCGTGATCGTATCGTCGGGCGACCCCGGCGTGTTCGCGATGGCGTCGGCCGTATTCGAGGCGCTGGAAAAAATCCCTTCGCTGCACAACCTCGATATTCGCGTGCTGCCCGGCATCACCGCGATGCTGGCTGCCGCCGCCCGCGCCGGTGCGCCGCTCGGCCATGATTTTTGCGCCATCAACCTCAGCGACAATCTAAAACCGTGGGCGCTGGTGGAACGGCGGCTTCGGCTCGCCGCGGAAGCCGACTTTGCCATGGCGTTCTACAATCCCCGCTCCGCTGCCCGCCCGCATCAGTTCGCGCGCACACTGGAAATCCTGCGCGAGGCCTGTGGTCCTGAACGGCTGATTACGTTCGCGCGCGCGGTGACAACGCCGGAGGAACACATCGAGACGGTGACATTGGCCGAGGCCCGGCCCGAGATGGCCGACATGCGCACCGTCGTGCTGGTCGGCAATTCCGCGACCCGCCGCGTCGGGCGCTACGTCTATACGCCGAGGCACGCCGATTGAGTGAGCCAGCGCATGATCTCGTCTACGTTCTGCGCCGTCCTGCGCTCCGGCAGGATGGGCCGGTCAATCATGATGACCGGCAGACCAAGCGCGCGCGCGGCGTCGAGCTTGGCCCTGGCGCCCTCGCCGCCCGCGTTTCGCGCGACGACATGCGTGATGCGATGATCGCGCAGCAGCGCGAGATCGCCCTCGATCGTGAATGGTCCGCGCGCGAGCACGATCCCGGCATTCGGCAGCGGCAACGCTGTATCGGGAGCATCGACCAGGCGCAGCAGATAGAAGTGCTGCGGCTTTGCCGCGAACGGGTTGAGATGTTGCCTGCCGATGGCGAGAAAAATCCGCGCCGGCTGATCCGGCAACCCGACAGCCGCATCCTCGACATCAGCGACGTGCTGCCATTTGTCGCCGGGCGCCGCTGTCCATGGCGCACGCAGATACGCGATCAGCGGCGTGGCCATTTTGGCGCAAGCCTCGGCGGCGTTGCGACTGATCTGGCTCGCGAACGGATGGGTGGCATCGATCACATGGGTGATCTGTTCGCGCCTGATATATTCGCAAAACCCGTCGACGCCGCCAAAACCGCCGACCCGCGTCGGCAAGGGTTGCGTGACCGGCGTCGCGGTGCGACCAGCATAGGAGTAGACTCCTGCCACCCCGGCGGCGGCAAGCTCATGGCCAATCTGACTGGCTTCCGTCGTGCCGCCCAAAAGAAGGACCCGGAGGACGCGCATCATGTCTGACTCCCCGGTTCGCTCGGCAACCGATCCCTGGCTCGCGATCATCGGTATCGGCGAGGATGGCCTTACGGGTTTGTCGCAATCAAGTCGAGATGCGCTGGCGAAAGCGGAAATCGTGTTTGGCGGGCCGCGCCATCTTCGGCTTGCCGAGATCGACGCCCGCGGCCGCCCCTGGCCGGTCCCGTTTTCGGTCGACCCGGTGCTGGACTGCCGCGGCCGGAAGGTCGCGGTGCTGGCGTCCGGCGATCCGTTCTGGCACGGCGCCGGCGGCAGCCTCGCCGCGCATATGGCTCCAGGCGAATGGATCGCCTTTCCCGCAGCCTCGACCTTTTCGCTGGCTGCAGCGCGACTGGGTTGGCGGCTGGAAGAAGTCGCCTGTCTCGGCCTGCACGCCGCGCCGTTCGAGACAATGCTTGCGCATCTGGCGCCGGCACGACGTGCGATCTGTCTGCTGCGTGATGGCAATGCGGTCCGCGATCTCGCTGCGTGGCTGACCCAGAAGGGTTTCGGCGCTACGTCCCTGTGCGTAATGGAATCCCTCGGCGGAGCGAGCGAGCGAATCCGCACGACGCAAGCCGCAGACTTCGACCTCACTGAGGTCACCGCCCCGGTCGCAGTCGCGATTTCGGCGGCGGGTGCCGCAGGACTGCCCCGAACATCGGGGTTGCCGGACGACGCATTCGTCCATGACGGCCAGATCACCAAGCGTCCGATGCGGGCGCTAACGCTGTCGGCGCTGGCGCCGCGGCCGGGCGAAATATTGTGGGATATCGGCGCGGGGTCGGGATCGATCTCGGTGGAATGGTGCCTCGCCGGCGGCCGCGCGTTTGCGATCGAGACGCGATCGGATCGAGCCCAGAATATTCGAACCAATGCGGCTGCGTTCGGCGTCATGCACGCCCTCACGGTGGTGGAAGGAATGGCACCGGCGGCGCTTGCAAACCTGCCGGCTCCGAATGCGGTCTTCGTCGGTGGCGGCAACGAACAGTCACTGTTCGATGCGCTGTGGGCGATGATCCCTGTGGGAACGCGGCTGGTGGCCAATGCGGTGACGCTGGAAACCGAGGCGTTGCTGCTTTCGGAACAGAACAAACATGGCGGCGAATTGCTGCGGATCGAGCTTGCGCATGCCGCCCCCCTGGGAAGCATGCGCGGCTGGGTTCCCTCGCGTCCGCTGGTGCAATGGAGTGTGGTGCGATGAAAATCGCCGGCATCGGTTTTCGCGAAACGGCCGGGATCGACTCGCTGCGCAGCGCGCTGATGTCGGCGGGCGGTACCGATGGCGTGATCGCGCTGGCGACCGCCGCCGAGAAAGCTGAAGCTGTGGCATTGGTCGCGTTGGCCGCGGAATTGCATTTGCCGATCCGAGCGATCGCGCCGATGGCGCTTGCGGCGGTCGAAACGCCGACCAGGTCGGCGCGCGTGGCGGCGCGTTTCGGCACCGGCAGTCTGGCCGAAGCCGCCGCACTGGTAGCGGCAGGTCCCGCGGCACGGCTGCTCGGCCCCCGCGCGGTATCGGCCGACGGCATGGCGACGGCGGCGATCGCGGAAGGAGATGGCCCATGACGGTGCATTTCATCGGCGCCGGCCCCGGTGCGCCGGATCTCATCACCCTCCGCGGTCGCGACCTGATTGCGTCGTCGCCGGTATGTCTGTTTGCGGGATCGCTGGTGCCGACGGCGCTGCTGAGCCACTGCCCGGCCGGCGCCAAGATTGTCGACACCGCGCCGATGTCGCTCGACATGATCATCGCTGAAATCGCCGCCGCCCATGCCGCGGGGCTCGATGTGGCGCGGCTGCATTCGGGCGACCTGTCGGTCTGGTCCGCGATGGGCGAACAGTTGCGCCGGTTGCGCGCGCTGAACATTCCTTATGACGTCACGCCCGGCGTGCCGTCGTTTGCTGCTGCGGCGGCTGCGCTCGGCGCCGAACTCACTTTGCCGGGCGTGGCGCAATCGGTGGTGCTGACGCGCACCTCGGGCCGCGCCTCGGCGATGCCGGAGGGCGAAAACCTCGCAGCGTTTGCCGCTACCGGCGCGACGCTGGCGATCCATCTGTCCGTGCACGTGCTGGACAAGGTGATTGCGGAGCTCACGCCGCATTACGGCGCCGACTGTCCTGTTGCCGTGGTCTGGCGCGCGAGCTGGCCTGATCAGCGCATTGTCACGGCGACGCTCGCAACGCTCGATGCGGCCGTTGCCGGGGCCATGGAACGCACCGCGCTGATTCTGGTCGGGCGCGCGATCGGCGCACAGGAGTTCGACGAGAGCCGGCTTTACGCCGGCGATTACGATCGCCGCTTTCGCCCCGTCGGCATCGATCCCCGCTTTCCGGAGGGCGCGTGATCCCGCCGGGCCTCGTCATATCCGCGCCGGCCTCCGGCACGGGCAAAACCACCTTGATGCTGGGCCTGCTGGCGGCGTTTCGCGCGCAAGGGCTTGCCGTGCAGCCGTTCAAGTGCGGACCTGATTATATCGACCCGGCGTTTCATGCCGCGGCGTCGGGGCGCGCTTCGCTGAACCTCGATAGCTGGGCGATGCAGCCGGCGCACTTGGCCGCTTTGATGCAGGCGGCAGATGGCGCCGATCTGATATTGGCCGAAGGCTCGATGGGACTGTTCGACGGCGTTGCTGCCATCGGAGAAACAGGAACCGGCGCGAGCGCCGATATCGCAGCGCTGGCAGGATGGCCCGTGGTGCTGGTGCTCGATGTGTCCGGCCAGGCGCAATCGGCGGCGGCGGTGGCGCTCGGCTTTGCCACAATGCGCAAAGATGTCGCGCTTGCCGGAGTCGTGCTCAATCGCGTCGCGAGCCCGCGGCACGAGGCGCTGGCGCGCGCGGGCATGGAAGCCGCCGGCATTCGTGTGCTCGGCGCGTTGCCGCGACAGCAATCGGTGGCGCTGCCGGAGCGCCACCTCGGCCTGGTGCAGGCCGAGGAGCAGCCGCGCCTCGCGCAGATTCTGGCCGAGATGGCCGACTTCGTCTCTAAGCACGTGGATTTGGCGGCGCTGCGCGCGATTGCCGCGCAAAGACAAACGGCAGATGCCGCAGGTGTCAAAATTTCTCCGCCGGGCAACCGGGTGGCGCTGGCGCGCGACGCGGCGTTCTCCTTCATCTATCCGCATTTGCTGGCGGGGTGGCGCGCGGCGGGCGCAGAGATTCTGCCGTTTTCGCCCTTGGCCGACGAAGCGCCTGACATGTCGGCCGATGCCTGCTGGCTGCCGGGCGGATATCCGGAATTGCATGCCGGCCGACTGGCGGCTTCAACGCAATTCCGTTCGGGGCTACGAAATTTTGCCGAAACACGCCCGGTGCACGGCGAGTGCGGTGGCTACATGGCGATGGGCGAATGCCTGATCGACGCCTCCGGCACGCGGCATGAGATGGCCGGCTTCTTCAAGCTCACGACGTCGTTCGAGAAGCGACGCATGCATCTCGGTTATCGCCTCGCAGAATTGGCCTCTCCGATTCCCGGTCACCGCGAAGGCGCACGATTGCGCGGGCATGAGTTCCATTACGCCAGCATCCTCGAACACGACGATGCGCCGCTCGCGCAGGTCATCGACGCATCAGGCGCCACCGTGCCGGAAACCGGATCGAGCAAAACTTTCCACGGCGGCGGCCGCGCCACCGGTTCGTTCTTCCACCTGATCGCGGAGGCGACATGACCGGCTTTGTGTCCTTTGTCTCCTCCGGCCCTGGCGATCCCGAGCTCCTGACGTTGAAGGCGGTGGCGCGGTTGCAGGCCGCCGACGCCGTGCTGTTCGACGATCTGTCTTCAGGCCCCATTTTGGCGCATGTCCGCACCGGGGCCGATCTGATCAGCGTCGGCAAACGCGCCGGCCGGGTGTCGCCACGACAGCAACATGTCAGCCGCCTCCTGGTCGATTATGCGACGACACATGAACGGGTGGTCAGGCTGAAATCCGGCGACGCCGGAATCTTCGGACGCCTGGAAGAAGAAATCGAGGCGCTGTCGGCCGCCGGCATCGGCTACGAAGTCATTCCCGGCGTCACCTCGGCCTGTGCTGCGGCGGCTGCGGCCGGCATGCCGCTGACCCGGCGACTCAAGTCGCGTCGGGTGCAATTCGTCACCGGTCACGACGTCACCGGTACACTTCCCGAAGAATTGAATTTTGCGGCGCTGGCCGACCCGTCGGCGACGACAGCTGTCTTTATGGGCAAGCGCACCTTTCCGGAACTGGCGCGGCGGCTGGTCGCGGCGGGTTTGCCGGCAAATACGCCGGCCATGCTGGCCGAATCTGTCGGCCATCCCGACCAGCGCCTGACGCGCACGACGGTGGCCGAATTGACCGAGTTGATGACATCGGAGGCCAGTAACACCCCTGCCCTGATCCTGTATGGCGCACTGGCGCCGGGGCGCTCTTGACTTGGCTTGGGGCCGGTGACAACGCTAGCGAAGACGTCCCCGGCGGCCCAAAAGCCCGCGCACGGATATAAGGCACGGAGAATCTCATGCATATCGAACCCGGTCTGGTCGACAGCAGCAAGATCGTACTGAGTTATGCGACGGCCGCCGCGGCTGGCGCTGTGGCGCTCCGGACCGTCGTCCGCTCGATCGGCGAAAAGGGCCCGGTATCGCTGCTCCTGCGCAGCGCGATCGCCACCGTCTGCGTTTTCATCTTCTTCGAGGTCATGCCGCATTTTCCGGTCGGCGTTTCCGAGGTGCACTTCATCCTGGGCTCGACCTTATTTCTAATCCTCGGCGCGGCGCCTTCCGCGATCGGGCTGGCAATGGGCCTGCTGATTCAGGGGCTGTTCTTCTCGCCGATCGACCTGCCGCAATACGGCATGAACGTCACCACGCTGCTGGTTCCGCTGTTCGCGCTGTACGCGCTGGCAGGAAAGGTGATTGCGCCCGGCACCGCCTATGTCGACCTGAAGTACAGCCAGGCGCTGACGCTCTCGACCGCCTATCAGGGTGGTGTCGTCGCCTGGGTAGCGTTCTGGGCGATCTATGGCGCGGGTTTCAGCGCCGCGAACCTGTCATCGGTGGCGACCTTCGGCGTCGCCTACATGGCGGTCGTGCTGATCGAGCCGCTGGCCGATCTCGCGATCCTCGCCGCCGCCAAGTCGTTGCATGCACTACGCGGCTCGCCGCTGGTGACACAGCGGCTCTATCATGCGGCCTGATCCGCGTTGAAACAGCCAAAGCGCGGCCGCCATGTCGGCCGCGTTTTCGTTTGTAGCGTTTTCGAGCGAAGTGGGAACCGGTTCGCGTGAAGAAAACGCGTCAAAACAAAAGAGTAGAGTCCGGTTCTGATCCAATCAGAACCGGACTCTAGAAGGCAGATGATCGAACTTCTCCTGGTGGGCATCGGCACCGGCAATCCCGAGCACCTGACGCTGCAAGCGATCCGGGCGCTCAATTCCGCCGATCTGATCCTGATCCCGCGCAAGGGCGCGGATAAGGCCGATCTCGCCGAGCTCCGCCGTTCGATCGGCGCTGAAGTGGTGACGAATCCCGCCGCGAGAATCGTGGAATTCGACCTGCCCCGCCGCGACCAGAGCAATCCCGATTATCGCGGCGGCGTCGACGACTGGCACGACGCCATCGCCGATGTCTGGTCCGAGACGATCCGGTCCGAACTTCCAGACGGCGGATCGGTGGCGCTGCTGGTCTGGGGCGATCCAACGCTCTACGACAGCACGTTGCGGATTGCTTCGCGCCTGAACCCTGCGCCGAACGTCCGGGTGATCCCGGGCATCACCTCGATCCAGGCCCTGACCGCATCGCATGCGATTCCGCTGAATGAAATCGGCGCGCCTTTTCTCGTTACCACCGGGAGACGTCTGCGCGAGGCCGGCTGGCCAACGGGAGCAGATACGCTGGTGGTGATGCTCGATGGCGACTGCGCCTTCCAGCACCTCGATCCATCAGGCGTCACCATCTGGTGGGGCGCCTATGTCGGCATGCCCCAGCAAATCACCCTCGCCGGCCCGCTTGCGGAAACAGGTCCGTTGATCCTGAAGGCCCGCACTGAGGCGCGCGCGAACAACGGCTGGATCATGGATGTCTATCTGCTGAGGCGCACCAGCCCCGCCGGGGAATAGCGATAGAGTTGCGAACGGCCGTTCACGTCGGAAAATTTCTCTGAAATTGTGAATGCCGCGCTTTCGCGGTAAGCCTTTTGGCAGGGAACCGTACAGCCAGACGTGACATGACCGAACACTCCGCCATTGCGCCCGCTCCGGCAGCCATCGGGCGCCGCGACTTCATTCGCCTCGCAGGCAGCGCTGCCGCTGGATGGCTCGCGCTTGGCGCGACGCCGGAGCGGATGCGGATCGTCGGCCTCCTCATTGGATTGCCGTTGAGCGATCAACTGGCCAGCAAACAGTCCTCGGACGGCGCGAAGGCTCGCTTTCCGGCGCTGATCAAGGACCTGTACGAGCGGGGCTGGGTCGAAGGCGTCAATATCCGGTTCGAGGCTCGTTCGAGTTACGGCGGTCCGGCAAACCAGCAAGCCGCCGTCAAGGCGTTGCTCGAACTCAATCCGGACGTGGTCCTGACATCCTCGACGGTCGAAACCGCGTTGATGACGGCGGCCACCAAGACGATCCCGATCCTATTCGCGACCGCGAGCGATCCGATCGGCAACGGCTTCGTTCAGAGCCTGGCCAGGCCCGGCGGCAACGTCACCGGCTTTACCAACAGCGACCCCGAGATGGGCGGCAAATGGCTTCAGCTGCTGAGGGAAATCGACCCTAGGATCGAGCGCGTCGGCGCCCTCTTCAATCCCGAGACGACATCGCGCGGCGGCAGGTATTTCCTCGACTCGATCGAAAGCGAGGCAGCTTCGACCGGCATCAAGGTCACGCCCCAGCCGATACGCGATCCCACAGAATTCGACGAGGCCGTTCGTATTTATTCAGGCAACCCCGCCGGCGGATTGATCGGATTGGTCGACAGCTTCCTCGTCATCAACAGAAATGCCCTTGTCGCGGCCACGGCGAAATACCGCGTGCCGATGATCTATCCGTTTCGTTACTTCATCGACGTGGGCGGGCTGATCGCCTACGGGCCCGCGCTCGAAGTGCGGGCCGGCGAATATGTCGACCTCATCCTGCGCGGCACCAAGCCCGGCGACCTGCCCGTGCAATCGCCGCGCAGATACGAACTCTTGATCAATCGCAAAAGCGCGGACGAACTCGGATTGAAACTATCGCCGGCCTTGCTGGCGCGCGCCGACGAGATCCGCGGGTGATGGGCGCGGCCGGTTCCGCGGATCGGAGCGCGCCCGGCAGCCGGCTGTTTCGCAAATATCTGTATTCGTTCGTAGCCCTCGCCTTCGCAACCCTCGCTGTCAACAGCACGCTCGATGCGTGGTTTTCGTTCGGCGAGCAAAAGCTCCTGCTCGCCGCGATCCAGCGTGAACAGGCGGCGTCCGCCGCGACCCAAATCAGCCAGTTCATCCGCCAGATCGAGGTCGAACTCGACTGGCTGTCACGCCTGCCCACCGAGCCAAAGGCACTCGAAGAACGGCGCCTCAACGCGATCCGCCTGCTGCGGCTGTCGCCGCCGATCTCCGAGGTAACAGAGCTCGACGCCGGCGGACGCGAACAATTGCGCATCTCCAGGCGTGTGGCCGATGTCATCGGCAGCAACAGGGATCTGTCGAACACGCCGGCGTTTCACGGCGCAAAAACCGGAGAGGCCTACTACGGACCGGTCTATTTCTTCGGCGAGACCGAACCGTTCATGACCATTGCGGTGCGAGGCGTTGGCGCGGACGCCGGCGTCACCATCGCTGAAGTCAATTTGCGGTTCATCTGGGAGGTCGTCGCCAAGATCAAGGTCGGCAATACCGGCAAGGCGTTTGTCGTCGATCGCGAAGGCCGGTTGATCGCGCACCCGGACCTGTGGCCGGTGCTGCGCAAGACCGATCTCTCGACGCGTCCCGCGGTCCGGGCCGGTCTGTCCGGCGCGGCGCCCTCGGAAACCGGCGACGTCAGCGACGACCTTTCCGGCCAGCGCGTGCTGTCGAGCTACGTCTCAGTGCCGATGCTCGGCTGGCTTGTGTTCGTCGAGTTGCCGCTGAACGAAGCCTATGCGCCGATCTACCTCTCGATCGCGCGTTCGGCGCTGCTGTTGCTCGCTTTGCTGGCCTGCGCCGTACTGGCCGCGTTTCTGCTCAGCCGGCGCATGACCGTCCCGATCCGGTTGCTGACACAGGGAGCTGCCCGGATCGGCAGCGGCGATCTCGAACAGCGGCTCGCGATCAATACCGGCGACGAGCTGGAAGCGCTCGGCGAACAGTTCAACCAGATGGCCGCGCACTTGCGCGAATCCTACGCCACGCTCGAACGCAAGGTCATCGAGCGCACCGCCGAGCTCGAAAAGGCCCGCGATCAGGCGCTTGCCGCCCACGCCGCGGCCGAGCGCGCCCGCAACGTCGCCGAACAGGCCAACGAAACCAAATCGCGCTTTCTGGCCGTCGTCAGCCATGAACTGCGTACGCCGCTGAACGGCGTGATGGGCGTGCTGCAACTGCTCGATGACGGCCGCCTCAGCGATGCGCAGCGGAGCTACCTTGCAACAGCCGCCGCATCCGGCGACACGCTGATCGGGCTGATCGACACCATCCTGGAATATGCCCGCCTGGAAGCAAGCGCCGAGGTTCTGGAAAGCCGAGATTTCCGTCTCGACCAGTTGATCGAGACCGCAGCCGATCTGCTGCGACCGCAAGCGCAGGCCAAGGGGCTGATCTTCGACCTCGCATGCGATGCTTCGGTTAGAAGGGATATGCTTGGCGATCCGGTGCGGCTCAACCGCGTGCTGCTCAACGTGATCGGCAACGCCGTCAAGTTCACCTCGGACGGCAGGATCGGCCTGCGCGCCACCATCGCGCGACAACAATCCGGGTATCAACTCAGGCTCACCGTCGAGGATACCGGCATCGGCATCGCGCCGGAAATGCACGAGCGGATCTTCGACGACTTCGTGCAGGCCGATGACAGCGTCGCACGGCGGTTTGGCGGAACCGGCTTGGGGCTGGCGATCGCGCGCCGGCTCGCGCGCCTGATGGGCGGCGATCTGACTGTCGAGAGCACGCCCGGAACCGGCAGTGCGTTTCATCTGGTGATGCCGCTCAAACCTGCCGAAGGCCGTCCAAGCGCCGCCGGAGTGCCGGATTATTCGGTTTCCCGGCCGCTGCGGGTGCTGTTGGTCGATGACGATCCGGTCAATTGCGAAGTCGGCGAAGCCATGCTGCGCCGGCTTGGCCACCAGGCGGTCGTGGCGCGGAACGGGACCTCGGCCGTCGAACGCGCCGGCAGCGAAGCGTTCGACGTCATCCTGATGGATTTACACATGCCCGATATGGACGGCGTCGAAGCGACGGAACGAATCCGAAAACTTCCCTTGCCGCGATTTCCGCGCATCATTGCATTGACCGCAGATGTGTCGGAGCGCAGCCGCGAACGCTTCTCGCAAGCCGGCATCCACACCATCATCGGCAAGCCAATCCTGATGAAGACCTTGCGCGATGCCCTCTCCCAAGCCGCAGAAAGCGGCAGCCCGCCGGACCTGACGAACATCGCGCGCCCGGCCATACACGGGCTCGTCGACGAGGCGTTCCTCGACGACCAGAAGGAACTGCTTGGCATCCCGCAGATCGCGAAACTGCTGCGGTTGCTGCAGAAGACGTCGGCGGATCTCGCTGGCGATATCGCCAAAGCGGCCGATTTGGGAGATCGCGCGCGGCTGTCGCGGGCCGCGCACCAGCTCGGCAGTGCCGCGAGCGCACTCGGCCTCGTCCGTCTGATGCAACGATGCAGCGAAATCGAGCTCACCGCCGCCACGATGTCTCCGGATCAATGCCGCGCGGCCGGCGACGAATTGACCGCGCTTCAACAGCGATCGCTGGTCGCGTTGAGCGACCTGCTCGGCGCCGAAGTGCAGCCCTCGACTACGCTCAGTTAGAGCGTTTTCGAGCGATGTGGCCGCCGGTTCGCGTAAAGAAAACGCGTCAAAAATAAGAGAGTCTACGCGCGCTGGTAGAGCGTTACGACACAGGCGCCGCCAAGACCGAGATTGTGCTGCAGCGCCACTTTCGCGCCTTCGACCTGGGTGGCCGCCGCCGACCCGCGCAACTGGCGCGTCAGCTCATAGCACTGCGCCAGACCGGTGGCACCCAGCGGATGCCCCTTGGACAACAGACCGCCGGACGGATTGGTCACGATCCTGCCGCCATAGGTGTTGTCGCCGTCGTCGATGAAGCGCTCCGCCCCGCCGTCCGGGCACAGGCCGAGGGCTTCATAGGTGATCAGTTCGTTCTGCGCGAAACAGTCGTGCAGCTCGACCACTTCGACATCGTCAGGGCCGATACCGGCGGCTTCATAAACGCTATTTGCCGCCGCACGCGCCATGTCAAAACCGACGACCTGCATCATGTCGCCGGCGCCAAAGGTGGACGGGGTGTCGGTCGTCATCGCCTGCGCTGATATCCGCACGTCCTTGCGCAGCCCGTGCTGGCTGGCGAATTTCTCCGAGACCAGCACGGCCGCGGCGCCGCCGCAGGTCGGCGCGCAGGCCATCAGCCGCGTCATCACGCCGGGCCAGATCACCTGGTCGTTCATCACGTCGTCAGCGGTGAGCTCCTTGCGGAACAGCGCCAGCGGATTGTTTTTGGCGTGGCGGCTGGCCTTGGCGCGAACCTTGGCAAACGACGTCAGCGGCGTGCCGTATTTCTTCATGTGGCTGAGGCCGGCGCCGCCGAAATAGCGCAGCGCCAGCGGCACACCTGGCGCATCGACGAGTTGGCCGGCGGCTGCGTCAAAGTCCTCGAAGGCGCTGGGGCGGTCGGTGAAGACGGCGCCGAGCGCGCCGGGCTTCATCTGCTCGAAGCCAAGCGCCAGAACGCAATCGAGCGCGCCCGACGCGATCGCCTGCCGCGCCAGGAACAGCGCCGTCGAGCCGGTCGAACAGTTGTTGTTGACGTTGATAATGGGAACGCCGGTCATGCCGACCGGATAAAGCGCCCGTTGGCCGCACGTCGAGTCGCCATAGACATATCCGACATAGGCCTGCTGGATCTGGTCGTAGGCGAGGCCGGCGTCGTTCAGCGCCAGTTTGGTCGCCTCCGCCCCCATCACGTTGTACGGCGCGTTGGCGCCCGGCTTGACGAACGGGATCATGCCGACGCCAGCGACATACACGGAAGATGTCATACCGCTCTCCATTGATTGCCGGACGGACTCTACATCACCGGGAGCGGCTGTTTCTAGCGTCATTCGCCACGGCTGCGCCGTCAGCTACCGTCGTCGAGCGCAATCCGGTAGCCAACCCCCGTCACCGTGGTGATGACCGGCCGGCCACTCTGGCTGACGAGCTTGCGGCGCAATCGTGCTACCAGCGCATCGACGGTGCGCAGGTCGACGTCGGATTGCCGATTGCTGACCACCTCGATCAGATATCCGCGGCTGAGCGGCTCGCCCCGCGCGTCCACTAATGCGGCCAGCAAATCGAACTCGGCGCGCGTGAGCTGGATTTGCGCATCGTCGAGTGCTGCCAGTTCGCGGCGCACCAGATCGATCGTCCAGTCGCGGAAGCGTAACGAGGAGCCCGCGCGAGCCGCCGGCCGCTCGATCGCGCGCCGTCGCAACAGCGAACGGGCCCGCGCCAGCAGGTCGCGGAGGTCGATCGGTTTGGTCACATAGTGATCGCCGGCGACCTCGAGCCCGCGAATTCGGTCGGCGTCCGCATCCCGGCGCGTCACGAAGATGATTCCGACCTGGCTGGCCGCGCGAATTTCCTGCGCCAGTTCGATGCCGTCGCCATCCGGAAGTTGAATATCGAGAAACAGCAGATCCGGATCGACGCGCGGCAATAGCTTCCGGCAACCCTCGCAGTCCCCGGCAACCGTGACGTCGAATTCATGTTCGGCAAAATAGCCGGCGATCATCTCGCTGGTGACCGGATCGTCTTCCAGCACGATCAGTCGCTGGCGGCGTTGCGGCTCGCTATGCGGCACGGGAAGCCACGGATATGGTTTTGAATCCAGCCGGTACTGCGACCGCAATCGCCCGGTCTCCGCCAAATTCCACAACGATCAATTGGAGCCCCCGCCAGCCTTGGTCCGGGGCAGCAACGGCCTCCAGACGACGCGAATAAAGCACCCGCCGCGTTGAAAATCATGTGGTTTATTTCACACAATGCGAAGGAAATTATTGAGTTCCGATTCAATAACCGGGGCTCGCCGCGCGGAGAAAAAAGTTCCATCGCAGACGACGCCTTGTTATCGCAGAAGGTGAAGCCTTCGGTTTTGCTACTCGGCCTTCAACTTCAGCGATCAAATGACCGCCCCGAAACGTTCGTAGTCGCGCTTGAACACCGCCGTTGCCGCGGAGCTGGCGCTGCTGTTCAAGCGCGCGTTGTCGCAGGAAACCTGAGCAGGGATTGCCGGAGTAAGTCTTCGGCTGCGAGCGAATGAAGTCGCCTATGCTCCCGCGGCCGGCAGGCTGGCGGCGGCGATAGCGACGATCTGGGACAGCCGACGCCCGATCCGGGACGGCGCACCGCGCAGCAATGAACGAAGCTGTTGCATCTCACATCTTCCATCTGCGCCGGCGGAACAACGTTCCAACGATGGGCGCACCACGGAAAATGGTCCCGCGCGGCTAACTAGTCGAGATGTCAGCGAAAATAGCAATGAGTGCGTCGTCCGGGTCGCTGCTGGCAGTGGGTTTATTGCCCTGATTGAGCCGGCGGCGGAGCAAATCTTCTCCCGGGTTTTCGGGCTATAAGCCGGTGATGCCGCTGTCGACCGCCAGCGTCTGCGCGTTGACGTAAACGCTGTCGTCGGACATGAAAAACAGCACGGCGTAGGCGATCTCCCAGCCCGTCGCCATCCGCCCGAACGGTGCGCCGGAAGCGCTGCGCGACGGCCGGCCGGCGCTGGTGTGACGACCAAGCGGCGTATCGACCAGGCCCGGGCAAACGATATTGGCGCGGATGCCGCGCCGGGCGCCTTCCCGGGCGACGTTGCGCATCAGCCCACCCAGCGCCGCCTTCGACGTATCATACGCCACCAGCCGCGAGCCGGAGCGAAGACCGGCGATCGACGAGATGAACACGATCGAAGAACCCGGGTCGAGATGCGGCAGCGCCTTGCGGCAACACAGCATCGGCGCGGTGAGATTGACCGCGAAGGTGTCGTTCCATTCCCCGAGGTCGACGCCGTCGAGGCCGAGCGCACCGACCCCGATGCCGACATTGAGCACCATGCCGTCGAGGCCGCCGAGGCCGTTGATCGCCTCTTCGATCATCCGGTTCACATCGGCTTCATGCGCGATGTTGGCCTCGATGGAAAAGGCGCGGCCGCCTTCCCCCTTGATACGTCCCACAGTGTCGTCGGCGCTGGCGCGGTTCATGTCGGCCACAGCGACATGGGCCCCCTCTCTTGCAAACACCAGCGACATCGCCCGGCCGTTGCCGACCGGATCGGTTTCGGCATCGAACGTTCGCTGCCCGCCGCCGACCACCAGAATGCGGCGGCCCGCAAGCCGGCCGCGGCCCGGTGCTTCACCTTTGGATTCCGGGCTCGGCTCGCGAACGTAACGGATCTTGTCTGACATTTTTCCGCCTCGTGTCGGGTGTGACATCGCCCTGTATATTCGTCAGCCCGGCACGCCGAGAAACCTTCGCAGTGCCGCAAGCACTTCATCGAGCCGGTCGTGATGCAGCCAGTGTCCGGCGCCCGCGATCTTCAGCATCTCGGCATGCTCAAAATACGCCAGCAGGCCGGCGGCCTCCGGATCGGGCAGAAAGCTCTCACCCACAGGCCGATATAGTCGTCCGGCGACAACCGATATGGCGCCCTCGCCCGCTGGTAATGATCGAACTTCCAGCGAAAGAAGCCATCGGCATGCTGCCGGACACCATGGCGTGCCAGATGCAGCGCCTGTTCCGACGTTAGCCGCTTGTTGCGCCCCGAAAGCCGCAGCGCCGCTTCCTCGATGGTCTTGAAGGCGCGGGGTTCGTGCTGCGCGATCCGCTCGAGCTGTTTGATCCAGCGCGACATCCGCTCGTTGATCGGCATGGGATTCGCAGATGACAGGAAGGTGCCGTCCAGCACGGCCAGACGCGACACCCGCTCGGGAAATGTTCCGGCATAGGCTTGGGCTACCATCCCGCCCATCGAATGTCCGATGATGGCGGCGTCCTTCAACTCCGCGAACGCGATCAGGCGTGTGAGGTCGATGACGTTGTCGACCAGGGTGTAGCTGCTTCCCTTGGCCCATTCGGAATCGCCGTGACCGCGCAGATCCGGCGCCACGATATGGAAGTGCGGCTGCAAGGCCCGCGCGATCGCATCCCAGTTGCGGCAGTGATCGAGCCCGCCATGGATCAGTACCAGCGGCGGCGCGGCCACGTTGCCCCAGTCGGCATAATGCAGCCGCGAACCCGAAGGTCCGCTCGAAGCGTTTGGCATAAGCCGGCCATACCTCAGGGTTGATGACGCGCGGCGGGCGCTTGCCGTCGAGCGCGTCGAGAATTTGCTCGGCCGCGATCCGGCCCATGTTCTCGCGCGCTTCCTTGGTGACCCCCGCCGTATGCGGGCTCGCCAGCACGTTGTCGAACTGCAGCAGCGGGTGCTCTGCCGGCGGCGGCTCCTTGTCCCAGACGTCGAGGCCGGCGCCGGCGATACGCTTATCGCGCAGCGCATCGTACAGCGCCTTCTCGTCGTGAATGAAGCCGCGCGCGGTGGTGATGAAGAACGCGTGCGGCTGCATCAGCGCGAACTGGCGCGCGCCGATCATGCCGCGATTGTCCTTGTTCAGCGGGCACGAGATCGAGACGAAATCCGAGCGGCGCATCAGGTCGTCGAGTTCGACCTTCTCGGCGCCGCGTGCCGCAATTTCCTCGGCACTGAGAAAAGGATCGTAGGCGATCACCTTCATGTGCAGGAGGCCCTTGCACAGTTCGGCGATGCGGCGGCCGACATTGCCGATCCCGACGATGCCGATAGTTTTGCCCTTGGCTTCGTTGCCCATCAGTGCATTGCGATTGACATGGGCGTCGCGCCGCAGCGCGCGGTCGGCCTCGAGGATGCGCTTGGACAGCGTCAGCAGCATGCCCAGCGCATGCTCGGCGACCGAATTGGCGTTGCCGCCGGATTGATTGACGACCAGCACGCCCGCCGCCGTGCAGGCATCGACGTCGACGGGGTCGAAGCCGGCGCCGTTGGAGGACACGATCAAAAGGTTGGGTGCGCGCTGCAAGAGGTCCTGATGGACATGGAAATGCGGCGCCAGCTCATCGCGCGCGGCGCCGATCTGATAGGCATGCGCCGCCGCCAGGATCGGCGCCGAGACCGCAGCGGCACTCTCATTCTCCAGCCGGTCAAGCCGGACGTCGGGACGGGCTTTGATGATTTCCTCGTAGACGGGGTGGGCGAGATATTTGACGTAGAACACGCGCTTGTTGTTGACGGTCATTTTTCTTGGCTACCTTCTGGCAACTTTCAATTCGGAAAACCTTAGAGCCTTTTCGAAAACCGCCTTGCGAGATTGGCGACGGCGGTCCGTTGCTGCGTCGCTCTATCACGCTTCTTCCACGCGTGGACATCGGCAGCACCGCCGCGTCATTCGGCCTTCATCCCGGCGGCCTTGATGACCGGGCCCCACATCTCGTAGTCGGCATGAATCCTGGCGTCGAATTGCTGCGGCGTGCTGCCGATCGGCAAGGCGCCGAGCTTGCCGAGGCGTTCCTTCACCGCATCGGAATTCACAGCCGCGACGAAATCTTGCGAAAGCTTTGCCAGCACGTCCGCCGGCATGCCCCCCGGGCCGAGCAGCCCCCACCACACCCCGGTGTCGTAACCCGGCACGGCTTCCGACATGCTGGGCACATCGGGCAGGAACGGCGCGCGCGAGGCCGTGGTGACTGCAAGCGCGCGAACCGTTCCGGCCTGCAACTGACCGACTGATTCCGGGCCGTTGTTGAACGACATCGGAATTTGACCGCCCAAGAGATCGTTGATGGCGGGCGCGCCGCCCTTGTAGGGGATGCCGTTGAGATCGATCCTGGCGAGGCTCTTCAGGAGCTCACCGGCCATATGTGTCGACGTCCCGCTGCCCGCATGGGCAAAGGACAGGCTTCCCGGCTTGGCCCGCGCCGCCGCAATGACGTCGCCGACCGTCTTGAACGGCGAATCGGCTCGCACCAGCAGGATATTGGGCGACGACGCCAGCAGCGAAACCGGCGTGAAATCCTTGAACGTATCGTAGGGTATTTTGGGATACAGGAACGGGTTGGTGGCATGGCCGCTCGCCACCATGATCAGCGTATAGCCGTCCGGCGCGGAGGTCGCGACCGCCTGCGAGGCGATCACGCCGCCGGCGCCTGGACGATTTTCGACCACGACCGACTGGCCCCACTGCTTCGAGACCACATCCCCGAGCGTGCGCGTCAGCACGTCGACGGCTCCGCCGGCAGCATAAGGCACGAAAATATGGACCGGCTTCGACGGAAACGCCGGCTCAGCCAATGCAGCGCCCGCCGTTGCGGCCAGCACAACCGCCAATGCAGCCATCCAGAGCCGTCCGGCCATGGCCTCCTCCCGATATCTTTGTCTTGTTATCTCACATCGTCGCATACCGAAGGCAGCGCCGCGAGGCGCAGACCACCGATACGATCGGGACATGTTGACAATCCCATCGATCGCGTCAAGTTGCGGCGCATCGACGACGCGAACGAAACATCGTCGCGCGACAAGGGAGAATTCGATGGCGGTCGCCGAGGCACAAAAATCGTCCCAGAGCTCGCCTGAAAAAACCTGGCACGGCATCGTGCTGGAGGCGCTCAAGCGCAACGACATCCGGCTGGTGCCCTACGTTCCGGATCGCGTGCTGACCACGCTGATCAAGAACATTCACGCCGATCCGTTTTTCACCACGTTTCCGACCGCCCGCGAGGAAGAAGCGGTCGGCATCATCTCCGGCGCCTGGATGGCCGGCATGCGCGGCGCGGTGCTGATGCAGACCTCCGGCTTTGCCACGCTCGCCAATATCCTGGCGTCGCTGGCGATCCCCTACCAGATCCCGCTGATCATGTTCGTGTCCGAACGCGGCACGCTCGGCGAATTCAACTACGGCCAGTCGCTGGTGTGCCGCACCATGCGGCCGGTGCTGGATTCGCTGGCGATGGAGCATCACACCTGCACTCGGCTCGACGAATTCGAGTTCATTGTCGACCGTTCGATCAAGCAGGCCCTGACCACGCAGGCGCCGGTGGCGCTGATCCTCTCGCCGCTTTTGACCGGCGGCAAAGTCCTCGACAAGTGAGCGATCTCATGAACACCGCCGCCAACAATCCCGCCCGCAACACCAAGATCATGAACCGGTTCGACGTCACCTCGCGGCTGGTTGCGAAGCTGAAGAACGACGAAGCCGTCGTCGGCGGCATCGGCAACACCAATTTCGACCTCTGGGCCGCCGGCCATCGGCCGCAGAATTTCTACATGCTGGGCAGCATGGGACTTGCTTTCCCGATCGCGCTCGGCGTGGCGCTGGCGCAGCCGAAGCGCCATGTCTTTGCGCTGGAGGGCGACGGATCCCTGTTGATGCAGCTCGGTTCGCTCACGACGATCGCGACACTGGCGCCGAAAAACCTGACGATGGTGATCATGGACAACGGCGTCTACCAGATTACCGGCGCGCAGCCGACGCCGGCGGCCGCCGTCGCCGACCTCGTCGCCATCGCGGTCGCCAGCGGACTGACCAACAGCGCCTGGGCTGCGGATGAGGAAGATTTCGAGCGCTTGATCGAGCAGTCGATGTCATCGGCGGGCCCGACCTTGATCGGCGTCCGCATCGACGACCAGCCCGGCACCGGAACCCCCCGCCGCGATCCCGTCCAGATCCGCGAGCGCTTCATGCACGGCATGGGCGTGCGGGAACCGCTGTAAGCAAACCGCTCTGGGATTGCGCATTAACCACTGATGTCGCGCCTTAACCAAAGCGCATGACGGCTTCGCATCTGCGTAAAATCCGATCGCTGTTCATGCTAAGCCGTCGCGATGACGATCCTCCTTCGCCTCTTCGCCTGGGCTCTCGCGGCCGCCGTTGCGTTCGCGACGCTTGGGCCACCCGGATACCGGCCACATTCCGATCTCGGACAGGACGGCGAGCACGCGCTCGCGTTCGTGCTGCTCGGGCTCGCCTTCGGCCTCGCCTATACCAGCAACCGGTTGTTGACGGCGGCTTTCGCGGTCGGGTTGACCGGTGCGCTCGAGCTGCTGCAGCTCTGGATGCCCGGACGGCACGCCCGGCTGGAAGATTTCGTGGTCGATGCGCTGGCGGCCTGTATCGGCCTTGCTGTCGCCGCCGCCCTCGACTGGATCATCAAGCGAACGCAGCAGAGCGCCAGCGCACGCTGACGCAAAATCCCCGCGGGTTTCCCCGCGGGGATTGATGTGCAACGGACTGGCGTTCGTGAGTCATTCCGATCATCAGTCGATAATCTTGATGACCTTGCGCGTGCGCGGCTCCACGATCACGCGGCGATCGTTGACCACGGCATAGCGATATTCGGTATGGCGCGGCACCGGGCGCAACTCCACGGTCGGCGGCAGCGGTTCGCCGATGACGACGCGCTCACGCACCGTCACCGAAGGCGCCCGCTCTGATGTCACCGACGTGATCACCGCATTCGGAATTTCCAGGCCCAGGCCGACTGCGGCACCCACGGTGCCGCCGACGATCTCGCCAACCGGTCCCGCAACGTTACCGCCGGCAGCCGCGCCATTGGCTGCGCCCGTTGCCGTGGTGGATTGCGCAAAGGCCGCGCCCGGGCCCAGCAGCGAAGCCGCTACAAGCGAAACAGCAAGACGTTTGTTCATCGTGTCCTCCCGTGAAATTGACGATGCGTCAACCAACGGAGACATGCGATGTTCCGGTTCCTGCTGCCGCTAATGCCGCCACGGCGGCGGTTCCCGCGGGTTCCAGTTCCAAACAAAAAATGCCGCCGGGAACACCGGCGGCATTTGCTCCGTCAATTGCGCTCCTTAGAGATCGCCTTCGATATCAGGCCGCGACCGGCTTGAAAGTGATGCGGCCCGACTGGGACTTCTTTGCGCGACCGGTACGGGGTCGCGAGACAATTTCAACATCCCTGTCGAACGCTGTCAGGAAGGTCATCAGGCGTTCAATCGAGTATTCGCGGAAATTTCCTTTGAACAGCCGAGACACTTCGGGCTGAGAAACCCCCATCAGCGATCCCGCCTTGGTCTGGGTGAGCTTGCGCTCGTTGGTGAGCCTGTAAAGCTCGGCCACGATCTGAGCTTTCAAAAAATGGCTGTCAGCATCCGGCAAGCCCAGGTCGGCGAAAATGTTGCCGCTGCTTTCATGCACTTCAACCCGCTTCGCGGTCATGTTTTGCTCTCCTGTTTCTTTCGCGCGGCATAGTCGGCCTCAGCATCTTTCAACCGCCGCTTGATAAGTTCGATATCGCTTTGAGGAGTCTTGACGCCCTGCTTCGACTTCTTCTTGAAGGAATGCAGGACATAGACGGCAGACTCAAAGCGGACCGCATAAACGGCCCGAAAGGTGTCCCCGTCGAAATCATCGACCAGCTCCAGGACGCCACTTCCGAGACCTTTTAGCCGCTTTGCAGACGGTGGATGCTGACCCGTCTGCGCCAGGAACAACTCAAAACCGAAATTATCCTGCACCTTTGCCGGAAACTCCCGGTAGTCCTTGCGACTTGAACCGACCCACCGGAGCGGTCGTGCGAAGCGTGGCAATCGTTCCATTGAGCATAATTATGAGCAATAACTCATAAATCGTCAAGAGGTGGCAGGCGTTCAAAGGGCCCGCCCTGTGCGGGTTCACCCTATAACCAGATGAAAAATGCCGCTTCGGCGAACCGAAGCGGCATGGATCGCTTAACCCAGAATGGCCTTAACTTACAGCAGGCCCGCGCCGCGCGCCCACTTGTATTTGGCGCCGAGCACCTCGACCGGCAATTCGGTCGAATAGGCATAGGACGGGATGCCGTTCTGGTAGAGATATTCGGCGGCCTCCTCGACCTCGACGTCGCCGGCGAGCGAGGCGACGATCGGCTTCACAAAGCCCTTGGCCTCCATCTCCTTCTTCACCTCGACCATGTTGCGCGCGAATACCATCGGCGGCGTCACAATGGTGTGCCAGTAGCCGAGGATCAGCGCGTGGATGCGCTCGTCCGACAGGCCGAGCTTGACGGTGTTGACATAGGTGATCGGCGGCTCGCCACCGGTGATGTCGACCGGGTTGCCGGCCGCGCCGAACGGCGGAATGAATTTTCGGAACGCCGCATCGAGGTCCGGCGGCATCGCCATCAGCGACAGGCCGTTGTCGACCACGGAGTCAGACAGCAGCACGCCGGAACCGCCGGCACCGGTGATGATCAGGATGTTCTCGCCCTTCGGCGTCGGCAGCACCGGCACGCCGCGCGCGAATTCGAGCAACTGCCGGAGTGAGCGGGCGCGGATCACGCCGGACTGCTTGAGCACGTCCTCGTAGATCTTGTCGTTGCCGGCAAGCGCGCCGGTATGCGACGCCGCGGCCTTCGCACCCGCTGAAGTGCGGCCGGCCTTGAGCACGATCACCGGCTTCTTCTTGGAGACGCGCTTGGCGGCTTCGGCGAAGGCGCGGCCGTCCTTGAGGTCCTCGCAATGCTGGGCGATCAGGTTGGTGTTGGGGTCCTGCTCGAAGAACGCGAGCAGATCGTCCTCATCGATATCGGACTTGTTGCCGAGGCCGACGATCGCGGAGACGCCCATCTTGGCCGAGCGCGAGAAGCCGATGATCGCCATGCCGATGCCGCCGGACTGCGACGACAGCGCCGCCGAACCTTTGACGTCGTAGGCCGTACAGAACGTGGCGCAGAGATTGGCGGGCGTATAGTAGAAGCCGTAGATGTTCGGCCCCATCAGGCGGACATTGTACTTCTTGCCGATCTCGACGATCTCGGCCTGCAGTTCCGGCGCGCCCGCTTCGGCAAAGCCCGACGGAATCAGCACGGCGCCGGGAATTTTCTTCTCGCCGCATTCGATCAAAGCGCCGGCGACGAACTTTGCCGGGATCGCAAACACAGCCGTGTCGATCACCCCTGGCACGTCCTTGACGCTCTTGTAGGCCTTGTAACCCAGGATCTCCGGGGCCTTGGGGTGGATCGGATAGATCTCGCCTTTATAGCCGCCGTTGATCAGGTTCTTCATCACGGAGTTGCCGATCTTGCCGTCCTCGGCGGAGGCGCCGATCACGGCGACGCCCTTCGGCTGCATGATGCGGTTCATCGCAGTGACGATTTCTTCGGTCGGGCGCGGCGCCGGGCGCGGCTTGTAGTCGAAATCGACGACGATGCGCACGTCGGCGGCAATCGCGTCGTTCTTGGTGGCGAATACCGGGTTGAGGTCGAGTTCGATGATTTCGGGGAAGTCGCTGACGAGCGTCGAGACCTTGACGATGACGTCGGCCAGCGCGTCGCGGTTGACGGCATCGCCGCCGCGCACGCCTTTCAGCATGTCATGGGCCTGGATGCCGTCCAGCATCGACAGCGCGTCGGCCTTGGTCGCGGGGGCCAGACGGAAGGTGATGTCCTTCAACACCTCGACCAGCACGCCGCCGAGGCCGAACGCCACCAGCTTGCCGAACGAGCCGTCGGTAATGGAGCCGACGATGACTTCGGTACCGCCGGCCAGCATCTGCTGAACCTGGATGCCTTCGATCTTGGCGTCGGCTTTGTATTTCTTCGCATTCGCGAGAATGGTGTCGTAGCTCTTTTCGGCGTCGGCCGCGGTCTTGACGCCGACGATCACGCCGCCGGCTTCGGTCTTGTGCAGGATATCCGGCGAGACGATCTTCATCACCACCGGAAAGCCCATGGAGACCGCGAGCTTGGCGGCTTCGGCGGCGGACTTGGCCACCCCCTCCTTCGGAACCGGGATTCCGTAGGCGTCGCAGACCAGTTTGCCTTCGGGCGCCGTCAGGCTGGTGCGCTTGTCCGCTTTGACCGCATCGAGAACTTTGCGGACGGCTTCTTTGGAATTCGACATTGGTTTCCTCCGGGGGCGCTATTTTATGGCATTTGGTATGCCAGCGGCGCGATTGTCAAGCTGCATGATCTTGTGGAAACGCTGAAAACACGGGCAACTTGACATTCTGGTATTTGGTATGCCAAAAATCTAGCGGTAATCTTCTGCTACAAGACGTCTCCCAGTGGATGGAGACGAATCGTGCCCGCACGCAAACAACCCAAGGCGTCGCCCGTTATGGAGACGAGCTTCAAGAACAAGGCCTATGAGGCCTTGAAGGAAGCTATTCTCAAAATGGATATCTATGCGACGCCCGAGCAGGTGATGCTCGACGAGCGCGCATTGTCCGAACGCCTCGGCGTCAGCCGCACTCCCATTCGCGAAGCCATCGCGATGCTGGAGCAGGACGGTTTCGTCAAAACCGTTCCACGCCGCGGCATCGTGGTGGTCCGCCGCACCAAGACCGAGATCGTCGACATGATCCGCGCCTGGGCAGCGCTCGAGAGCATGGCCGCGCGCCTGATCACGACCACCGCGCGCAAGAAGGACATCACGGCGCTACGCGACTTCTTCAAGGATTTCGGCAAGGACCGCCTGCCGCAGGATCACGTCGAGGAATATTCCAAGGCCAATATCGCCTTCCACCAGGCGCTGATCTCGCTCTCGGAATCACCGGTGCTGGTCGACATGACCAACGACATCCTGCTGCATGTGCGCGGCTACCGGCAATTGACCATCGGGCGGACCGACCGCACCGCGACATCGCTGCCCGAGCACTTGGCCATCATCGAAGCGCTGGAAGCGCGCGACACCGAGCTGGCCGAAAAGCGCGCACGTGATCATACCCTCGGCCTTGCTGCTTATGTCGAAGCGCACGGCCAAGAACTTTTCACGTAGCAAAAGCTTTTCGCCAGAGAGAATTGTTCACTTAGAGAACGACCACACGGCAGAAGACGATCAACTCGTCCGAC
>WNFM01231290.1_pt1 | contig 26669 bp, 26 predicted proteins | sample 5400271 | NCBI WGS metagenome assembly WNFM01 (sample SAMN13153352, study PRJNA577476) | soil metagenome | isolation source: 60 cm saprolite on Douglas fir-dominated hillslope | place: USA:California | collected 2013-09-17 | reverse complement strand
CGCCCAGCCCATGGGCATCGTCGACCATCAGCCAGGCGCGCTGCCGCGAGGCCAGTTCGGCCAGCTCGCGGAGCGGCGCCACATCCCCGTCCATGCTGAACAGGCCGTCCGTGGCGATCATCGCGCAGTCCGCACGATCGGCCAGGACGAGCGCGGCGTGGGCGGCGTCCGCGTGCCGGTAGCGCAGCAGGCGCGCACCGGACAGGCGCGCGCCGTCGATCAGCGAGGCATGATTCAGCCGGTCCTGCAAAATCGCCTCACCGCGCCCGGCGAAGGCGCTGAGCACACCGAGATTGGCCATGTAGCCGGTCGAGAACAGCAGCGCCCGCTCCCGCCCGGTAAAGGTCGCGAGTTCCGCTTCGAGCTGCTGGTGCGGTGTGCTGTGCCCGGTGACCAGGTGTGCCGCGCCGCTCCCCGCGCCAAATTGCGCGCTCACCGCCTGCAGCGCCGCGATGACCTCCGGATGCCGCGCCAGCCCCAGGTAATCGTTGCTGCAGAACACGCGCAGCGGCTGCCCGTCCACGAGCACGCGAGTGCCATCGCCGGGCGAAGGATAGCGCTCGATGACGCGCCGCTGCCGGCGCTGCGCCGCGGCGGCAAGCGTTGCGAGTGCGGCGCTGATGTTTCCGCGGTCGGTGCGCAAGAGTGCGCCTCTGACTCAGTTCACGGCGGCGCGCGCGGCCGGATGCCGAGCCGTGCCAGCAGCGCGCGATCGCGCGCCACGTCCGGATTGCCGGTGGTCAGCAGTTTCTCGCCGTAGAAAATCGAATTCGCACCGGCCAGCAGGGCCAGGGCCTGCAACTCATCGCTCATCGTTTCGCGCCCCGCGGACAGCCGTACCTGCGCGCGCGGCATCATGATGCGCGCTACGGCGATGGTGCGGATGAAATCGAAGGGATCGACCGGCGGCGCCTCCGCGAGCGGCGTGCCCGGCACGCGCACCAGCTGGTTGATCGGCACGCTCTGGGGGTGCTCCGGCAGGCTCGCCAGCGTCGTGAGCAGCTGGGCGCGGTCACGCTGCGATTCGCCCATGCCGACGATGCCGCCACAGCAGACATTGAGGCCGGCTTCGCGGATCGCCGTCAGGGTGTCGAGGCGATCCCGGTAGCGGCGCGTGGTGATGATCTCGGCATAGTATTCCTCGGAAGTGTCGAGGTTGTGGTTGTAGTAATCGAGGCCCGCCGCCTTCAGTTCGCGCGCCTGCTCGCCCGAGACCATGCCGAGCGTCACGCAGGTCTCGAGCCCGAGCGCGCTCACCTCACGCACCATTTCCGCGACTCGCTTCAGATCTTTCGGCTTGGGCGAGCGCCATGCGGCGCCCATGCAGAAACGCGTGGCGCCGGCTTCGCGCGCCGCGCGGGCGCGCGCGACGACCGCCTCGAGCGGCAGCAGCGCCTCGTTGGCGACCCCGGTATCGAAGCGCACGCTCTGGGGGCAATAGGCGCAGTCCTCCGGGCAGGCCCCCGTCTTGATCGACAGCAGCGTGCTCATCTGCACTTCGCTGGGGTCATGCCAGGCACGGTGCACCTGCTGGGCCTGAAACAGCAGGTCGGGAAAGGGCAGCGCGAAGAGCTGCTCCGCCTCGGCGAGGGTCCAGTCGTGGCGGGGTTCGTGCATGCCCGGTCTCCTTATCTACAACCGTTTCAGCAGCGGCGCGGCCGTGGCCGGGCGCGCAAACTGCTGCGATGTTCGCGATCGCCCGCGAGACTGTCAACCAAAGCGTGCTTTTGAAGTCGACAATACGCCGACGAGACCCCCCTGCCGGGGCGGGTTCCAGCACCATCACAGTGCGTACGGGGCGCCGCGCGAGCCTGCGCGGCTGGGTTTCCCGGCGCGGCAGGGCGCTACACTAGCCGCCTCGCATGATTCCAATTCAAACCCGCCAGTTCTGGCAGCACTTCACCCCCAAGCTGATCCTCGTCTGGCGCGAAGGCCAGCTGGCAAAGCTGTGGCGTGGCGACCTGCTGGCCGGCCTGACCGTGGCGATCGTCGCGCTGCCGCTGGCGATGGCGCTCGGCATTGCCAGTGGCGCTTCGCCAAACCAGGGCCTGGTGACGGCGATTGTCGCGGGCCTGCTGATCTCGCTGCTGGGCGGTTCGCGGGTGCAGATCGGCGGACCCACCGGCGCCTTCGTGGTGATCGTCGCCGGAGTCATCGCGACGCACGGCTATGCAGGGCTGGTGCTGGCCACGTTGCTCGCAGGACTCCTCCTCGTCGTGGCCGGCTACGCCGGGCTCGGCAAGCTGATCCGCTTTGTCCCGATGCCGGTGGTCACGGGCTTCACGGCGGGCATCGCCGTCATCATTGCCTCGAGCCAGGTGGGTGATTTTCTCGGCCTGAACGCCGGCAAGGTCCCCGCAGAGTTCATCGCCAAGTGGGCCGCTTACCTGCACGCGCTGCCCGCCTTCAGTCCAGGCGCCCTGGCGGTCGGCGGCGGGACGCTGGCGGTGATCCTATTGCTGCGCCGCTTCGCGCCGCAGTGGCCGGCATACCTGATCGCGATCCTGCTCGCCTCGGTAGCGGTCGCGCTGTTTCACCTGCCGGTGGCCACGGTTGGCGAGCGCTTTCCGGCGATGCCGGCCGGGATGCCGATGCCGCAGCTGCCCACGCTGTCGCTGGCGTTGGTGCAGCAGGTGCTGCCCTCGGCCTTCACGATCGCGTTTCTCGCCGGACTGGAGGCGCTGCTGTCGGCCGTAGTGGCCGACGGCATGACGGGCTACAGCCACCGCTCCGGTCAGGAGCTGGTCGGGCAGGGCATCGCCAATATCGCCTCGGCCCTGTTCGGCGGCCTGCCCGCGACCGGCGCACTGGCGCGCACGGCCACGAATATCCGCGCCGGCGGGCGCACGCCCGTCGCAGGCATCTGCCACGCTCTTTTCCTGCTGGCTTTTCTGCTGGTGGCAGGCCGTCTCATCGCGCAGGTGCCGATGCCGGCGTTGGCCGCGGTGCTGCTGGTGGTCGCCTGGGGCATGAGCGAAGTGGACCGGGTCCATTCATTGCTGGTGATGGATGCGGGCGAGCGCGCCCTGTTGCTGCTGACCTTCGGCTTGACGGTGTTCGTGGACCTGACCGTGGCGATCGGTGTGGGCGTCACGCTCGCCTCGCTCCTGTTCATGGCGCGGATGAGCGAGACGGCCGGACTCCTGCCCGAGGATCTCAGTGTCGATGATCCGGCGCAGCGCGCTTCCCTTCCCCGCGGCGTCGAAGTGTTCCGGTTCGCAGGGCCGATGTTCTTTGGAGTCGCGGCGGAGATGCTCGAGGCGCTGCGCCGATCCGGGCGCACGCCCAAGGCCATCATCCTGCGCATGGATCGCGTGCCCTATATCGATTCGACCGGTGCCACGGCGCTGGAATCCTTCGTCAGCCAGGCGCACGACAATGGCACGAAAATCATGCTGTGCGATTTGCGCCCGCAGCCCGGCCAGTTCCTGGAGAAACTCTGGCCCCGCTTCAGGGGCGCGGAGCGCGTGGACCACTTCAGGGCCGCATTGGCCAGGATGTCGTCACCGCCATGATGCGCGCGGTGCGAGGTCCCGCGGCGGTGGTCCAATCGCTCAGCGGCCCGGGTCGCGTATGCGCTGCGCGAACCACCACAGGTGGCCTTCCGGGTCGGCCGCCCCGTAGCTCCGGTCGGCCCAATACTCCGCGCCGTAGTCATGGAGCTTGGGTTCGTCGGCGATGCGCGCGCCGGCCGCCCGCGCCCGCGTGCAGTGCGCGTCGAGATCGTCGACGTAGATCATCAGTTGCTGGGTATTGGCTCCGTCCACGCTGAGCGGGCTCGCCGCATCGTGGCCGAAGCGCTGCGCCGCGCCCCGGCGTTCCTCGCCGAGCATGACGACGCCATCGCCGTAGGTCAGCTCGGCGTGGGCAACGCGGCCGTCTTCCCCTGCGACGCGGAGCCGTACTTCGAAGCCAAAAGCCTTGCAGAGCCAGTCGATCATCGCGGCGGCATCGCGGTAATAAAGGCCGGAGGAGATCCTGGGCCAGCCGTGGGGCGTGGGTTTCATGTCGGCTTACCTCTGAGCAAAGTCCACGATGATGCCCGCGAGCACCACGACACCGAAGTAGTGGTTGTCGTGAAAGGCGCGCATGCAACCCGGCGCGTCACGGTTGCGCGCGAGCCACTGCTGGCGGATGAAGCAGCCGGCGCCCACGGCCAGCGCCGTGTAATAGGCGCTGCCCAGATCGAGGAGCCGCCCGGTGAACAACAGCGCCAGCAGCACCATGACCTGCATGGCGCCGATCATCAGCAGGTCGAGATCGCCAAAAGTGATCGCCGAGGATTTCACTCCCACGCGCAGATCGTCGGCACGGTCCGCCATCGCATAGAAGGTGTCGTAGACGCCGGCCCAGACCACCGCGGCCAGCATCATCACCCAGCCGACCCGCGGTACGGCGCCGAGTTCCGCGGTAAACGCCATCGGCACGGCCCAGCCGAAACTCAACCCCAGGTACAGCTGCGGCAGCGGGAAGAAGCGCTTCAGCAGCGGATAGCTGAGCGTCAGGGCCGCGCCGATGACCGATAGCCGCACCGTCGCCGCATTGAGCTGCAGCACCAGCAGCAGCGCGAGCGTGATCAGCCCCGCGAACAGTACGAGCGCCTGGAGCGGCGTCACGCGACGCGCGGCCAGCGGCCGGTCGCGCGTGCGACGCACGTGCGGGTCGATGTCCCGATCGAGCAGATCGTTGATCACGCAGCCGGCGGAACGCATCAGTACCGAGCCTGCCCCGAAGATCGCCAGCAGCCGCGGGCGCGGGTGCCCGAGGGATGCCGTCCACAACGCCCACAGGGTCGGCCACAGCAGCAGCCAGATGCCGATAGGTCGATCGAGACGCATGAGCTTGGCGAAGTCACCGGCCTGCCGCTGCCAGCGGCGCAGCGGTGCCGGCCCCGGATCGGGCGGCGGCGCCAGGACTTCTCCGACCGAGGCGGGCCCGGACTGCAGCTCGAGGTCAACCGACTCGGCCATATTGCTCCCCGGCGCCCACCCAGCGCGCGATCAATCCCTCGCTGGCGCGCGGCTCATCCTGCTCAAGGCGCGCCGCGAGCCGCCGCACCTGCGGCAGCAGGTCGGCATCGCGGATCAGGTCCGCCACGCGCAGCTGCGCCAATCCGGTCTGGCGCGTGCCGAGCAGCTCCCCGGGTCCGCGCAATTCCAGATCGCGGCGCGCGATCTCGAAACCGTCGTTCGTCTGGCGCAATGCCGCCAGGCGCTCCCGCGCCATCTCGGACAGCGGTGCACGATACAGCAACACGCAGCTGCTGGTCTGCGCGCCGCGGCCGACGCGACCGCGCAGCTGGTGGAGCTGGGCCAGACCCATGCGTTCGGCATTGTCGATCACCATCACGCTGGCGTTGGGCACATCGACGCCGACCTCGATCACGGTGGTGGCCACCAGCAACTGGATCTCGCCGGCATTGAAGGCGTGCATCACCGCTTCTTTGCGTGCGGCAGACAGGCGGCCGTGCACCAGGCCCACGCGCAACTGCGGCAGTGCCTCGCTGAGAAGGGCGGCGGACTCCTCGGCGGCCTGGCAGCGCAGCTCCTCGGATTCCTCGATGAGCGCGCAGACCCAGTAGGCCTGGCCGCCGTTCCGGCAGGTCCCGTCGATGCGCGCGACGATCTCGGCGCGCCGCTCCTCGGGCACGACCACTGTGCGCACCGGCTTGCGGCCGGGCGGCAGCTCGTCGATCACCGAGATATCCAGATCGGCGTACGCGGTCATCGCCAACGTGCGGGGGATGGGGGTGGCCGTCATGATCAGCTGATGCGGCAGCCGGCCCTGGCTTTTCTGCCGCAACTGCAGGCGCTGCTGCACACCGAAGCGGTGCTGCTCGTCGATGATGGCGAGTGCGAGGGAGGCGTGCCCGGCGGCGATGGCGGCGAGCGCGGTACGGCGCGCGCGCGCCGGCTGCGAGCCGGTCACGAGGGCCACGGGAATCTCCAGCGGCGTGAACCAGCCGGTCAGCGTGCGCGCATGCTGCTCGGCGAGCAGCTCGGTGGGCGCCATCAGCGCCACCTGGTGGCCGGCCCCGAGGGCGAAGGCGGCCGCGGCCGCGGCGACCGCGGTCTTGCCGCAGCCCACATCGCCCTGCACCAGGCGGGTCATCGGCTGGGCGAGCGCCAGGTCGGCGTTGATCTCGCCGAGCACGCGGGTCTGCGCCGCCGTGAACCGGAACGGCAGCCCGGCGAGCAGCCGCGACTGCAATCCGGCGCGGTCGCTTAAGGGCGGCGCGTCGTTCGCCTTGGTGGCGCGGCGCAACGCCATCAGCGAGAGCTGGTGCGCCAGCAGCTCCTCGAGCGCCAGGCGGCGTTGTGCCGGGTGGCGTCCGGCCGCCAGAGTCGTGAGCGCCGTGCCGACGGGGGGCTGGTGCAGGAAGTCGAGCGCTGCACGGAGCCCCGGCAGCTGCAGCTCGCGGCACAGATCAGCGGGCAGGTAATCGACGAGGGCCGCATCGCCCGTGGCGATGAAGGCGCGTTGCACCAGCGCGCGCAGCCGTCCCTGCGTGAGTCCTTCGGTGGCCGGATAAATCGGGGTGAGGCGGTCCGCGGCGCACTTCGCCGTGGCAGCGCAGGCGGCTGCCGCGCGCCAGCCCTTCGCGCTGCGCGTTCGAGAAGTGGAAGAAACGCAGCGTGAGTGAGCCGCTCCCGTCGCCCAGGCGCACCAGCAGCTGGCGCCGGCGCCGAAACACGACTTCGGCCAGCAGCACCTCGCCTTCGACGAGCGCGTGGCTGCCGGCGATGAGTGCGCCGATGGGCACGATGCGGGTGCGATCCTCGTAGCGCAGCGGCAGCACGAACAGCAGGTCGGCGAGGCTGTGCACGCCCAAGCGCGCCAGCCGCTCGGCCAGCACCGGGCCAACGCCGCGCAGCGTCGCGAGCGCCGGGGGCTGCGACGCGACCACCGCCACAGCCACCGCGGGTGCGGCCGCCGCAGGCGGCCGCCTCAGGCGAGACTGAGTATGCACTCCATCTCGACCCTGGCGGCCCGCGGGAGCGCGGCAACGCCCACCACCGCGCGGGCCGGGAATGGGGGCGTGAAAAAGGTCGCCATGATCTCGTTGACCTTCGGGAAGCAGCCGAGGTCGGTCAGGAAGACCGTGAGTTTGACCACATCCTGCAGCGTGCCGCCCGCCGCCTCGGCAATCGCGCGCAGATTCTCGAACACGCGGCGGATCTCGGCCTCGATGTCGCCGCTGACCAGGATGCCGGTGGCCGGATCGAGGGGGATCTGTCCGGACACATAGACCGTGTCGCCGGCGCGCACGGCCTGCGAATAGGTGCCGATCGCCTGGGGCGCGCGGCGGGTTTCAATGACCGTGCTCATGGCGGTAGAGGATCCTTGCTGTGACTCTGGCCGGCAATTGTACGCACGACGCGCAGCACATCGCTCATCCGCCGCACCTCGCGCACGACCCGCGCCAGGTGATCCCGGTCGCGGACCTCCAGCAGGAAGACCATGGTGGCGGTTTCGGATTCGTGGTGGTCGTAGTTGACGCTGCTGATGTTGGTCTGCGAGCCGGAGATGGCCGCCGACACCGCCGCCAGCAGGCCCATGCGATTGACGGCCTCGACGCGGATCTCGGTCAGGAAGAAGCGGCCCTCGCTCGATTGCCAGTTCACCGGCAGCCAGTTCTCCGGATGCTTGCGGTAGTCGGTGACGTTGGCGCAGGTTTCGCGATGGATCACGATGCCGCGCCCCGTGCTGAGGTAGGCAATGATCGGATCGCCCGGCAGCGGATAGCAGCAGTGCGCGTAGGCGACCAGCAGGCCCTCGGCGCCGGCGACCGCGAGCGGCGGCTGCGCGCTGTCGCCGCTCCGGACCTGCCCGCCCGGCAGCAGGCGGCGCGCCACGAGCGGCGCGAGCCGCTCGCCCAGGCCGATTTTTTCGAACAGCTCCTCGGTTTCCTTCAGCGCGAGGTCGCTCAGGGCCGCCTGCACGGTGGCGGGCTCGACCTCATCGAGCTTGACGTGGAACTCGGCCAACGCCTGCTCCAGGAGCCGGCGTCCCAGTTCCACCGCCTCGTGGCGCTTGAGGCTCTTGAGATAATGACGGATCCCGCTGCGTGCCTTGGCGGTGACCACGAAATTCACCCAGGCCGGATTGGGCCGGGCGCCCTTGGCGGTGATGATCTGCACTGTCTGGCCGCTGCGCAGCACCGTGCGGAGCGGTGTCAGGCGCCGATCGACCTTGGCCGCGACGCAGCGATTGCCGATGTCGGTGTGCACGGCAAAGGCGAAATCGACCACGGTCGCACCGCGCGGCAGCCGCAGGATCTCTCCGCGCGGCGTGAACACGTAGACCTTGTCCGGAAACAGGTCCACCTTGACGCTCTCGATGAATTCCTCCGAGCTGCCGCTCTCCTGCATCTGCATCAGGTGCGTGAGCCAGGTGCGGGCGCGTTCCTGCTGCGCGGAGCCCTCGCTGGTGTCCTCCTTGTACTTCCAGTGCGCGGCAATTCCTGACTCCGCGACCTGGTCCATGTCCTCGGTGCGGATCTGTACCTCGATGGGCACCGCATTGGGTCCGAACAGCGTGGTGTGGAGCGACTGATAGCCGTTGACGCGCGGGATCGCGACGTAGTCCTTGAAGCGCCCCGGCATCGGCTTGTAGACGTTGTGCACCACGCCGATGGCGCGGTAGCAGGTGTCGACGCTGTCGACGATGATGCGCAGGCCGTAGACGTCGACGATCTCGGCCAGCGGCGCGTGCTTGCGCTGCATCTTGCGGTACACGCTGTACAGATGCTTCTCGCGTGTCTCGACGCGCGCGCTGATACCGGCCTTCTCCAGCGCCGGTTCCAGCTGGGCGCGGATCTTGACCAGGAATTCCTTCTGGTTGCCGCGCGCGCGACGGAGCGCGCGCTCGATGACGCGGTAGCGCTGCGGGTAGAGCGTACGAAACCCGAGTTCCTCGAGCTCCAGCTTGATGTTGTAGAGCCCGAGGCGTTCGGCGACCGGGGCGTAGATGTCGAGGGTCTCGCGCGCCACCTGGCGGCGCTTGGCGGGCGCGACCGCGTCCATGGTGCGCAGGTTGTGCGTGCGGTCGGCGAGCTTGACGAGAATGACGCGCAGGTCCCGCACCATCGCCAGCAGCATCTTGCGGAAGCTCTCGGCCTGCGCCTCCTCGCGGTTCTTGAACTGGATCTGGTCGAGCTTGGTGACGCCATCGACGATTTCCGCGACGTCCTTGCCGAAGCGCTCGGCGATCTCCTCCTTCGGGGTCGGGGTGTCCTCGATGACGTCGTGCAGGATCGCCGCGATCAGCGTGTCGGCGTCCAGGTGCAGCTCGGCGAGGATCTCCGCCGCGGCGACCGGATGCGTGATGTACGGCTCGCCGCTCAGCCGCTTCTGTCCCAGGTGCGCCGCGGCCCCGAATTCAGCGGCGGCACGCACCCGTTCCACCTGCTCGGCGGGCAGGTAGCTGGCAACCTTGGTCAGTAGATCCTTGAGGCCCGGAGGGCGTCGGGGGCCCGGGCCCCGTCAGTCGCGATCGATCAGCCCGAACTGCGGAGCACGAAACGTGGATTCGTTCTCGGCGTCGGGCATGGGCGCAGCCACCGGTTCGGCCTCCGGTTCACGCAGCATCTCGGGCGTGATGTTGCCCGCGGCGATCTCGCGCAGCGCCAGCACCGTGGCCTTGTCGTTATCGACCGGCACCGTGGCTTCAGCGCCGTTGGCCAGGCGCCGGGCGCGCTGTGAGGCCAGCAAGACCAGCTGGAACAGGTTATCGACGTTTTGGAGACAGTCTTCGACAGTGACTCTGGCCATGGCGTACTTTGGGGGATTCCTGCAGATTGGACGGGTGATAGACCCTCTAAGTGTACGCCAGCGCGGGGGTTTTACGCCACCAGCGTATGCAGCAGGGCCTTGAGTTCCGCTCGCGAGGCCAGGAGCGAGGTCCCCTGCCCGTCGATGATCTGCAGCATCTCGCCCACCGCCTGCTCGAAGCGGTCATTGACGATCGCATAGTCAAATTCCAGGCAGTGCGACATGTCGGCCGCGGCGTCGGCGAGGCGCCGGGCGATCACCTGGTCGTTGTCGGTACGCCGTGCGCGCAGGCGCTGCTCGAGCGCGGCACGCGAGGGCGGCAGGATGAAGATGGACACGCAATCGGGCATGGCGCGGCGGATCTGCCGCGCCCCCTGCCAGTCGATCTCCAGCAGCACGTGCTCCCCCGCCTGCAGCCGGCGCGCGACCTGGTCCCGCCCCGTGCCGTACCAGTTGTCGAACACCTGTGCGTGCTCCAGGAAGGCGCCCAGGGCCGCCAGCTCCTGGAAGCGCGCCGTGCTCACGAAATGGTAGTCGCGGCCGTCGATCTCCTGGGACCTGGGCGTGCGCGTGGTGTAGGAGACCGAGAGCACGAGCGCGGGCCGGGCCGCCAGCACGGCCCTGACCAGGCTGGTCTTGCCCGCCCCCGAGGGCGCGGAGATCACGAACAAATGGCCGGCGGGCGGCATGAGCGCTCACGGCTCCTTGCCGACTTTCACCGGATAGCCGGCCTCGCGCCACGCCTTCATGCCGCCATCGAGCGCCACGGCGCCGCGAAAACCCATCTGCCGCAGCGTCGCGGTCGCCAGCGTCGAGATGCGGCCGAACTCGCAGCACACCAGGACGCGGCGCGTCGGGTCGCTCAGTTCCTGGTTGACGCGCAGCTCCAGCTGGCCGCGCGGCAGCAGCCGTGCCCCGGGGACATGACCCTCTTCAAAGGCATCGCGCTCGCGCACATCCAGCACGATCAGTTCATCGTTGCCGGCCTCGAGGGTGTGCTTCAGTTCGGCGAGCGACATGAAGGGCACGGTGGCGGCGGCCTCGGCCAGCATCTGTGCGACCGTCTTGCCGCCGGTCATGTTGGTGCGCAGGGCCTCGCTGAGGTGCGTCGGCATCGTCAGATTGAGGTTCTGCATCATCGCGATAAAGGCGCCGCGCTCGCGCACCTGCAGGCGCGGGTTTCCGGCCAGTTCCTCGCCGATGGTCGAATGGCTGCGCTCCTTGTACTCATGAGCGGGAAACACCTTGAGCGCCGGATCGAGCTTGAGCACCCCGTCGAACAGGCTGTCATAGAGCGCCCCGGCGTCACCGCTGGGCAGGTCCGTGCGGCCCGTTCCGCCGATCAGCAGCGTGTCGCCGGTGAAGATGCGGTCCTCGACGGTGAGGCACATGGAATCGCGCGTGTGGCCCGGGGTGTGCAGCGCCTGCAGTCGGAGCTGTCCCACCCGCAGCAGTTCACCACTGCGCAGCCGCAGCTCGACGAACGGCGCCGGGCTGGCGCTGTGCATCACCGCCGGCACGCCGAAGCGTTGCGCCAGCTGCTGCGTGGCCGAAAAGTGATCCGCGTGCGTGTGGGTGTCGACGAGATAGCGGATGCGCAGGCCGTGGCGAGCGGCCAGCGCGATGTAGCGGTCGATCTGGCTGAGCTCCGGGTCGATCAGCGCGCCGGCGCACGATTGCTCGCAGCCGATCAGGTAGGAGCGGCACCCTCCGGTCGCCACGGTTTCGAAAATCATTGCCCGCTCCGTCTTGGGGTCCCGCGCACCCGCTGGCGGATACCCGTCCCGCCTCGTCCGGCAGGGCTCTAGCTTAGCAGGACTGCCCAAGAGCGCACCTCGGCTGGCAGCGGTGGTCGCCGTACTCTGCTTTCATCTGCTCCTGCTGTTGGCGCTTCTGAGTGCCGTGCAATCGCGGGTACCCGCGTCGGCCGCACCGAGTGTCGCCGTGGCCTGGAGCGAGCTCCCGTTTGCGACGCCAGCGCCGGATCGCAGGCGCGCGCCAACTTACTCGGTGTCGTCCAGATTTGCGGTGAAGCCGATGGGTCGCCGCCGGGTAGCCGGCGGATTCATCAGCTGCCTTATTGCTGAAAGAATGGCGGCGATGGCTTCATCGTGGTTCGTGAGCTTCCTGTCGAGGCGAGCTTCAAGTTGCGCGAAGCGACGGGCAAGCTCCCGGTTCGATACCCACAATTCGCGCAGCCTCAAAAAGGCCCGTACCCCATAGATGCTCATGTCAACGGCCTGCGCCCTGTTCAGCACGTTGGCCGCCGGGACGGCACCGTGCTCGGTAAACGCATAAGGCAGATACCGGCGACCGCCGCGGCCAGCGGACCGGTTTGAGGTCGCAAATTGCGACCTCAAACCGGTGGCCTCTGCGGTGGTCAGGCGACCCATGAAATCTTCCGGAAACCGCTCAGCGTTGTGTCTGACCAGTTCGTTGAGGCGTTTGGTGGTGACTCCGTATAGCGCCGAGAGATGGCGGTCCAGCAGCACCCGTTGGCCGCGAAGCACCAGAATATTGTGGACAATCTGCTCGGGTGCGATTCGCATGTGGCGCGCCGTGGCCAGATGCTATGTGGCGACGCTCTCGGGGCTGGAGGCTAGTGGCTGAATCTGGTCAGAACAGCCAGAAACTCTGAGGATTACGGCGCCTTCTCCGGAAATTCCCGGAAGGCTCCGGAACTTACTCGATGTTCTGCACCTGCTCGCGCATCTGCTCGATGGCGACCTTCATCTCCACGGCGACGCGGGTGGTCTCCAGGTCCTGGGACTTCGAGGCGAGCGTGTTCGCCTCGCGGTTGAACTCCTGCAGCAGGAAATCGAGCCGCCGTCCGGCGGCCTCGGGCGAGCCCAGCGTGTGGCGGGCCTCGGTGATATGGCCGCTGAGGCGGTCGAGTTCCTCGGCGACATCGAGGCGGTGCAGCAGCAGCACGATCTCCTGTTCGATACGCTCCTGGTTCAGCTCGCCGCCGAGCTCGGCCAGCCGCTCCTCGAGCCGTGCGCGCACGCGGGCGAGTACCTCGGGGAGCCGTGCGCGCACCTGCGCGATCAGCGTGGCGAGCGCGTCACAGCGCTGCATGATCAGCTCGGCGAGTCTTTCGCCCTCGCGATGGCGGGCCGCTTGCAGGCCTCCGAGGGTGCCCTCGAACAGCTCGCGCACCGCGGCGCTCAGCGCCTCACTGTCGGGCTGCGTCTCGCGCAGGACGCCGGGCCAGCGCAGCAGGTCCAGTACATTGATCTGAGCCTGCCCGGCCAGCTGCTTCGCGAGCTGCTGGCTGCGCGCCAGCAGCGGGGCGAGGGCGGCGTCGTCCACCTGCAGCGCGGCGGCCAGCGGCGGGCGATGCTGCAGGGTGCAATCGACTTTGCCGCGACGCAACTCGCCGGCCAATTTCTGGCGCAGCTCGGATTCCAGGGTGCGGCAGCTGTCGGGCAGGCGGACGGTGGCGTCGAGGAAGCGGTGGTTGACGCTGCGGATCTCGCACACCAGGGAGCCGAAGGCGCCGCTCCGTTCCTGACGTGCGAAGCCGGTCATGCTCGAGATCATGTTAAATCCGAGGCTCCCTTACTTCGCCGCGCGCGGAATGTTATAAGTCGCGGCCAGTTTAACCCAACGATCCGGAGCCCGCTTGCGCGTCGAACATGCTGAACTCAGCCTGCAGGGCGCACGCGAGAGCAACCAGGACCGGGTCAAGGCCGAGGTCGGTGGCGACACCGCGCTGCTGATTGCCTGCGACGGCATGGGCGGTCACGCCGAGGGCGAGCGGGCCGCCGAGATCGCCGTGCAAGTCCTGGTCCAGCGCTTCCGCGCCGCGCCGCACCCGCTGCTCGATCCGCTGGGCTTCCTGCACCTGGGCCTGGGTGCCGCGCATCAGCAGATCGTGAAGTACGGCGGCGAGATTCCGATGGATAACCGACCGCGCGCCACGATCGCCCTGTGCGTGGTGCAACGCGGTGGCGCCTACTGGGCGCACGTGGGCGACAGCCGCGCCTACCATTTGCGGCACGGGCAGGTTGTGGCGCGCACCCGCGATCACAGTCACGTCGAGGTGCTGCTGCGCGAGGGCGTCATCGGTCCCGAACAGGCGCAGAATCACCCGATGCGCAACTTCGTCGAATCGTGCATCGGGGGCGAGGCGCTGCTGCCAGAGATGGACCTGAGTCGGCGCCAGCGCCTGGAGAACGGCGACGTGCTGCTGGTGTGCACCGACGGGCTGTGGGCCGGTAGCAGCGACGAGACCATCGCCGGCGCCTTCGCCGTGGCGGAAATTCCTCTGGCCGACGCCCTGCAGGGGCTCGGGGCGCAGTCGGTGGCGGCCGGCGGTCCCACCTGCGACAACACCTCGGCCGTCGCATTGCGCTTTCTGGAGTAGCACCATGGCTTCCCGCCACAACGATCGCGCCGCCGATGCCCTGCGCGCCGTACGCTTCACGCGCCACTACACCCGCCACGCGGAAGGATCGGTGCTCATCGACTGCGGTGACACGCGCGTGCTGTGTACGGCCAGTGTCGATGACGGCGTGCCCGCGTTCCTGCGCGGCAAGGGCCAGGGCTGGGTCACCGCGGAGTACGGCATGCTGCCGCGCGCCACGCACACGCGCACGGCGCGCGAGGCGGCGCGCGGCAAGCAGACCGGCCGGACCCAGGAAATCCAGCGCCTGATCGGCCGCTCGCTGCGCGCCGTGGTCGATCTGCGGGCGCTGGGCGAGCGCACGGTGACGATCGACTGCGACGTCCTGCAGGCGGACGGGGGCACGCGCACCGCCGCCATCACCGGCAGTTTCGTCGCCCTCGCCGATGCCATCGAGTCGCTGCGCGGACGACGGGTCCTGAACGCCAGTCCCCTGCACGGCCAGGTGGCCGCGGTGTCGGTCGGCATCGTGCGGGGCCAGCCGATGCTGGATCTGGATTACAGCGAGGATTCCGAGGCGGAGACCGACATGAACGTGGTGATGAACAACGGCGGCGCGTTCATCGAAGTGCAGGGCACGGCCGAGGGTCATGCCTTCCGGCGCCACGAGCTCGACGCGCTGCTCAATCTGGCGGTCGCCGGCGTCGGGGAGTTGTGCGCGCTGCAGACCCAGGCACTGCAGGGCTAGCGGAGCGAGCGCCGTGCGCGTCGTGCTGGCCACCGCCAACCCGGGCAAGCAGCGCGAATTCGCGGTCCTGCTGGAGCCCCGCGGCTTCGAGCTGGTGCTGCAATCCGCCTTAGGGGTCGTGAGCATTGAGGAGACGGGCCGTACCTTCGAGGACAACGCGCTGCTGAAGGCGCGCCACGCGGCCGCGGCCGGATTTCCAGCCCTGGCCGACGATTCCGGCCTGGAAGTCGACGCCCTGGGCGGCCGGCCGGGCGTGTGGTCGGCCCGCTTCGCCGGGCCCACCGCCACCGACGAGGAGAACAACCAGGAACTGCTGCGGGCGCTGGCGGGGATACCCGAGGAGCGGCGCAGCGCGCGCTATCGCTGCGTGCTGGCGCTGGTGCGCAGCGCCGCGGATCCGCATCCGCTCATCGCCCAGGGCAGCTGGGAAGGACGCATCGCCCTCGCACCGGCCGGCACGGGCGGTTTCGGCTACGACTCCTGCTTTATCCCCTCGGGCCTCGACGTCACGGCGGCGGAGCTCAGCCCGGTGCGCAAGAACGCGCTGAGTCATCGGGGCGTCGCTCTGCGCGATCTGGTGGCGCGGCTTCCCTCGTGGCGCTGACCGCACCACCGCTGGCGCTCTACCTGCACTTCCCCTGGTGCGTGAGCAAGTGCCCGTACTGCGATTTCAATTCGCACGCGCTGCACGGCGAATTGCCGCAGGAGAGCTACCTGCACGCGCTGCTCGAGGATATCGACGCGCAGCGGCCGCAGCTGGAAGGGCGAACGATTGTCAGCGTTTTCCTCGGCGGCGGCACGCCTAGCCTGTTCGAACCCGCCGCGTTCGCGCGGCTGTTCGAGGCGTTGCGCGGCCGGCTGGCGCTCAGCGCCGAGGCCGAAATCACGCTCGAGGCGAATCCGGGCACCATCGAGCGCGGCCGGTTCGCCGACTATCGCGGCGCTGGGATCAACCGGGTATCGCTGGGAGCGCAGAGCTTCTCGCCGCCCATCCTCGAGCGGCTCGGGCGTATCCACAGCGCGCAGGACACGCGCATCGCCGCGGAGGAATTGCACGCGGCGGGCCTGGCCAACTTCAACCTCGACCTGATGTACGCCCTGCCGGGCCAGGATCTCGCCGGCGCCTTGGACGATGTGCGCGCGGCGCTCGAGCTCTCGCCGGCGCATGTCTCGCACTACCAGCTCACGCTGGAACCGGGCACTGTCTTCGGCGGCCGTCCGCCGCCCGGACTCCCCGATGAGGACCTGAGTTTCAGCATGCAGCAGCACTGCCAGGCCGAACTGGCCGCCGCGCGCTTCGCGCAGTACGAGGTGTCTGCGTACGCCCGCGCCGGCGCGCAATGCGCCCACAACCTGAACTACTGGAACTTCGGCGATTACCTGGGCGCCGGCGCCGGCGCGCACGGCAAGCTGACGCACGCCAAGCGCGGGGTCATCGCGCGGAGCGTGCGCGAGCGCGAGCCGCGGCGCTACTTGGCGGGCGGCTGCCGCGGCGAGCCCGCGACCCGCACGGTGACAAACGCCGATCTGCCGTTCGAATTCATGATGAATGCGCTGCGACTGAACGACGGCTTCGAGCCGGCGCAGTTCGAAGCGCGCACCGGTCTTGATTGGCCCCTGATCGTGCCGCGGGTGCAGCGCCTCGCCGGGCGCGGATTGTTGACCGGCGAAGCCGGGCGCTGGCGAGCCACCGAGCTCGGCAGGCGCTTCCTCAACGATCTTATCGCCGACTTCCTGGTCCCGTCCCGCTCCGGCCCGGGGCGGGGCTCCAACGGCCGCTTGCAGAAAAATCCAGAGGGGTCCGTGGTTTAGGCGAACCTCCGCGGTGTCTTCGATTCTTATGCACAGCCAGACCCTGCCTGGCCCTCAAATTAGCCAATTACGCGCAGCATTGCAGGCCAGGTGACATATGCCACCTCTAACCTATTGATTTAATAAGCTGTAATGTCTTGGTCATTTTGTGTCCAAGTCGACAGAAATGCACAAATGACGTGTAATCGGTGACTGCGGCGAGCCGTTGCCCACAGACTTATCCACAGATTTTGTGGATAAATAGACCCCTCGAAGGGCCCGCCCGGCCCGCCCCTTGTCTGGCAACGGCGCGAGGCATAGACTGCGCGCCCTTTTTCTAAGATGAGGCCCTGCCGGGCAGGCGCAGGGCAATTGGCAAGGCAGGTCATTTATGAAAGCGTCGATCCATCCCGAGTACGGCGAGATCACCGTCAGCTGCAGCTGCGGCAACACCTTCAAGACGCGTTCCACCGTGGGCAAGGACCTGCAGGTCGACGTGTGCTCGAACTGCCATCCTTTCTATACTGGCAAGCAGAAGATGGTCGACACGGCCGGCCGCGTCGACAAGTTCCGCAAGAAATACGCGGCCGCGGCCGCGCGGTGATCGCGGCGAAAGCTTGGGCGCCGCCGGTGCGGCGCGTGCACTCGCGCGGTGCGCGGGAGTGCGAACCGACAGCTTGATTCCATGATGCGCGCATGTAACGCTGCGGCGGCATGGCCAAGCCCGACTACGATCTGATCAATCCCGCCACCGGGACCCGCTCCAGCCTCCCGGTGCGTTCCGGCACGATCGGACCGGATTGCCTGGACGTCGGCGCGATCACGAAAGACCAGGGCGTCTTCACCTTCGACCCCGCCTTCAGCGTCACCGCCAGCTGCGAGAGCAAGATCACCTACATCGACGGCGACGCCGGGCTGCTGCTGTATCGCGGCTATCCGGTGGAGCAGCTCGCCGCCAGCAGCTCGTTCATGGAAGTGGCCTACCTGCTGATCAACGGCGAGCTGCCCGGCGGGGCGGAACTCAGCGCCTATCGCACCAGCATCACGCGCCACACGATGATCAACGAGTCGCTGCTGCGCTTTACCAACGGGTTCCATCACAACGCGCATCCGATGTCGATGGTCTCGGCGGTGGTGGCCTCGATGGCGGCCTTCTATTACGACTCGATGGACATCCACAGTCCGCGGCACCGGGAGATTTTCTCGCACCGCATCATCGCCAAGCTGCCGACCATCGCCGCGGCCGCGCACAAGCACGCGCTCGGCCAGCCCTTCATCTATCCGCGCAACGACCTCGACTACTGCTCGAACATGCTCAACATGTTCTTCGCCGTGCCCTGCGAGGAATACCAGGTCGATCCGGTCGCCGCGCAGGCACTGGACCTGCTGTTCATCCTGCACGCCGACCACGAACAGAACGCCAGCACCACCACCGTGCGCCTGGCCGGCAGCACCGGCACCAATCCCTACGCCGCCATCTCCGCAGGCGTCTCGGCGCTATGGGGTCCGGCGCACGGGGGCGCCAATGAAGCGGTGCTCAACATGCTGGAGGAGATCGGCAGGGTCGAGAACATCCCGAAGTACCTGACGCTCGTGAAGGACAAAGGGAGTCATTCGAAGCTCATGGGCTTCGGCCATCGGGTCTACAAGAATTTCGATCCTCGGGCCAAGATCATTCGCGAGGCCTGCCACCGGGTGCTCGCCAAGCTCGGCCACCAGGAAGACCCGCTGTTCGAACTGGCGCTGCGCCTCGAGGAGATTGCGCTCAAGGACGAATACTTCGTGTCACGCAAGCTCTATCCCAACGTCGATTTCTACTCCGGCCTCATCTACAGCGCGCTGGGCATCCCGCGCTCCATGTTCACGGTGATGTTTGCGATCGCCCGCACCGTCGGCTGGGTGGCCCACTGGCTGGAGATGATCGGCGATCCGGCCATGCGCATCGCCCGGCCGCGCCAGCTGTACACGGGCCCGACGCAACGCAACTACGTCACTCTGGCCACTCGCTGGCATCCGCGCGGCGCATCGGGCGCCCGTCGACAGGGCTGACCGGAGCCTGCCGGATACCGTCGAGCGGGAATACCGTCGCGTCGATCACCTGCCGATCGAGCTCGAAGCGCACCGTGGGATAGATCCGGAAGCGCTCGGCATCGAGGCGCAGGCGATGCTCGCCGACATCGTGCCCGACGCCACGATCCATCAGGTTGAGCGCGACGGATTCGGGATGGTCCGTGAACAGGTGCAGCTGCACGTCGGTGTGCGCCGTCGCCGTGCCGTTGAGCACCGGACCCACCAGCCGCGGCGAGAAGGCCGCCAGCGTACGCATGGCCCGCAGCGCCGCGCTCCGTTGCGCGCGCAGGGTCGCGCCGTGCGAGTCGGCGGCGAACAGGCGCTGGTATTCCACCAACGCGGCCTCGACCTCCGAGTTGCTGGGCAGCGCACCGTCCTCGCCCACGCCAAAGCGGACGGCGGCCTTGCGCTTCGCGGCGCGGAAATCCTGGATGCCGTGCTCGGCCATGACGCGCGCGGCTTCCTGTGCCAGCGCGCGGCGCAGATTTTCACTCCGGGGCGAGTTACGGCGGGGCATGGACGGATGATAAAGGCTAGAACAGCGGTTCGGAGCTGCTGTTGGCGGGGACTCCCGGAGTCCCGGAGGCGGCGGGGAGCTTGCCCTCCAGGAAAAATTCGTCCAGGCCGTCGGCCTCCGCAGGCGCGACCAGCAGACCCGTCGTCGCATTGATCCGGGCGCTCACCACCCCGGCGGGCATCGGCCGCGGTACGTCGGGTACCCCGCGCAGGGCCTCGCGCATCAATCGCACCCAGATCGGCACCGCCACGCTGCTGCCCTCTTCACCCTCGCCCAACGGACGCTCCTGATCGAAGCCCACCCACACGGTCGCTTCCAGGTTGGGATTGAAGCCGTTGAACCAGGTGTCGTGGGACTCGTTGGTCGTGCCGGTCTTGCCGCTGATGTCGCTCCGTCCCAGCACCAGTGCCCGCCGGCCGGTGCCGCGCTTGATGACGTCGGCCATCAGATCATCCATCAGCCAGGCGTTGGCCGGGGTGATGATCTGGGGCGCACGCCGCTCGGCACTGACGAGCGGGATCATCCACTCCGCCGGCGACGGCGCCAGCGTCAACGCGCCCGCACGCGGCGCCGCCGCGGCGCTGACGGCGAGGGTCGGCGCGCCGGCGCCAGGAGCGGGTGGCGGGAGCTGCGCGGCCTGGTCCGGTGGCGGCACACAGGCTTCGCAGACTTTGCGCGGCGTGGCCCGCCAGACCGTCGCGCCGGTGCCGTCCTCAATCCGGTCGATGAAATACGGATCGATCTTGTAGCCGCCGTTGGCGAAGGTAGCGTAGCCGGTGGCCACCTGCAGCGGGGTTGCCTGCACGGTGCCGAGCGCGAGCGTCAGGTTGTTGGGCATCGCCGCGCGATCGAAGCCGAAGCGGGTGGCGTACTCGATCACATCGGCGGTGCCCACGGCGCGCAGCAGGCGGATCGACACCAGATTGCGCGAACGCACCAGGGCATCGCGCAGGCGCGTCGGGCCGCTGAAGGCGCCGCCATCGTTCTCCGGCCGCCAGGTCTGCTCGACGCCGCCGTCGGCGATCACGATCGGCGCGTCCATGATCACGCTCGCGGGCGTGAAGTCGTGCTCGAGGGCGCAGGAATACAGGAAGGGCTTGAACCCCGAGCCGGGCTGGCGGCGCGCCTGCGTGACATGGTTCCAGGCATTGCTGAAGTAATCGAAGCCACCGACCAGGGCGACCACGGCACCATCCTGCGGGTCGAGCGCCACGAGCGCGCCCTGGGCCTCCGGGATCTGACCGAGTTGCGCCGCACCATGGCCGTCGCTGATCACGTAGATCACGTCCCCGCGGTGCAGAAGAGTGTCGGCGTGACCGCTCGGCGCATCACCGCGTGCCCAGGCCATGCCGTCCCAGCCGACCTGGGCCAGGCCGCCGCCGCGCAGGTAGACGCGCGCCGCCGCCGGCGCCACCGAGACCACGACGGCAGGCAGCAGGTTGCCGATGGGCGGCAGGTCGGCCAGCAGCGCTTCGAGCTGCGCCGGTGCCGTGCCTTCGAGCTTGGCCTTGCGGATCGGACCGCGATAGCCGTGGCGGCGATCGTAATCTATGAGCCCCAGCCGCAAGGCGCGGTTCGCCGCCGTCTGCAGCCGGCCGTCGATCGTGGTGATGGCGCGATACCCGGCGTTGATGGCATTTTCGCCGAAGCGGGCAACCACCTCCTGGCGCACGATCTCGGCGACGAAGGGTGCCTCGATGTCCGAGCGCGGCGCGTACTCCCGGGCGTTGATCGCTTCGGCCAGCGAGCGCTGCTCGGTATCCGCGTCGATGAAATGCAGCGCCAGCATGCGCTGCAACACGTAGCGGCGCCGCTCGGCCGCGCGCCTGGGGTTGGTGACCGGGTTGTAGGACGAGGGCGCCTGCGGGAGTCCGGCGAGCATCGCCGCCTCGGCCACCGACAGCTCGGACAGCGGTTTGCCGAAGTACACTTCGGCGGCAGCCGCGACCCCATAGGCGCGCTGGCCGAAGAATATGACGTTTAGATAGGTCTCCAGGATCTGCTGTTTGGTAAAGTCGTGCTCCATCTGCAGGGTCAGGAAAACTTCCTGGAGCTTGCGGGCGACGTTCTTGTCACGCGTCAGGAACATGTTGCGCGCGGTCTGCATGGTGATGGTGCTGGCGCCCTGAGAATAATTACCAGTCGTCAGGTCGACATAGACCGAACGCAGCAAGCTGAAGTAATCGATACCGCCATGCTGGAAGAAGCGATCGTCCTCCGCCGCCAGAAAGGCTTCGCGCACCAGCTGTGGAATTTCCTCATAGCTCACAGGGACGCGGCGCTGTTCACCAATCTGTGTAATGAGCGCGCCGCTCCGGGTGTAGACCCGCAGCGGCACCTGCAGCGGCATGGTGCGCATGCCGGCTTCGCTCGGGAGCGAGGGCGCCAGGTACACATAGCTGGCCAGCACCGCATAGACGACGCCGAGCAACAGCACCAGGCAGACCGCCCCCAGACCAATCAGCACACGCAGCGTGCGGGACTTCACTTATTGGGGCTCCGTTGGTTGCGCCGTGGACAGGGGCCATGTTGAAGTGCGGGGCTGATATGCAAGCCCCGACCCAGACGCAGACCCGCAATGGACTTAAAGTGCCTCAGAGCGTCACCGACGACCAATTTCGTGAGACTACTCACGTTCAATTTAACCGACGGCTGATATATATTTGGCTGCACATTCGCTCAACTTCGCCATATTGGCGTGTATCTTACTGATAAGGAAGGGAAAACGTGTTCCTGTTCTCGCGTAAGAACCGCCAGCTCCTGGGATTGGACATCACCACGTCCTCGATCAAGCTGATCGAGCTGACGACGGCGGGTGGCCAGTACCGTGTGGAAGCGTACGCGGCCGAGCCGACGCCGGCGAATTCCATGAATGAAAAGACGCTCGTGGATCCGCAGGCCGTGGGTGAAGCGATCCGCCGCGCCGTCAAGCGCTCGGGCGCCACCAGCGATGAAGTGGCGATCGCCATCAGCGGCGATGCGGCCATCACCAAGGTGATCCAGATGCCGCGCGGCATGCGTGACTCCGATCTCGAATCACAGGTCGAGATGCAGGCCGACCAGTACATACCCTTCCCCATGGACGAAGTCAGCTACGACTTCGAAGTATTGGGACCGTCCGAGAAGGACAATGATTCAATCGATGTGCTGCTGGTGGCCTCGCGCACCGACAACGTCGAGCAGCGGCGGGCCGCCGTGGCAGCCGCCGGCCTCAATGCACGCATCGTCGATGTCGAGGCCTTCGCGCTCGAGAATGCCTGCAAGCTCATGACGCACCAGATGCCCGATGGTGGCATCGATCGCACCATCGCGGTGGCAGATTTTGGCGCCAGCAACACCACGTTCAGCGTGCTGCGTAACCTCAAGATCGTCTATACCCGCGATTTCGCCTTCGGTGGCCAGCAGCTCACCGAAGAAATCATGCGCACCTACGGCCTGACGATGGAAGAGGCGGGACGTGCCAAGAAGGAAGGCGGCCTGCCCGGCAACTTCCAGGCGGAAGTGCTCGATCCGTTCATCGACGACATGACGCAGCAGGTCAGCCGCTCGCTGCAGTTCTACCTCGCCTCCGGCACCGGCCGCGAGCAGCCCGAGAAGATCCTGATCTGCGGCGGCTGCGGCAACGTCGCCGGCGTCGCCGATGTGATCCAGAGTCGCGTCGGCATCACGGCCGAAAAGGGTGATCCGCTCGGGCAGATGAAGCTGTCCTCGCGCGCGCGCGCCCAGGCGGTGCAGCGCGATGCCACGGCCCTGCTGACCGCCTGCGGTCTGGCCCTGCGGAGTTTTGACTGATGCCGCGCATTAACCTATTGCCCTGGCGTGAGCAGCAGCGCAAGGAGCGCAAGCTGGCGTTTTTCGTTGCCCTGAGCGGCGCGGCTGTCGGCGCGCTGCTGGCCGCCTTCGCGGGCTACCTGCTGGTCAATTCGATGATCAGCGCGCAGGAGCGCCGCAACGAGCGGCTGCGCACCGAGATCAAGGCGGTCGACCGCCAGATCGAACAGATCAACGACCTGGAATCGCAGAAGCAGCGCTTCATTTCCCGCATGCAGGTGATCGAAAAGCTGCAGCGCTCGCGCTCCGAGGTGGTGCACCTGTTCGACGAGGTCGCGAAGACCGTTCCGGACGGCACCTACCTGACCTCGTTCAAGCAGGATGGCAAGCACCTGAAGTTCGAGGGCGTAGCCCAGTCCTCGACCCGCGTCTCGACCTTCATGCGCAACATCTCCGGTTCGCAGTGGATGAAGGATCCGGAGCTCGAGGTGGTCGAAAGCAAGCCGGGCAGTTCCATCGGTAACAGTTTCGTACTCGACGCCAGCCAGGTGGTGACCAGCGGCGATGAGGATCAGGCGGCGCCCAAGCCGAAGCACCTGCGCGTGGGAGGCACCCCATGAGGCTGCTCGAGGAACTGCGTTCACTCGATCCGCGTGATCCGGGCCGCTGGCCGTTCGCCTTCCGCGCCGGCGTAGTCATCGTGACTTTCGCAACGCTCTCGCTGGTGGCGACCTACTTCTTTGTCTGGACGGACCTGAACCCGAAGCTGCAGCAGTTGCAGGACCAGGAACAGCAGCTGCGCACCGAGTTTCGCGCCAAGCACGCCAAGGCGACGAATCTCGACGTCTACAAGCAGCAACTGGCCGACATCGAGAAGTCCTTCGGCGCCATGCTGCGCCAGCTCCCGAGCAAGACCGAAGTCGAGAGCGTGCTGGTGGATATCTCGCAGGCGGGGCTCGCCTCGGCGCTCGATCAGAAGCTGTTCCAGCCCGACAACGAAGTAAAGAAAGACTTCTATGCCGAGAAGTCGATCAAGATCAGCTTCTCCGGCAGTTACCACCAGTTTGGCCAGTTCGTCAGCAACATCGCGGCGCTCCCGCGCATCGTCACGCTGCATGACGTGAAGATCGGGGCTGTGAAGGCCGGTGCCGGGTTCGACCAGCTGCAGATGGATCTGACGGCCAAGACCTATCGTTATCTGGACGATGAAGAAGTGGCCTCGGCCGAGGCCGACCGGCGCAAGTCCGAACAGGCCGCCAAGCGGCCGGCGGGCTGAGGCGCGGCCTTGAGCAATGGGTAACCGGATGCAGCACTACCAACACAAGACCTGGCGGACAATCGTGCTCGCGGCGCTCGGCGTGGCCGTGCTCGCAGGGTGCTCGGGGCGCGACTCGGAACTCAAGGACTTCATCGATTCCACCAAGAAGGAGCCGGGCGGGCGCGTTGAGCCCCTGCCCGAGGTCAAGCCCTACGACAGCTACGTCTATTCCAGTACTGCGATGCGCTCGCCATTCGTGCCGGGCGGCGCGCGCGGCGCGGACAACGCACCGCGCCCAGAGGTGCAGCGCAATCGCGAGTTCCTCGAACAGTTCTCGCTCGACGCTCTGAAAATGGTGGGTACGCTCAAGCTCAATGGCCACAACTACGGGCTCGTGCAGGTGGCCGACGGTCGCGTGCAGCGCGTGCTGGTGGGCAACCATATCGGCCAGAACGATGGCCGCATCACCGATATCGTTCCGAACAGGATCAGTGTGATCGAACTCGTTCCGGACGGGCTGGGCGGGTACATCGAACGCCCCGCGGCCCTGGCCCTGAACGAGTGACCGGAAGGGAGAGAATGCGCATGAAGCGACCATATGCCGTCCATAACCTGCGGAGCGTCCTGACCCTGGCACTGAGCTGCCTGGCCATGGCGTTCGTCATGCAGGGTGCCCGGGCGGCTGACGCCCCCGGCAATACGCTGCAGTCCATCGACGTGCAGACCCTGGGCGGCAAGCAGGTCCAGCTCACGCTGCACCTTTCCGGACCCGCGCCCCAGCCGATGTCCTTTACGATCGACAAACCGGCACGCATTTCGCTCGACCTGCCCGGCACCGCGCTGGCCCTGCCCTCGCGCCGCATTGACGTGGCCTCGGGCGGCGTCGACACCGTGCTGGCGGCCGAAGCCAACGGCCGTACCCGCATTGTCCTCAATCTTGACCAGCTGCAGCCCTACCAGACCCGTGTCGAGGGCAATGACATCATCGTCACCGTCGGTGCCGGTGTCATGGCCGCAGCGCTCCCAGCGGCCGCCCCGGCCACAGCCAGTCCGGCCGCCACGGCGCCGGCGATGGCCGCCAGCGGGCCACGCGAGATTCGCAGCATTGATTTCCGCCGCGGTGAAGGCGGCGTCGGCCGGCTCATCGTGCAGCTTTCCGATCCGCGCACACCGATCAACGTGAGCCAGCAGGGCCTGCAGATCATCGTTGATTTCACCGGGGCCTCGCTGCCGCAGAGACTCACGCGCCGCTTTGACACGCAGGATTTCGGCACGCCGGTGAGCGGCTTCGACGTGCTGCGGGTCAATAACGACGCGCGCATCGTGCTTAACGCGACCGGTGACTTCCAGCAGCTGGCCTACCAGTCGGATAACCAGTACGTGATCGAGGTACAGCCAGCCGCCAAGGCCGCCGCTCTGGCCACCGACCGGCGCGAATACAAGGGCGAGAAGCTGTCATTGAATTTCCAGGACATCGACACGCGCGCGGTGCTGCAGCTGCTGGCCGATGCCAGCAGCCAGAACATCGTCGTCAGCGATTCGGTCAAGGGCAGCGTCACCCTGCGCCTGCAGAGCGTGCCCTGGGACCAGGCGCTCGATATCGTGCTGCGCACCAAGGGCCTCGACAAGCGCCAGGACGGCAATGTGATCATCGTCGCGCCGTCTGACGAGCTCGCTGCGCGCGAGAAAGCCGACCTCGCCGCCAAGAAGGATATCCTGGAACTGTCGCCGGTACGCACCGAGTACCTGCAGGTCAACTATGCCAAGGCCTCTGACCTGGCCGCGCTCCTGAAGGGTGCCAGCGGCAATTCGGTGCTCTCCACACGGGGTAGTGTCGCGGTCGATGAGCGCACCAATACGCTGCTGCTGACCGACTCTTCCGAGAACATCGAGGCGGTGCGCAAGCTCGTCTCCACGCTCGACATCCCGGTCAGGCAGGTACTGATTGAGTCGCGCCTGGTCATCGTCAACGACGACTTCGAGCGCGATCTGGGCGTGCGCGCCGGTCTGACCGGCACGCACAGCAACGGCACGAACGGCCTGTTCATGACTTCGGGCACCGCGGCGGCCACCGACACGGGGCTGACCTCGGCGCTCGCCAACATCGCCAGCACCGGCTCTCCGTATCCGGTGGGCGTGCCGACCGGGACGACTGCCCCCACTCGCTACAACGTCAACATGCCGGTCTCGAACCCGGCGGGGAGCCTGGCGTTCATGCTGCTCGGTTCCGACTACATCGTGGATCTCGAGCTCTCGGCCGCGCAGGCCGAAGGGCGTGGCGAAGTGGTGTCCTCGCCGCGCGTCATCACGGCGAACCAGCGGGAGGCGACCATCGAGCAGGGCACGGAGATCCCGTACCAGCAGTCCGCCTCGAGTGGCGCGACCACGATCTC
>WNFM01055849.1_pt1 | contig 26678 bp, 23 predicted proteins | sample 5400271 | NCBI WGS metagenome assembly WNFM01 (sample SAMN13153352, study PRJNA577476) | soil metagenome | isolation source: 60 cm saprolite on Douglas fir-dominated hillslope | place: USA:California | collected 2013-09-17 | reverse complement strand
GAAGTGGTGAAATTGGTAGACACGCAACGTTCAGGGCGTTGTGCCTTAACTGGCATGGGGGTTCGAGTCCCCCCTTCGGCACCCCAGAGCGCCTCAAGCTATTTCCATATTCCTCCGAAAATCTCTCTGGCAAGCAGAGCTTCAGACGTGAGAAAAGGTCGCAAGAACCCTCAGGAGCCCTGATCTCATCAGGCTCCTCGTCTCCATCTGAAGCCTTTCTGCCTTGTAGTGTCAGGTCTTAAGCCGCCTCCTTTGGCAGAAGCGTCACAGTATAGCCGAGTTGTGGAAGCGCGGTGAATATGGTGACGTTCGATCCGTCCCCGATCCCGTTGGTCAAAATACTCAGCACCCAGATCGGCGTAGGGTTTCTTGGTACGCAGGATGTGATAAATGATGACTAACACTTTGTGGGAGAGAGCCATGATCGCTTTTGGCTTGCCATGCCGTCGAGCTATGCGGTGATAGAAGGCCGATAAATAATTGTCTTTGGTATGAGCAATGGCCCAGGCGACTTCGCACAAGATTGCTCGCAGGTACGGATTGCCTTTCGTCGTCTTGCCACTGAGCCGCCTTCCTCCGCTGTGTTTGTTGCCGGGACAAACCCCCGCCCACGAGGCGATGTGTTTCTCAGAAGCAAAACGCGTCATATCCGTGCCAATTGCTGCGAGGATGCTGGCTGCTGCCGTCTCGTCAATCCCTACCACGCTCTGCACTAATTCCATGGCTTCCTCAAAAGGGTGCAGGTACTGTTCCATTTCTGCCTGGAGCTGGGCCAAGGACTCCATAAGACAAGTCGATGTGCGCCAGAATGCGCGTGAGCAACACACGATGATGAGGCTGCACACGTCCATCCAGGGCGAGGCGCAAGTCCGGCAATTTGGCCCGTAAGCGTCCTCGTGCCAACTCTGCCAGCGTCTGTGGATCGTCCTGGCCACCAAGTATGGCATCAAGCATGCTCCGTCCGCTTTTTCCCAGCACATCGGTGGCCACTGATGCCAGCTTGACATTGGCCGTCTCCAGCACTTTTTGCAGCCGATTGACCTCATCGGCCCGTTCCTGCACGATGGTTTTGCGGTAACGCATCAAGTCGCGCAGTTCCCGCACTGGCTTGGGTGGGATAAAACTGGCCTTGAGTAAGCCATGCCGCAGCAAGTCGGCAAGCCACTGACTGTCCTTGACGTCGGTCTTGCGGCCTGGTACTGCTTTCATGTGCTGAGCATTGACTAAGATCACCTGCCGTCCCTCTTCTAACAGGTTGAATACCGGGCGCCAGAACACGCCTGTGCTCTCCATGGCAATCACCTTGATGTCGTGGCTGCGCAACCAATCGTCCAAAGCCAGCAGATCCGCTGTCATCGTTAAGAAGGTGCGCGTATACTCCTGGACACTCCCATCGGCTTGGGTAATCATGATCGTCGTCACTACCGTCTTTTTATGCACATCTAACGCTGCGCAGCGGTTATGGATCACTTGCATCGGCTCTCTCCTGTTCTGGTATCCACTTTCTGACTGGATGATCAGCGTGAGGTGCGGAAAGATCGACAACTTTCCTCCGCGTGCTCGGCCCTTGCGGGTGGCAACATGCTGCTCTTCTGGACACACCTGGATCGGCTTCCCCCTGCGGACTCACGGTACCAGCTAGACTCCGATCTTTGCTTGCTAATCACCTCCTCATTCTATCCCATTTTCATCCTCTTCTCTGGCTCGCAGAGCCACCGTGCTTCCCCTGAAATTGGGGGTAAGGCAAAAAGAATTTCATGCGCGGTGGTGCATCGGCGACGCATGACCCATTGGTGGCGAAATCAAAAAGTGGGGAAAGATACTACTAAAACGAGATGTTTTCGCCTCTCAGTGGGGAGTATCGATCATCTTTCGTGCTTAGGGAAGTTAGAACATCCCTACGGCAAGTCGAATTCGCCATCAATATCTTCTGACCACCGTTTGCTGTGGTCATGAGGGGTGGTGCGCTGCGGCGTATGACGTTTCAAATGGGGGAAGGGCCCGCTATTGCGTAAGAAGCGATCGAGGCAAGAGCCACAGAGCGAACAGGATTAATCCAAGCGCAACGATGAACGTGATCAATAAGTTCTCGTCTCTCTCGACTCCAGCCACACGCAGGAGAGCATACAGACCAATTGCCGCTAGCATTATCGCTGCCAGGGTCGCCCATATTACTGAAAGAGCGTGCAGAACATGTTGGATATATCTTTGCCTGGCACCATCCTGCCTCTCTTCTTTCAAGGTAAGAAAGGATCGAGGCACGAGCCACAGAGCCAGCAGGATCAATCCAAGCGCAACGAGGAATGTAATCAGTACATTCTCGTCTCTGTCCACTCCAGCTACTCTGAGGCTCTCGGAAAGTCCAAATACTGCTATAATCACCACTGCCAGGCTCAGCCAGATAGTCAAGGTGGCCTGGAGAGTGCGCTGAAGATAACTCATGCTAGTATTCACGCCTCTGCTTTCACGATCATCTTCGACTTCTCCCGCCATGGTGTATGTTCCTCCTTTTTGCTACTGCTCCCGATACAATCCTCTGAGTTCTTTTGCATAATCAAAGAGGCAATAGGCCAGGATGAAGACGTACATCGATGCTGTGACAAGCGCTGCAAGGAGGAAAAAAGGTGGTTGGTTGCCGACTATGCGTAGTAACAATTCATAGATGGCGATTACTACGAGAAACATAAAGGTCACCGTCGCTATACCTCTTAGCGAGAGCAGTGCAGCCTTTAGCAACGGCTTAGCTCCAGACTGAAACGCTCGTGGTGAGCGTGATCTTCCAGAGAATAGAGTGAAGAAAAACGCCAGCGTCGCCACGAAACCGACTCCCAAGGCAACAAAGGAAACTAGCTTGATAACTGCAAGGATATTTTCAGCAAAGGCATCCTGTTGTCTCACAGCGCTATTAAAAAAAGTATCTTGTTCAACAATACTGGCTACAAATAACCCTACCGCCCACTGCAGTAATACATCTACCCCAAAGGCGAGTAAAAAGACAAGCGTAGTTGAAGCAAGGAGTTGAAGCGCTGGCCTTGGCTCCCTGAGCCGGGGAACCCGCCTTGATAAGGAATTGTTCATTACCGTTTTCCTCCCCTGCACGACTGGTAGCCTCTAGAAGAAAATCAACCTATAATATCATACCACTGAACGGCCAGACCTCAGTGGAGCCTATCATGGCACCGCTTTCTCGGCTTTGGCCTGTTAACCGCCATCCGTCGGCTCCCTTTGGAGACCGATGAAGATGACCTCCTGTTGGTACACCTGTTAAATTCCCTGCATCTGACAGACGAACAAGTACGTGTATAAAGGAGTAGAGAGAGAAGGAGGAGACCATGACGAAGCTTATTTATGCACCCTGGGTACGGCGAGCGTTTTTGACGTTCGCCCTGCTCGCTTTGCTACTGTTACTTGGCACCCAGCCACTCCCCGCCTCTGCTGCGAGCCCGTCTTTCGTACGCCTCGTGAACGCTTCACCTGATGTGGGAATAGTGGCTGTGTTTGTGGATGGAGCAAAGTTCTTGGGGAATGTGCAGTTTGCAACCGTCACCGACTACCTCCAGCTGCCCTCGGGCTCCCACAAAGTACAGGCTGCGCTCATTAGCATAGGGGGCAGAACAACGATTGTGCAGACGCTCTCAGTTCAAGCCGGTATCGCCTACACTGTGGCCGCCATCGGGACCAAATCCACGGGTTTCTCTCTGAGGGTCTTTGTAGACAATAACCTGATGGCAGCTGGCATGGCCAGGCTCCGTTTCTATGATCTCTCGCCGCGGAGCTATACTCTCAGCATCGCAATAGGATTCAACCGGCTCATTGCAGCCTTGTCCTATCCACAGGTCAGTAATTACTTACGATTACGGACAGGCCAGTATACGTTCACGATCAGTGCATCCCAACCTCCCTTTACTCTTCTGGACCAAGTCACCCTGAAAACCAACACAGTGACCGGTATCTTTATCGTTGGCGTATTCCATGGAACTCCTCCGCTGCGGTTTGTCCAAGTACAGGTCAAGGGCCTGCCGAGGATGTCCGGAACTGGCAGCGATCAAAACGCGCTGGTGATGAACGCGTCCCCGTTCACCCCGCTGGCTCCTTGGCCATTGGGGTTGCTCGCTTTGGGGGGAATGAGTGCTTGGATACTCACTGGCCTGTGGCCCTTCATTCGTCAAAGGACCAGGGGCCGTCCTCCCCATCTGTACCGATCTCTGCTCACCACCGTGGTGGCTCTGGCCGTCACGGTGGCTGGACTATCGCTCACTTCTGTCGCAGCAAATCCGGCGCCAGCACCATTTGCACGCTTGCTTATTCCTACTATCGGTGTCAATGCCCCGATCGAGTCGATAGGCGTTCGACCAGACGGCACGATGGAAACGCCGGGACAGAATCCCTGGAATGATGTCGGCTGGTACAATGCGGGTCCCCATCCGGGCGAACGGGGCAGCGCCGTGATAGCTGGGCACCTGGATCGCCCTGGTGGAAACCCGGCGGTATTTTGGCGCCTGCGCGACCTCCGCGTCGGCGACAGCGTGCTGGTCGTAGATGCCAGGGGTAAAACACTCCGTTTCCATGTCACGCGTATTATGTCTTATCCGCCGCAAGATGCCCCTGTGCAGGATATTTTTGGCAATACGGCCGGGAGCTTTCTGAACTTGACGACGTGCGCAGGGGATTGGATTCCGACTCAGCATCAGACGGCCTTGCGCTTGGTGGTCTATACTTCCTTAGGTGGGCAAGGGCCAGTGTCTCCCCCACCGTCATCATCGCCAGCCCCGGCCGTAACGCCAACGCAGGCACCGTCATTATCGCCAGCCCCGGCCGTAACGTCAACGCAGGCACCGTCATCATCGCCGACGCCGCCACCACCATCGCCAGCTCTGTTGTGCAATGTGTCGTCCACGAATCTGAACTTTGGTCAGATCCTGCAGGGTCAAGTACTGACCCAGCAACTGACGTTCGGAAACTGTGGGAAGCAGACGCTCAATTGGAGCATCACCATCCGAACGGCTGATGGCGCAGCATGGTTGTCAGTAAGTACTAGCAATGGAACAATTGCGCCCGGTAATACTGTAACAATCAATGTGGCAGTCAACACTGGCTCACTGGCAGTAGGGAACTTTTCAGGCAATGTCAACATCACCTCGGATGGCGGCAATCAAACCGTGAATGTAGAGATGACTGTAATTGCTGTGTAAATCACAAAATCAAATGGGCCAAATTGAAACAATTATTTGGTGGATGAGCTGTTTAAGGTGGTGTATTGGCTACTTGGCACGTCCGTTCCAAAGACAGGGCGAGAAAACAGCTTCTGTCATACTACAACTACCTACGACTCGCGGCAGACTTATGCCTCCTTTTTGAACTCGTGGCAATTTTATGGGGGAAGAGACTGCAAAATCTCCTTGTCGCCTACTTCTCGATCGAGCGAGAGCCCTTGCTCGAGCAGTGGTTAGATCATGTCCTGGTTGCACTGGGAAATAAAGAGCGTGCCTGCCAACTGCGTCAGCGAGGCAGCGATCCCCCTCTTGTTTCCCAACTCCCTAAAAAGCGCCAGGCTCTCCTTGAACCGGGAGGAAGCCCCAGCGTATTCGCCCTGCTTATTGTCGAGCAATCCATGCATGAAGAGCGACCAGGCGACACGATCCCGGTCACCCATCTCTCTGAAGAGAGTGAGGTCTTCCTCCAACAGGATGCGTGCTGATCTATAATCGCCTCGTCTCCAGGCAGCCACACCGAGTCGATTGAGGGAGAGCGCTATGCCTCGTCTAGCACCGATGCGTCAGCTTCTGGTCGGCCCAAACTATCCCGGCGTAGAAGAGGAATCAGCGAGAGGTGAGAGTCACGGGAAGGTGTTCTCAAAGGCCTGATTTGGCGAACGGATCTGGCAAGTAGCCAGCACAGCTACGCTGAGAGCAAGCAATCGCAAGAGAGCAGTGCTAGACGAATTGACTCAGAAGACTCTTCTCGCCTACAAAAACAGAGCCGCCACTTTGCACCGTTTCCCGAATGAGTCGGATCATCTTCTCTCTATCGGCCTTCATCAGGGCAATCCAGGCGGCAGGGGCAGCGGTGCGTGGGTCGTGCTCCGCACTCCAATTCGCCATTTCCACCAGGACAGGGATGAGGTCGAGCCCTTTTTCCGTCAGGACATACTCCTCTTTTCGCTTATCTTGCCCTGAAGGCTTTTTCATGAGAATGCCTTGTTCTTCCAGACGAGCCAAACGGCTGGCGAGAATGTTGGTCGCCATTCCCTCTTCTGACGCTAAGAACTCCCCGTAAGTTTTCTTGCCAAAGTAGACGATATCGCGGATGAGTAACAGTGACCACGGATCGCCAAACGTCTCCAAAGCAAAGTTGATGGGGCAGTCTGGTCAGCACCCTCTTCTTCGGAGTCGAGGTCGCCCTGGTGTCGGGCACCTACGAATCCATCCTCTACGACACGCTGCTCGAGCACACCGGGCACAGTCACGCCTTTGAGCAGCGTCTGGGCCAGGTGAAGCTGCTGAGTAGTCTGGCCTTGCTCCTCAGCTCGCTCGCTGGCGGACTGGTGGCCACGCTGCTTTCTCCTCGGCTGGCGTACTTTGCCACCATTCCCTTGGTGGCCATTTCCTTGGGCGCCCTGCTCACCTTCCGAGAACCTCACCTGCATCGCTCCGAGGGGCACACCACTCTCCCCAGCCATCTGCGGGCCATCTCTCAGACCCTCTTCCAGCGAGGGAAAACCCTGCCCATCGTCACCGTTTTACTGGCCACCTCGCTCCTCCTCTCGGTGATCTTCGAGTTTGGTCCGCTGTGGCAGCTTGCCCTGGCCGCCCCGGTCGGGCTCTACGGGCTGGCCAATGCGGCTATTCTCTGTCTGACGCTTGCGAAACCAGCCACCATCGCGGGGGTGGCCGTGCTGCTGGTGGCGTCGAGTCTGGCGCTGGTCGTCGTGAAGAGTGTTGTGGTCGTCATCCTGGCCCAGGGGGTGCTGGTCGCAGGAGGAGTTGGGGTCAGCATGGTCTTTACCCGCTTGCTGCACGATTCCCTCCCCTCAGGGGTGCGAGCGGGAGCGGCCTCGGGGGTGAGTGCACTCTCCTCGAGCGCCTTTGTACTCTTCGCGCTGCTGTTTGGAGTGGTGAGCCAACACGTCGGCGTCTTTCACGCCGGGTGGATGGTGGTTGGGGTGGCGCTGCTGGCCGGTGCGCTGCTGGTCATAGTTGCTATAGACCGGGACTTCAAGGGCTCGACAGCAGTAGACACGCCATCGAGCAGTTGTGGGTTCTGTCAAAACTGAAACAACACCCTGGCACCGCGGAACTGGGTTATGCAACTTTCTTCTCAGCAGCCCGTTTCTGCTGTGCCTTTGACGAATTGCGCAGCTATCTCCGTCTTTGCTTCCCTATGGGAAAATCAGCCACGCCCTCAGAGACGCCTATCTAGACATAGAGAGAGAGGAAACCTCCCTGGAAGAAGAGAGCGACCACGAAACAAACTGATACTGTTATGTAGTGCTGTACAGCACTACTGGCTACTTAGTACATCCGTTTAAATACATGAAGAGAGACCTCCGTTTTTTCATGTGTGCTCTCCTCAACTTTCTGAAGGCTTATGCGTCCAATTTTGACTTTCTGAAGTGATATGCATCTAAAGCGTCGAAAAGCTCTTCTTTGCGCCTGCAAATTCTGAGCGTGTGAGGGACGCTTTACTGCAATTTTATGTGTCCAGCAGACTGCAAAGAAATGGTAATAGTGACGCCTCATTGTGGCTGGACCCATAACCTTGCAGTTACTGCAAGGTTATGGGTTGTGTTGCAAAAATTGAGTGCTTGTCTTCTATGTAGCCATATGTGTGAGCAAATGCACGACGTTCTCGTGGGCTTTGTAGCTCTCAATGAAGAAGCGGAAGCGGTCTGTGCGATACAATACGCGGGCGTATTCAACGGGCAATTGATTGGCATCGTAGGAGACACCTGTAATGATCAGGGTCGGGCTATTTACACGGATACTGAGTAATACTGCATCTGCCGCTGTACATGGAATAACTTCCAGGTAATTCTCAGCGCGTGATAGCTTCACCTGATAATCTCGCTCCAACACGCGGTACAGGGACTGACCAGTGAAGTTCACCTGCAACAAGCTGGGAAAGCGGGACTGCGAGAGAAATGACGTAATGATGGTAGAAGGCTGACCATCGAGCAAAAAAAGGCGTTTCAGCATGATCACTGGCTCATGCTCACTGAGGCGCAACTGCAAGGCGACCTCCGGTGGAGGGCTTACGCTGGCCAGATCGATAACCCTCGTTTCGGGTTGTATGCCTTTACGCCGCATACTCTCGGTGAAGCTTGTGAGAATGTTTATTGTCTCCTCGATTTTAGGGCTACGTACAAATGTTCCTTTACCCTTGGATCGCTGCACATAGCCCTCGCGTGCCAATTCCAGGATCGCCTGCTTCACAGGAGATTGGCTGATGCCTAGCGATTCGGCCAGTTCTTTTTCTGCCGGCAATTTATCTCCCGGGTGCAGTATGCCCGATTCAAGCTGTCGCAGGATCGCTTCTTTAATCTGGTGGTGCAGTGGCACGGGACTCTCGCGATATATCACAATTTTTTTTGCATCATACGCTTCGCCTACCCCTTGTTCTTTCAGGGCAGGCGGGCCCACAGAAACATAGATAAGATGTTCACCTTCTAGCATGCCTTTCCTTCTCCAAGTTCGTTCCACACATCATTTGAACCAGAACACAATGTGTTGTGATGGGTACATGATTTGACCTGATACTCAGCCACGGATCAGTTGACAAGCCTGCACACCTCTATGAGTAAGCGTCACCAAGGCACCATCGAGGCTGCCATCACCATAGGTGCTGCCGGGATTGACGCACGTTGTGCGGCCTATGTGTACCATGCCACGCGATTCATGAATATGACCATGGAGCGCAAGCAAGGGTTGCACTCGCTCGATCAGTGTGCGGACCGCATGGCTGCCCACCGGTATCAGACGTGGCTGCCCGCCCTCCATCACAACTGAGAGGTCTGATCGCAGCTCGGGAGCGGTGTCAAGCTTTGAGCGATACGGCGGACAATGAAGATTAAAGATTATTTCGCGCTGTGGGTTCACCTGATTGAGCAACTGCTCGATCCGTGCCTGTAATTCTTCCTCCGAACACTCACGGGGCGAATGCCAAGGCGTAAGGGGAACATAACTGGTGCTGACCATCTGAAAATCGCCTACATCGACTACGACATCATCCGGGTTGCACACAAATCGGCTACGCGCGAGCACCTCGTCCACGAAAAAACCATCGTCGTTACCCGCCATTATATAACATCGAACATTGGTGCCACTCAGCCGCTCCTGGGCAAGGGCGAGCCAGTCCTCAAGTGTCTGTGCCATTAGACGCTCAAAGAGAGCCTCGAAGTAATCCTTGTCGCTGGCAATGCGCTCGAGTTCGTCCTGGTCACAGCGGTAGGGGTAAAAACCGTTGAAGCGGATGCGTTTCTCTATTTCATCCAGCTCACTGGCACCGATCACCTGGCTGGCGCCAAGGTAGGTGAATTCGTACATGTTATTTGGCCGAGAGACAAGCGGCACCATTGCTTTGCCCGTGATATCGCCACCCATGATCAGCACCTGCGCATCATAAAATTTGGCTGCATTGAGAAACTTGCGAAAACATTTCTCGGATCCATGAATATCGCTGCTGAAAAATATTTTCAGTTTTTCTCCCATGGCTTACTGCTCCTCTCTAATCCGGCACTGCTAAGAAGACGGTAAAGGCGTTGATCACGCTCTCGATGAAATGGGCGCAGCGCATGCATCGCGCCAAAGTCCTCGATGACCAGTGAAGCTGAGACCGTGCCACATGCCGCTGCCAGTAACGGCGAGCTATAGAGGATCATGCCTGCGAGGAAGCCGCCGCAGAAGGCGTCGCCAGCCCCGGTTGGATCCACTACTCGTGTTGAGAGAGCTGGCAGGCGATAGAGGCGTTCATCGTCGGCCAGGCGGGTGAGCGAGCCCATTTCACCGAGCTTGATGCTCACCAGTTGGCATCCCTGCTCGCAAAACCAGGCAGCAGCATCAAAAGGATCTCGTCGACTATCTGCATTTCCCAGAGCCTCCAAAATCAAACCGACCTCTAACTCGCTGGGCAAGAACGTTATACCTTGATGAAACATATCCAGCAGAGCATCAATGTATTCCGCTACATCTTCCTCATAAGGATCCAGCGAAACGGTTGCTCCATGTTGTGTGAAGTCTGCGAACAGCGCTGTCTGCAACAGCGTGGGCATGGCCGCCACATGATAGACTGCCGCACTTCGATAAGTCGGCGGCAGATCAGCGCTCTCTGGCGAGAGTTCCGCCAGGCGACCTGGTGGTGTGATATGGATAAACTGCCTGTCGTTGGCACTCTCATAAAGGATACGGTAGTGTACTGTTGGTCCTGTACAGCGGCGAATCCCGCTGATATCGATACCGACTTGCTGGATCTCCTTCAGGTGCAATTCAGGGTAGTCTTCACCGACACGACTGAATATGCCGACACGTATACCCCACAGGCGAGCACCGATGGCGGCATAGAGCGCGTCACCACCTGGGGCATTCTCAATGCATCTTGCCCCCGGCAAGATGGTATCATCCAACGTAATATTACCGGCAACCACGAGATCAAGATATCTGGCACTGTCGCTCATAGCAGTTCCGTCACTAATGCGTTTTGTCTGGCTGCCGCCGAGAACACAACCGGTGGGATCAGCCCGATTTCCGTCACGTAAGCATGCAGGCACTCAGCTGGTGTTATATCGAACAGAGGGGTGTATGTCTCCTGAGAGTTTTCCACGGGTAAGGCTGGCAGTAGCTGTCCGTAGACAGAGGGAATAGAGAGTTTCATCAGCTCGGCTGGGCAGTAAACCGGAATGCGAAAGTGATGGGCTGTAATAGACAGGGGCAGCGTACCCGTTGTGTTGATCAATTCGCCGTCGGCCAGCACGGCATCAGCTCCGACAAGGAATGCATCAACTTCACCGCGAGCCAGAATGGTGCCCGCTGCCAGATCATCGACCACCCAGGACTGGTGACCATAGCTGGTTGCCTCACGGGCCACTCGTTTCCCATCCGAGCGGGCGATGTGGCAAGCTGTGGTGTAAATACGAAGTTTCTGTCCACGCTCCGCGCAGTGCCGCAGGACTGCTAACACCGTGCTGCTGTAATCATGTACCAGTACAGCATCAGCCCCGCCGAGGACGTTAGCTAGAAAAGTCACAATGCGTTGTATCGCCTGGTCGTTGCTTTCCAGCAGGCGGGAACAACGCTGAGCCAGCACCTTGCGCACCAGCGCAATATCAGGTTCTTCTTGTGCGGGAAAAGATATAGCCAATAGCCATGCTGTTCCGTTCAGGAGCGCAGCCTGGTAGGACCAATCGCTGGTCAGCAACTGTCGCACCTGGAGTAGCAATTCCAGTAACGCTGCGCCGCTCGTTGCATGTACTTGCGCTGCGAACTGTGTTAAAAAGGTCGCAGTGGTGCGCAGACGCACCCTTGATCCTAGTGCCTCCTTACTCCAGAGTTGGTCGAATGTCTCCCGTAGTGGAGGCAGCATCCCAGCGCGCAAACGGGCCGCAGCATCTTCCCGTTCGCGATCAGAGGTCATCATCTGTATCTCCCTTGCAATGGAACAACGATTGGAAGGAATGGCCTCTTGACAAATAGCTCCCTACTGTGTACAATTTTAATAATATTATAACATTATGGCTTATTTCTGTCAAGGAAAATGTTCGAGATCCACTCATAACTAGGGGTGCAGGAGACTTCGTCCCTTGCCGGAGCACAAGGTGCCCTCGCTCTCTCCCCTCCTCTCAAAGTGGATCGAAGACCCACCGGAGTAATTATGAGTAGAAGAAATGTTCTTGTCAGTGTCGCTTTGAGCCCCAGTTCCCCTAGGAAAGGAGGTAGATTCAGCCGCAGTTCCTTCGTATGACGCATCTTGCTCAACATCGTCAGTGCTGCCTAGCTATTTAGCGGAGGATTCCTCAATGAAAATTGCAAGTACCGGACCGGGCGTATTTGTACGCCAAGCCACAGGGCTGGTCCGCAACGCCACAATGTGGGATGCCTTCTGGATGAATTCAATCGGCATGGCCCTGGGCATCGGGGTTGGGCTGATGTTCTTCCAGGGGCCCTATCTCTTCCCAGGTGGCGATGCGGTTATCGCCACGTTGGTCACAACAGTAGTGACAGCGTTCACCTTCATCTACGTATACTCGAAGTTCTCTGCAGCAATGCCACGCTCCGGAGGAGACTATGTCTTTGTTTCCCGCGCGCTTCACCCGTTCCTTGGCTGGCTTCTTGCCTGGAGCCAGGGTGTCTGGCTAATATTCTTCTGGGTAGGATTCGGTGGCTGGTTTATGGCCACGGGTATCCTGCCTGTTGCGCTCAACACACTGAGTGTGAGTTTGAATCTTCCTGTGCTGGCACAGTGGGCAAGCGCCGTCGGGACTCCTCCCTGGACCATCGCAATTGGTGCGGTGGTCATTGCAGCATTCTGCGCAATACTGATTCCTGGGGGACGCTTCTATTGGCGCTATCAAAAAGGCCTGGTATTCCTGATGTATTTGAGCCTTCTACTGGCCGGAATCCTGCTCGCCATCCACGTCGGTGACTACGCCAGCCAGTGGAATGCGTTCGTCGCTCGATCACACCAGGGTATCCCTTATAACGACATCATTACCAGGGCACGCAGTTTGGGTTTCCATTACAGCAGCGGCTTCAATCTCGTCAACACGATTAGCCTTGTGCCCTTAGTTTTCTTTGTTGTCGGCTATGCCCAGGGCTCAGCGCAGATCGGAGCCGAGGTCAGGCAGCCAGCTCACAGTCAGTTCATTGCAATGGTAATTGCCTGCCTGGTTAATGGTGCAGCCCTGGCATTGCTTGGATGGCTGCTCATTAACGCGACCAGTAACGAGTGGCTGGCATCCCTCGGATTTTTAGCTTTCCAGCACCCGGATGTACTGGCGCTTGCCAATCAGCCCTATTACCAGTTCCTTACCGGTATTCTCACCGCCAGCCCTATCATCCTGATCCTAATGGCACTAGGTTACATTGCCTGGGGCGTTGGTGGTCTGCCCCTGAGTATGATGCAGGCGACCCGCTATATGCTGGCCTGGTCCCTCGATGGCCTGGTACCCAATAAGCTCGGTGAGGTGAGCGATCGCTGGCATACCCCGGTGCCGGCCATCATCCTGTGCTTCTTCACAGGCGTTGCTACACTCATCCTGTTGACATTTAACTCTACGGCTTCGTTATTGGGATCACTGATGGCCCAGGTGATCGCCTATATCCTTGTGAGCCTTGCTGGCATAGTCTTCCCATATAGACTGCGCGATGTGTATCAAAGCTCTGGCCCGCGTAGCGTATTCGGAGTCCCACTGGTGACCCTGGCCGGGCTGGGTGGCCTGATCTTCCTGCTGATAGTGCTTGCGATGTTCATCATTTTCCCGGTCTTTGGAGCTACCGGTACGCTCTCGCTGATCGTGACCTTTGGTATCTTTTTCATCGGCGCGATCTGGTACTTCGCAGCAAAGTATATCCAGCGCGGGCGAGGTATCGATATCGGCCTGGCGATGAAAGAGATTCCGCCCGAGTAGCGGGTAGATGGATGCATGGCTTTTCTGGACCGATCAGTTGTAGGTGCGCCGCTTGTGAGACAGGCCCCAGCGATGGGCTGCCCCTACAGCCGTGAGCTTGAAGGAGGAAGGGCTTGTCAACCGCGAGGAACTGGTCGCCACCTGATCTACGACCGCTCTTTGCGCCGCGATCGATCGCTATCATTGGTGCCAGCGAGAAGCCTGGAAAGCGCGGACGCGAGGTGCTGGACAACCTGCGCCAAGTAGGATTTCGCGGAGCTATCTATCCAGTGAACCCCCACTATGAGCAGGTGGGGGGACTGCTCTGTTATGCCACAGTGAGCGACATTCCGGCCGAGGTCGAAGCTGCTGCCATCGCTCTGCCAGCAGGAGCTGCAGTCGAAGCTGTACGGCAATGCACGCAGAAGGGCGTACGTGCAGCGGTGGTGGTTGCCGCTGGCTTTGCTGAATCCTTCTCCGGTGGGGCGCATGTAAAACAAGCGGGAGACTTGAACGGCGAGAAGAGTTCAGGGTATGGGGGCGTCACATTGCAAGCAGAACTCGTTGCTTATGCCCAGGAGAGCGGTCTGCTGCTTGGGGGGCCAAATTGCCTGGGGGTCTGGAGTTTTCCGGATCACAGCGCTTACTGGGTGTGCAGCCCCCGACTGGATGGCACTTCACGGCTGGCAGCCGTGCTCCAGAGTGGGGCGGTCGTCGCTTCCCTAACCGGCCCGGCAGCAGAACGAGGATTGCTCTTTAACGCGCTGGCGACCGTGGGCAATGAAGCTGTACTCACGGCTGGAGATTACCTGGCATATTTAGTCGAAAGCCCACATATAAGTGCGATAGCCGTGGTCATCGAAGGTGTGCGCAATCCAGGGATGTTCCTGCAAGCGCTGCGGCGTGCCGCTGCACTTGGCAAACCGGTAGTCATCTTGAAGTTGGGACGCACCGAGGCGGGACGAAGGGCAGCGTTGGCGCATACGGCTTCGCTGGCCGGAGAGCAGGTGGTAATTGAAGCGGTGCTGCGCCAATATGGGGCTTTGCTGGTACATGACCTTGATGAGTTAATGGAAGTACTCGTCCTGATCGATGGCGGCCGGATACCGAAAGGTGAGCGCTTCGTCGCGGTCACAGTATCGGGAGCAGGCTCGGGTCTGGTGGCTGACCTGGCGGGCGATGCTGGCCTGGTGCTGGCCCCGGTGAGCGAACAGAGTCAGGCTGCGATAACGGAACTTCTGCCGGGCCAGGCCATCAACAACCCGGTCGATGTCGCGCGGGCTGGCGACCAACCGGGAATTTACCAGCGCTGCTTTGCTACCCTGGCAGCGGACCCAGAGGTTGATGTACTGGCCGTAGCACAAAATACACCCTGGGGGCGATCGTCAGACGCTACTGCCTTCTATGCAGACCATGCCAGTGCCGCTATAGCTGCTGCCGCGAGCACCGATAAACTGATTTTCGCCTTCTCCCTCACCTCTGGCGCGCTGGACCCGGAGGTGGCGGCAATCCTGCGCGCAGGTCACGTCCCATTGCTGCAGGGAGCGAGAGAGAGCTTGAATGCGGCGTCCTTGCTCATACGCTATGCCAACTGGCAGCGAGTGCTGCTTGCACAAGGTGTGCAGAAGAGCTCTGGTACGGAACAGTTAAGAAGTGAGCGGCAGGCACGGGCGCGGGCTTTATTGAGGCAAGCAACGCAGGTGGCGTCCCTGAATGCGGTGCTGTCTTATCATACTACCAGCGAGTTGCTGTCGCTATATGAGATCCCCCTGGCTCGTAGTATAGTAGTCCATTCAGGCGAGGAAGCGGCAGAGGTAGCAGCCCAATGGCAACTGCCTGTAGCCTTGAAGGTACTTTCACCCCAGCTGCCGCATAAGACCGAGTACCGGCTCGTTGCCCTGGATATTGACTCACCAGCGCGGGCAGCGTTGGCTGGACAGCAGCTCCTGGCTCAGGCCGCAGTGTTAGCAGGCGAGGGGCCCTTGCAGATCGAGGGGCTGCTGGTGCAAGAAATGGTTATGGGTGGTCCCGAACTGATTGCTGGTCTGGCGCATGATGAACAGTTCGGGCTGCTCGTAGTTCTGGGGTGCGGTGGCATGCTGGTGGAGGCACAGCACGTATTTGCACTGCATTTGCCGCCGTTGACAGACGAGCAGGCCCAGCAGATGATCGCCGAGTTGCCGTATCAGGAGGTGCTACGAGGCTACCGCGGAATGCCGCCGCTGGATATTACAGCAGTAGCTTCCCTTTTGCTTAAGCTGGCCGATATGGCGCAAGAGTTGGAGGGAGAGATCGACTCTATCGATCTCAATCCAATAATCAACTGTGGCCCTGGACGAGGAGTCGTAGCCGTCGATGCATTAATCACAGGCAGGGGGCCAGAATGCAGTGGAGTATAGGAGATACGCAGGTCACGCTCATCAGCGCGGGGGCATTTGTGGATGAAGCCAGCCTGCTCTTCGGGACCGCATATCCTGCTCAAAGGATAACGCTGGCGCTGAATTGCCTGCTTATCCACTCTAGCGGAAAACTCTTACTTGTTGATACGGGCTTTGGTAACAAGCCAGGGAGTTGTGATGATGTCGAATTTGTTGCAGGCGCGCGCAATCTCTTGCAAGAACTGCACGATCTGGGTGTAGCAGCCGAAGAGATCGATGTGGTTATCAATACCCATCTCCACAGCGATCATTGTGGCGGCAATACCATCGCGCTGCAAGGTGCACTGGTGCCAGCTTTTGTGAATGCCGAGTACTGGATTCAGCAAGACGAATGGACGGAGGGCCTGAGTGTCGAGGGGTGGCAGCGTACACTTTACCGGCCGGATAACGTTGTCCCGCTAGAGTCATGCGACAAAATCAGGTGGTTGCAAGGTGATACGCAAGTGACGCCTGAGGTACGCTGCCTGGTGGCGCCGGGACATACTTCCTGGCACCAATGCGTGGAGGTGAACCGTTCCGGCCGGTCGCTGCTGTTTTTGGGTGACTTAGCACCAACCCATTATCACCTGGAACGCCCGATTCTGCACTCAAAGGTGGATCTCCAGCCGCAGGTATCGACACGGAGCCGACGTCGCTTCTGCCAGAAAGCTGTAACCGAGGAAAGCATTGTAATCTTATCCCATGAACCTGGGGCCGGGCGGCTAGTGCGTGGCGGCAACCTGGAAGAGGAGTTTAGCTTTGTACCCTTCACAGCATGAGCCTCGGCCAGGTGGCGATGGCGAGCCTCTTAAAACGCCTCCGGTGAATGGAGAAGCTGCAACAATCGCGTACGAAACCGTGCTGTACCGGCGCAGGGGGCCGGTGGCGGAGATCGTACTCAACCGCCCGCATGTGCTCAATGCGTTGAACCGGCAGATGGACCTGGACCTGATGGATGCACTTGCTGTTGCTGGTGCCGACGAGGAGGTTCGAGCCGTGCTGCTTGCCGGGGAGGGACGGGCGTTCTGTGCTGGCGCTGATCTCAAAGAACGGGCCACTAGTGCGCCGCCTCGTGCCGAAGATATCATAGAAGAGGTAAGGCAGGGGCTGGTATTTTCGCGTCTCTGGCGGATAGATAAGCCCACTATTGTCGCCGTGCAGGGATACTGCCTGGCAGGTGGCTATCACCTGGCTGCGATGTGCGATGTGATTGTGGCCGCAGACAGCGCACGCTTCGGCGAACCCGAGGTGCGCTTTGCTAATCCGCTGCTGGTTCCTGTTGCCCCGTTTCAGCTTGGACATAAACGAGCGCGCGAGTTGCTCTATAGTGGTGATTTCATTCCGGCGGAGCGAGCTCGCAAGCTGGGCCTGGTGAGCCAGGTAGTACCAGAAGTAAACTTGATGGCGGCTGTACGGCACATGGCACTGGCACTGGCACACTTGCCACCTGGCGCGGTCCAGGCGCAGAAACGGGCACTACGGTTTTCCGACGAGCGACGCGGCTTCAGCAAGGCGCTGCGCGCAAATGCTGAGATCCTGGCTCTCACGCTCAGTCTACAACCGCACTTCCAGGGAGAGGAAGCTGAAACTTTTCTACGAACAGCGCGCGAACAAGGGCTCAAGACGGCAGTGCAACGGAGAGATGCCCCGCTGCAGGGGATGGTTGAAGCAGGCGCCCAATGGACCGTACGGGAAAGTACAGCGGAGGTATCTGAGATGGGAACCCCCAACGAAATCGCAATGGAGGCAGGTAAGGAGATGGAGACCTATCGAACATTGGAGTACCAACAGGCAGATGATGGCATTGTGAAGATCACCTTCAAGCGGCCAGCAGTGCTCAATGCTCTGAATCGCGAACTCTGCCGGGAATTAGACGCGGCCCTGGCTCGCGCCGCGGCGGTACCCAATCTGCGGTCGGTGATCCTGGCGGGCGCGGGCCGGGCATTCTCGGCGGGGATCGATCTGAAGGAGCCCGATGATGAACCGCTGTCTGAGTCCAGGGAGCGACGCCATCTCAGGAGCCTGGTGGAGCGTTGTCTCACCATTTGGAATTTCCCGGTGCCGGTGATTGCCGCTGTGCAGGGCTACGCCCTCGGCCACGCCTGCGACCTAGCGCTGGCATGCGACTTCACCATTGTGGCCGAGGGCGCAAAACTTGGGGTACCAGAGATACGGCATGGAGGGGGCGTCGCGGCGCTGTTTTATCCCTACACTATCAGCATGCGAGCGGCAAGGCACCTCTTGCTCACTGGAGAAATGATCGAAGCCAGGCAGGCGCTAGAGATCGGCATGGTAAATCAAGTCGTTCCTGTTGAGCGACTACAGGAGGAAGTACAGCGACTGGCGCAGCGCCTGGCACTGATCCCCCCGAATGCAATACGCCAGATGAAGCGGGCTATCAACCGTGCCTATGAGATGATGGGCCTGCATGACTCGCTTGAGTACAACCTGGAGGCCTTGATTCTCTCTGAGGTTGCGCAGCCCGCAGCTTTCTGGGAAGAGCAACAGGAGCGCATTGCCAGCCAGGGATTGGCGGCTTTCTTGCGGCAACGTGATCGGTCTTTTGAAGATCCTGGCGAGCCAGGAATTGAAAGTTCGACGTAGCATACGGGGCGGAGACTATGTCCATCCGTTTTCTCATAGCAGGCGGGATTACTATCGACACGCTGATCGGCCTGGGCAGCGACAGAGAGAACACAAGGGAGCAAGCGTCACGAGGGCAAAACATGGTGGGGGAAAGCAGGCAAACTGGAACGGTCGTTTGCGGCGGGAACGCAGTTTATGCGGGCATCGGCGCCGCCATCTGGGCCGACCAGCCAGGCGATATCGGCCTTGTTGCATGCCTGGGCACCGGCTATCCAGGTAGCTGGATCGATGAGCTGCGGGCGACAAGGCTGGATCTTGCGGGAGTGAGAGTACTGGATGAGCCACACGCTTTGGCCTTCCAGGCCGTTTACGACCGCTTAGGTCGGCGCAGGGAGCAACTGGTTGTTCATGAGACGGGTGGAACAGCAGATGGAGCAGGAGCTGCCCAAGACAACACGAGTGAGGTGCGTGCTTGCTTCCTTCCCGTGGTCGATGATCGGTTGCCGCAGGGATATTTGGAGGCAGAAGCAGCGTTATGCAGCCAGTACAGGTTGGATAAGCAGCACGAGGCCTGTAGATACCTTCATGAGCGTGGTATACAGGTCTTTCTGGATCCTGATGAATCTCAGAGTGCCCGGCTCTCCCCTGGCCAGCTGCGTAGATTCTTAGAGCCAGTCGATGTGTTCCTGCCTTCGGAGAAGGAGATACCTGTGTTTATGCGTCGGCACACGCCGTTCCGGCCGGAACACATTGTGCGCCGACTGGGGCGGTACGGGCCAGCTGTAGTAGCTCTCAAGCTTGGTCAGCACGGCAGTATGGTGTACGATCGCGTGCCCCGGTCCACCTGGCGCTTTCCAGCACCAGCAGACCGGGTTCTGGATCCGACAGGAGCTGGTGACGCCTACTGTGGGGGTTTTATGGTTGGCTATGTACAAACCGGAGATGCCTGCGAGGCAGCATTACGGGCGACGGTCTCGGCTTCATTTGTAATCGAAAGCGTGGGTGCCTTACCCGCTCTAGAAGCATTGCCAGTCCTACGCCAAGAAGCGCCAACGAGATTGGAACAGTTAAGGAGGTTACTACATGGAAGACTATCCGGCGGAAGTTTGGGAACGACAGCGTGATGGCCTGGGTATTGTAGCGGCGCAAGCCTCCCTGGTGCCGCTTATCATCGATGCTGTTGTGCCACAGGTGACCCGGCTCTTCACGCGGGAAGCGGTACAGAGGATTCCTCGCATCTACCTTGTCGGTTGTGGGGACTCACTCTACGCGGCCATGGCGGCTCGCCTTATGTTCGAGCGTTACACTGGCATTGCTACCGAAGCTGTAGCGGCACTGGAATTTTCGCGCTACCTGGTAGACTACATGTCTCCCGGCTCCCTGGTCATCGCTATCTCGGTGTCAGGAGGTGTCAGCCGCACCGTCGAGGCGGCTGAGTGGGCGACGCAGCAGAAAGGCTGGGTTGTGGCGCTTACGGGACGGGCTGACAGCAAAATCACTCAAATTGCGCAAGATAGTATTGTCCACTACACAGTGCTAGATAATGATGCCCAGCGGCTGAGCACACGCGGACTGGCCAATTTTGAAGCAAGCTTGATATCGCTCTATCTTGGTGCTGTGCAGATCGGGATTACCTTGGGAAGGGTCGATGCAACGGAAGGAGTTCGCGTCCAACAAGAATTGCGCGCCGTAGCCGCTGATATGGATCATACGATACAGGCAAATACAGAGGTCACACGGCGTTATGCCGAAGAGGCTCGTGAATGCGAGGCATTCTTCCTCTAGAGGGTCCCAATTTGAACGGCGTACCCCAGGAGCTCGAAGAATGGGCGCATGAACAGTACTTCCTCACCAGTCAGGGCACGCAGGTGATTATACTTGCCACACCCGGCCGGAGTATTGACCGCGCCCGCGAGATCGTGAGGACAGTAAAGGCAGTGGGTGGCCGGGCAGTGGTAATTACTTCCCCGGCGGAAGTGGGGAATTTCGGTGAGGTTGATTTTATCTTTCCAATTATGGGTGAAATATGCGAGATATACACGCCATTAGCTTATGCGCTGCCGCTGGAACAACTGGCTATCCACCTACAAAATATTCGAGGTTCTCTACCTGTGGCCAATGATGCGGAGGAAAACTACCGGCGGCAGGTAGTGCGGCAATCCATTCAGCAGAGTACTATGCGCATGCAATAAGGGAGGCGGAGGGGTGACAAGTCCAGATTTTTGTACTTTCATTGATAGCTTGATCCCGCTGCACCAGGCCTGGCTATCAGTCAACCTCATTCCAACGGGCAGGCAGTTTTTTGACCACTACGTCGGCGACGACCTTCACACTGGTGGGCTGCTCCGGCAGTACGAAGCCTGGCGCATGGAGCACGGGTACACACAAGTCCATCCCTGGAACGGAACAGAGGCCCTCGGCCGCGTGCCGGATGCGAATATCCCGTCCCCTGGCCGGGCGCTCCCCTGGCTTTCAGGTGCAGGAGCAGGTCCGTACCTGGACCTCCGCCTATCTGAGGTGAGCACCGCCGATAGCCTCCAGGCGGCCTTTGGAGCAGGAAACGTTGCTGCATTAGGCGCGGCGATTAGAGCGCACTGGGATGCTGTACGTAATTTCCCAACTCCTGGTGCAAGCGAAATTCATGATGATGCCACTGCACCGTACAGCATCCGTTTCTGGGGGTTTATGAAGTGGGCAAGTATGCTGCGCGACCGCCTTTTAGGGGTCACGGAGCAAGTCACTCCAATCGTCTACGATGCAGATGGTGTGCCACTTTCCGATATCGAATTTATGGACGCGGCCAATCGCTGGCATATGATCTGGCATGAGGGAGAGATTGCCTGCAGCGGGGCAACTTCAGAAGCTGCCAACAATCCTTTCGCTCCCTCGGATAGCTCCTTTGGGCAATTTTGTGGCCGGTCCGGCCTGCCAGCAGAGTCTTTGCGCTTCCACCGCGATCTCCTGAACACGTATGATGCCTGGAGACAGCGTGTGGGCATGCCTGTGGTCAAGCGCTGGAATCCGACCTCACTCGATCATTTTCACGAGGTCATTGCTTATGAGGAGAGCACCTTCCGGCAAGCTCTGCCTGAGCAGCCGATCAGCAATGATCCTCTCACCCAGTACCAGGTCATTAAGGAAAGGGTCGGGCATTTCAATACTCTCGAGGCACTGGACGAATACCTGCAGATTGGTCTTCATACTGCAGAACACGACATACCTGAAAGCACCGTCACAGACATTTTTGATATCAATACCAACAACTACAGTCCGCGTCTCATCGCCTGGCATCGCTGGATTGACTACCTCTGGGAGGTTCGCCAGCCCCGATTGGATAGTTTGCGCGTAGTGACGAGTGACGGAACCGACTATCCAGGTGTCCTGACTATCGTTCGGCCCATGTCCCATCCTGGCGCAGTCCAACCTGATAAGGCCCTGACCGCCCTCACTGTCGACAATAGAGGCTCTCTCAGCATTATATACAACGTCCGGCCTGAGACATGGGGGCGCCCCATCAAGCTGATAATTAGCGCACAAGTATACCGCAACAGCATGGACACCACTCCTGTTGCAGGTCTCGATGCAACGACTTTGACGATCGATGCTGTCCCACAAGGTGTGGACTCTGCGCCAGTCGAAATCCCGTTCAGCGGTGTGGACGAGGATGGTGATGGTGCCTTTGCCTGGCGTAACCTACCGGGCGATGTGATCGGCTTCAAAAACAACCGTATCCGTATCACGGCAGGCTTAGTTGCGGTTGGCAATATCCCTGGCAGTATGGGCATTGACTTCCAGGGTGGCCGGTTCGTTGTGAATGGCCCCAATGATCGTTTCGATTACCTGGAGCATATAGACATCGTATTGGTCCACGAGAGCCATCCGCCCCAGGTCTCAGCGGTCCTGAACAAAAGCGCATTCTCGCTTGAAGAGGTTAAAGCTAACGCCCGCGAAGAAGAGGAAAGTTTGTTCAGTAACGCGTTCAATATAATCCTCCTGGACCCTTCTGAGAAACCCTCGCCATATGGCTCCTTTTCCATCTTTGCCGATCCCGCGCGTACAGCTGTATCGGGCATCTTTGCCGACAACGCTTTTGCGCCGCAAGTGGTGGTGGTGGATGAGAGTGGGGCCAACGACGTCGACTGGTTCACAGTTTCGCTGACGGACGTATGGAGGGCAAACCCATCATTGCCCGATCACCTCTCCCAGCAGGTAGTGTTCTGCTACTCGGCGATTTTTAACGTTGCGAGTCTGGGAGCCCTCCTATCTAATCCAGGTCATATTCGACACGCGTACCTGAGAATCAGTGCATGGGACCGCGCGGGCAACATGATAACGAATGTGCTTAGCTCTCCCATCAAGCTGTTCTGCAATGCGAATCTGTAAATAATGGACGTTCACAACCAGAACGCCTGTTAGACCGTGTTTTGTTAATCAACAGAAGCTGCTCTCCAGGCGGCCTCTGCTCATTTTCCAGAAAGCGGAGAGGACACCTCATGTGATAGACTGGAGGAATGAGTACCACGTATCCAAGCAACCTTTCTGATGCAGAGTGGAAGAGTCTCCAACGCTATCTGCCTCCCGCATCCAGACGTGGCAGACCGCCAACCCACTCTCTGCGCTCCATCTTCGACGCGATCTTCTACGTGCTGCGCACCGGCTGCCCGTGGCGCTACTTGCCAGCCAATTTTCCGCCATGGCAAACCGTCTTCTATCACTTTCGGCGCTTGCGCCTCAAAGGGACCTGGACGCTCTTGCTGCGAGCACTGCACCGGGCCGAACGTGAACGGCAAGGAAGGAACCCGCATCCCAGCGCCGCCATCATGGACGCGCAAAGCGTCAAGACCGTCGAGGAGTCTGCTGGGATCTGCGGCTTTGATGCCCATAAACACGTCAAGGGCCGTAAGCGGCACCTGTTGGTTGATACGCTGGGCATTCCCATCTCCATCTACGTGACCCCCGCCGATGTGCACGATACCAAAGGCGCTCGGTGTCTGCTCGCAGGACTCGCTTTCTTCGTCCCCCGTCTCAAAAAGATCTGGGCAGACGCGGCGTAGCGAGGCCAGGATCTGGCCGAGTGGTGTCATGCAACAGGAGAGTGGGAGCTGGAAGTCGTGGAGCGCGCACCAGGCACCCGCGGCTTCAGCATTGTGCTACGCAGATGGGTGGTGGAGCGCACCTTCAGTTGGATCTCTCGCAACAGGAGAATGAGCAAGGATTATGAACGAAAGGTGCAAACCAGTGAGACGCTGATCCAGGTGGCGATGATTCGCCTGTTCTGCTCTTTCTCGAACACGTGTTCAAAAGCTGTCTGGCCAATGCTTTTGAAGCCGCAAGGCTGAGTGCTGGTCACTAGGTATAGAAACTTTCCAGGCCATGTGTTCCGAGAGCCAGGGAAAGCTCGCCTCCGTGGTGGATCTCATGTTCAAGGACATGCCAGACAATCCACTGGCGTGTATGCGCAGGCGCTTCTTCTAACCCTTGATCCCGTAGCCATGCCTGATGAGAGGCTGGAGGTAAAAAAAGCTGTTCCAGATCAGCGGAAGTCCAGCGGTCCAGGGCGGAGGAGATCACGTGCCAGCTCTTCTCAAACATGGCGACCAGTGAAGCTGCCTCGTACACGGCTGGCTCGTCATTGTCCTCGTCATCGTTCCAGTCAAGGTTGGGATCTCCTTCACCCATCCATAGGTGGAACCAGTTGAAGCGCGCACCGATCATATGGTCGAGAAGCTCGCCTATCGACCTCTGATCCGGCGCAAGAGGGATGGTAAGTTGTTCAGATGAAAGCGATGCGATGGTTTTGACGAGGGCTTGTTGATAGTGCTCCCAGCCGTGTTTGTAGAAAGTGATGAGTGGAGATGCCTGTTCAGTCATGGGTGTCTGCTCCTTGCTTCTGATGATGTGCCTCCATGAGCGGGAGTGTGAGTATCATAGCATAAAGGAGGGGCCAAAACTTCTTCTGTCTTGCTCTTCTTGCCACGCACGGTTCCTGCAACGCATTCCAAAACACGGTCTCAGACGCGCTCTTTACGATGCCATCCTGATGCGGTCGAGAAGGATTCGCCAGCGGTATCTTCTGAGGTCGTATATAACCTCATACGGAGTGGTGCGCTCACAGCGCATGACGTTTCAAAATGGGTGATATTGCTTTTGATTTCTGTATTTTCTCGGAGCTGGGGTATTCACAGAAGAATGACCGTGGACCCACAGCAGCAGCTTGAGCTCTGCCCACAATTGCTTGCATTCGAAGCCCTCAAGCGTGTTTGAGGGCTTCTGGATTGGTGACGTTCATCCGATTGCCGGCGGCAAAGGCGAGGAGTTGATCGAAGGCAGCCCCGAACAAGGATTCGTAGCTGTCCTTTTCGACATAGCCCAGGTGGGGAGTGCAGACAACGTTGTCCATATGCAGCAGTGGATGGTCCGCGACCGGTTCGCTCTCGTACACATCGACCGCTGCATACCCTGGACGCCCAGCGCAGAGCGCCTCTTCCAGAGCACCCGGTTCAATCAAAGCCGCTCGACTGGTGTTGACGAACAGGGCAGACGATTTCATCTTCGCCAGGTCTCCTGCCGAAACAATGCCGCGCGTCTCCTCCATCAGTGCGAGATGCAGGCTCAGCACATCGGCATCCCTAAACAACGCATCCCGGCTGGAGGCAACTTCGACGCCGTCGGCCTGAGCACGGGCGCGTGACCCCTCTCGTCCCCATGCCAGCACCCTCATCCCGAATGCCTGTCCGTAGGTAGCGATCAGGCTCCCGATGTTTCCATAGCCAAAGATGCTCAGCGTACGACCGTAGAGGGCCCGTCCCAGCGTACCCTGCCAGTGGCCCGCCTTCATAGATGCGACCTCCTGGGGAATGAAGCGCATCGCGGCCAGGATCAGCCCCCAGGTCAACTCCGCCGTCGCATATGGTTTCCCCGGATCGGGGGGTGTAGCATAGACGACTGCGACGCCGTGACGGGTGCATGCCTCGAGATCAATGTGTGGGGCTCGTTTGCCGGTTTGGACAATGAGGCGCAGGTCCGGCAAGAGCACCAGTAGTGCCTCGATGATGGGAGTGCGCTCGCGAATGAGCACAAGAGCCTCCACTCCCTGCAAGCGGGCCGCCAGGACTTCGGGGTCACTTATATGTTCACGAGAGATGATGACTTGCTGCTCGTTGAGCTTCTGAAAGCAGTCGAGCATTCTTACGGTATCCTGATAGTCGTCGGGAATGGCTATCTTCATGCGTTCTCCTTGGCATTGCCGGCACTTGTAGGGACCGCTAAGGCCACGAGCAATTGCTATTAGACGTGTTGGTTCAACGAGTCACGAAGCGGCGATGGGTTGCCCCTCGACAACCAGCTTGACAGGAATATTGCCGCGCGTGGCATTCGAGTACGGGCAGACTTCGTGGGCGAGTTCAACGAGTTTTTCAGCGATGGCTTTGTCTACACCAGGCATGAAGATATGTAGTTCGACATCGAGTCCGAAGCCGCCCTGGCCTGTTGGTCCGATACCCACATTGGCTGTAATCGTCGTAGGGCCCGCCTCCACGTGCTGGCGACGCGCGACTTGCTCAAGTGCGGACTGGAAGCAGGCTGCGTACCCGGCGGCAAAAAGCTGCTCAGGATTGGTGCCCTGACCACCATCTCCCCCCATCTCTTTGGGAACGCTTAAATGCACGTGCAGATGGCCGTCCGAGGACTGCGCCTGGCCGTTTCTACCTCCTTGGGCGGTTGCTTTCGCTGTATAAAGAATCTTCATGGTCTTTTGCGCTCCTGATAAGTGATATACACGTTATGTCTCATGTGATGAGAACAACAACGGCTGCTTTTCCATTCCCGCCCGTGTGATGCGTGTAAGGAGGTCACGTAAAAGATGAACCACACCCATGCTATTGGGCAAAGGAACTCATCGATACAAATGTATGGTATACTGGCGTAGTTTTTTTGCTGGCTTGTTTCTACTCTGGGAAGGAGATGCACTATGGACACCGTTGTCAGAACACAGCTGGGCGCAGTGCGTGGCGCCACGATTGAAGGGATCGCCGTCTTCAAAGGTATCCCCTACGCAGCATCACCGTTCGGGGCGCGAC
>WNFM01312824.1_pt1 | contig 26685 bp, 21 predicted proteins | sample 5400271 | NCBI WGS metagenome assembly WNFM01 (sample SAMN13153352, study PRJNA577476) | soil metagenome | isolation source: 60 cm saprolite on Douglas fir-dominated hillslope | place: USA:California | collected 2013-09-17 | reverse complement strand
GGCCACAGCGTGATGCTGCGGAAGTGCTCGCCGAGCAGCACCGGATGGTCGTTCAGCATCTCGAGCGATGTCGGCGCGTACCGGATCGTGTCGCCGTCCACCGACGCGACGTCGAGCGAGCCGCCGTGCTTCCAGCCGGCGGGGGCCTTGAGCGTCGCCGTGACGGTCATGGCCGCGGGGCTCTCGCCCATCGGGTAGAGGCCGACGGTGTACCAGTTGATGACCGCGATCCTCGCGTTCGTCGACGCCGTCGATCCGAACGCGCCGCCGCTGGTGGGGACGACGTAGTCGTACTTGGCGGTGAGGGTCGTCGCGCCGGCCGGCACCGTGATGGCGAAGGCGTACATCTCGACGAGATCCCGCCGCCACTCGAGCTCCCTGCCGTCCGCGAAGACGTGCAGGCCGGTCAGGTTGGCGATCGGCCCAGACGCCATGTGCTCGCCGGGGATCCACTTCGGATAGAACAGCGTCATCGCGCCCGGCCTCGCGGCCATCGTCATCGTGGCGTGCAGGATCTTGAGCGGCGCGTCGGTCGCGTCCACGTCCAGCGTCATGGCCGTCGTCGGTGCGGGGGACGGCTGGAAGTGCGCCACGTAGAGGCACAGGACGGCGGCGAACAGCGCGGTCGATTTCATGGACGCCATTGTATGATGCCCACCAAGTGCCAATTGCACCGGGCTCCCGCCTCGGCGGCTACGAGATCCTGTCGGTTCTCGGAGCCGGAGGCATGGGCGAGGTGTATCGCGGGCGCGACACGAAGCTCGGGCGCGAGGTCGCCATCAAGGTCATCCTCGGGGTCTTCGCCGCGGATCCGGACCGCGTCGCGCGGTTCGAGCGGGAAGCCAAGGTCCTCGCCTCGCTCAACCACCCGCACATTGCCGCGCTCTATGGGATGGAGCAGTCGGGCGCGCAGCACTTCCTGGTGATGGAGCTCGTCGAGGGACAGACGCTCGCCGAGCGGCTGCTGCGCGATCCGTTGCCGGTCGAAGAGACGCTCGCGATCGCGCTGCAGATCGCCGACGCGCTGGAGGGCGCGCACGAGAAAGGGATCGTGCACCGCGACCTCAAGCCGGCGAACGTGAAACTCACGCCGGACGATCGCGTGAAGCTGCTCGACTTCGGTCTCGCCAAGGCGATGGAGACGGACGCCGTCGCCGCGAACGTCGCGAATTCGCCGACGCTGAGCATGATGGCATCGCAGGCGGGCGTCATTCTCGGCACGGCGGCCTATATGTCGCCGGAACAGGCGAAGGGGTTTCCAGCCGATCATCGCAGCGACATTTTCGCGTTCGGCGTCGTCGTGTACGAGATGCTGACCGGCCGTCAGCCTTTCCTTGGCGAGACGGCGCCTGACGTCCTCGCGTCGGTGCTCGTGCGCGAGGCGGACATGACGCGGCTGCCGGCGGACGTCAATCCGCGATTGACGGAGCTCGTGCGCCGCTGCCTCGAGAAGCAGCCGAAGCGCCGATGGCAGGCGATTGGCGACGTCCGCGCGGAGCTCGAAGCCGTCGCGCTCGCACCTTGGATGTTGCCGGGAGATGCGCATCCTCGGCTGCCGCTGTGGAAGCGCGCGCTGCCGGCCGTCATGTCCGCGATCGTGATCGGCACGATGGCCGCCGCCGCGGCGTGGTATCTCAAGCCGTTTCCCGCCGCGCCCGTGTCGCTCGTCGCGCGGTTCTCGATTGCCATTCCGCCGGAGGAGCACTTCGGGGTTGGGGGGCGGCCCGTGCTGGCGATTGCGCCCGACGGTTCGCAATTCGTCTATATCGCCGGTCAGCGCTTGTACCTGCGCCGGCTGTCGGAGACGGCCGCCCAACCTGTCGCCGGGAGCGAAACGCTCCGCGGACTGAACTCGCCGGCCTTTTCACCGGACGGCCGGTCTGTCGTTTATTTTGCCAACGACGAGCAGCAGCTGAAGCGCATCGACGTCTCCGGCGGCGCGCCGGTGCCGCTCGGCCCCGCGACCAACCCGTTCGGTATCAGTTGGAGCGCCGGCGGGATTCTGTTCGCGCAGAGCGAACCCAACGCGCGCGGCATTCTGAGAATCTCAGCCAACGGCGACAAGCGCGAACATCTGGTCAAGATCAATGACAGCGAGACGGCCGGCGGTCCGCAGATGCTGCCCGATGGAGAGACCGTGCTGTTTGCGCTCGCGACAGGTGTCGACGCCGATCGCTGGGACAAAGCGAAAGTCGTGGCGCAGTCGATCGGCACTGGCGCGCGCAAGATTCTCGTCGATGGCGGCAGCGAGCCGCGTTACGTGTCGACCGGACATCTTCTGTATATGGTCGCGGGGACCGTCTATGCCGTCGCGTTCAATCCACGCAGCCTCGAAGTCGGCCCCGGTCGCACGCCGGTGATCGAGGGCGTGCGGCGCTCCGCTGGACAGCTGGCCGCTGCACATTGGGCCGTGTCGGCCAACGGGTCCCTAATCTATGTCGCCGGCGGTGTCGGCCGGGAGCTATCGCCGGTCACACTCGGTATCGTCGATCGGCAGGGGGCCGTTACACCGATCGGGATACCGGCCGGTCCGTATTTCACGCCGCGCGCCTCTCCGGACGGCACCCGAATCGCATTCGGCAGCGATGACGGGAAGGACGCATTCATCGCCGTGTACGATCTGTCGGGTGCTCGCGTGATGCGGCGCGTGACATTCAGCGGGCACAACCGGTTCCCAGTCTGGTCGCCTGACAGCAAGCGAATCGCCTTTCAGTCGGATCGCAACGGCGATCGGGCCATCTTCTCGCAGGCTGCGGACGGGACCGGCACGGCCGAGCGTCTGACGAAACCGGCCGCCGGCGAGAGTCACGTGCCGGATTCCTGGTCCTCCGATGGCGCGATGTTGTTGTTCGACGTGGATAAGGATCTGGACACGCTGTTGTGGACGCTGTCGCTCAAGAACCGGACGACAGCGAAAATCGAGGGCGTAGTGTCCGGGGCTCCCACCTCCGCCGTCTTCTCACCCGACGGGCGATGGATTGCCTACACGGCGATGGAGAATCGCCGCACGCATTTTTACGTGCAGCCGTTCCCCCCGACCGGCGAGAAGTACCAGCTCACGGACACGACGGCAGAGACCCTGAACTACCATCCCACCTGGTCGCTCGATGGCAAGACGCTCAAACTCAATTATCTCGACCGGTCGGCCGGGTTTGAGGCCGTGTCGATCACCACGCAGGGCGGTTTTGGGTTCGGCAATCCGGTCGAACTCAAGCGCCCCTTTCAGGGAGTCGGCGTTCTGGGCCGTCGATCGTACGACATGATGGCCGGCGGTGCCGTCGTCGCGCTGTTCTCGACCGGCGACACCGCGCCCGCGCGAGTCGCCCCCACCGGTATCGAGATCGTTCTCAATTGGTTCGAGGACCTGAAGGCGCGGGCGGCCCGGTGACACTACGCGAGATGGATGGCGATCGCGACGGCGATGGCAGCGGCTGAGCAGAGCAGCAACGCGAGGTACATCGGCACGGCGAACGACAGCCAGTCGCCGAACTTCACGCCCGACGCCGCCGCGACCGCCACGATCGCGCCGTTGGTCGGCGTCACCAGCTCCGTGAGACCCGCCCCGTATTGAAACGCGAGCACGGTCACCTGTCGCGACAACCCGATCAGATCCGAGACCGGCACGAGTAACGGCATGGTCAGCACGGCCTGCCCGCTGACGCTCGGGACCGGCACGTGGATGATCGCCTGCACGCCCATCATGGCGATCGCGCAGGCCGTCACCGGCAGGTGCTGCAGCGGCGACACGAGCCCGGTGACGATCGTGTCCACGATGCGTCCCTGGTCGAGGACGACGAAGATCGCGCGCGCGAAGCCGATCAGCATCGCGGCATACGCCATCGACCCGAACCCGTTGACGAACGCCTGCGACGTGCCGCCGGCGCCCAGGCCGCCCACGAGCCCGGCGATGAGCCCCATCGCGAAGAAGAGCGCCGCCATCTGGTCGAAGTCCCATCCCAGCCGGATCACGCCGTAGACGAACACGGTGAAGGTCGCGATCACCAGGAGCAGGACGACGACCATGCGCGGAGGCAAGCCGGTGCCGGCGACGTGTCCCGCTTCGGGCGCGCGGCGCGTGCGGATCGCGTGCCGCCACGTCCCGGCGATCCACACCGCGAGCGCCAGCGCCAGCACGCACGAGCGGAACAGCCATCCCGACAGGAGCGGCAGCCCGGCAAGCTTCTGCGCGATCTGCGCCTGGAACGGATTCACCGGACTGAAGGCGGCGCCGACGGCGGCCGCGCCGATGCTGATCGCCACTCCGGTGATCGCGTCGAATCCCAGCCGCCGCGTGACCAGCATCAGGACGGGCACCAGCGCGATGATTTCTTCCGCCATGTTCTCGAGCGCCCCGGCGGCGGCGAACGCCAGCGAGACGATCGGGATCACGAGCGTGCCGCGATCGCCGAGCCCGAGGACCAGCGATCCGACCGCCTGCTTCAGCGCGCCGGTCTCTTCGACGACCGTGAAGGCGCCGCCGACGAGGAAGACGAAGAAGATGACGGAGGCCGCGTCGATCATGCCGTGCGGGACGGCGAGGAGCGCGGCGAAGGGGCCGACCGGCTGCGGATCGACGTGGTGGAAGGACCCCGCCACGACCACCCGCTTCCCGGTGAGCGGATCATCCCGCCGGTCGTATTGACCGGCGGGAATGACCCAGCTGAGAATGGCGGCGACGATGATGCACGCCGTCAGCAGCGACAGCGGATGCGGCAGCTGCAGACGCCGCACGTCCTACTTGGTGACCTTGAAGTTCTTGATGTTGACGTCGACGTTGTGCGCGGCGCGAATGCCGACGAGGCCGTCGGTCGACTCCAGCTTGCCGGCGCCGACCACTTCGCTCTTGCTGTGGCTGGCGACGGTCGTGCCGTTGATCTTGCACTCCACCTTGTCCCCCTTGACGCTCATCTCGACGTCCTGCGTCACGCTGCCGCCTGGTTCAGCCTTATGGACTGCGTCGCTGGGCGTGCCGCGCCCCCCTCCGTCCAGCCGGAACGGCGCCGGGCCGAAGCCGCGGAGGATGAACGTGCCGCTGCCATACGGCGTGCAGTAGATCAGCGTCGCCTGGTCGGTATCGAGCTTGTTGCCGCCGATGAACAGGCCGTACGGATGCGGGTGATCGTTCGATGACATGTACTTCGGCTCGGTGAACGTCGCGCTCACGGTGAAATCGCCGGTCACCTTGTTCGCCGGATTCCAGTAGACCGCCGCCGGCCCGTTGTTCAGTTGCAGCTCGCCGCCCTCCAGCACGAGCTTGGAGTCCTCGATCTTGCCGCCCTTCGCGGCCTCGCCTGCGTCGACTTTGCCCTGCCAGCCCGCGGCCTTGATGCCGCCACCAGGAACCTTGCGCGAGGTGTCCTGCATGTTCATGGGGGCCTGCTTGGGCGCCGCCGCCGGGGCGGCCTGCTGGGCCTGAAGCTGGGCGATGGAGAGGGCGCCGGCCAACGCGAGCGCCGTTGCTGTACTGAAACGCATACACAAACTCCCTTTATTGAACCCGGACTCTGGTTTCTTCGAACTGCCTACTGCGAACCGCCAACGGCCTTGAGGCGGAAGGATCTTAACGCCTTCAGCCACCAATACGCCAGCAGAGCAATCAGCATAGCCGCCAGGACCGCTCCAGGCAATGCGCCCGGAAACGGACGCTGCGCGCCGCGCGCGAGGGTCCCCGCCGCCATCATCGTCCCCAGCGCCACTGGGACCAGCGTGATGTCGAATCGCAGCAGCGTGGCATAGGCGAGCACCAGGGCGACGGCGGTCAGCCCGCCCGCCAGGGCCCAGCCCCCCATGTGCGCGCTCGCCGGCACCCCGACCGACAGGAAGCCGATGATGCCGAGCGTCGCCGCGCCGGCGGCCCGGCGGCGCGTCCACGAGCGCGTGATGTGCTCGATGAACAGCAGCGTCGTGGTCATGACCGCCATCCGTGTGAGAAAGCTCGCGATCGGGTCGATGGCCTCGGCCAGGAGAGGCACGACGCTGCCGGCGGATCCCACCGCCGGGAATTGCGCCCATTCCGGCGTGCGCAGCGTCGCCGCCAGCGCGGCGGCGGCGGCGCCGAAGAGCCCCGCCGCGATGCCCAGGCCGATCGCATCGCGCTCCGGCATCGTCCCGAGGGGGGCCAGCCGGTGCGGCAGCGCGCCGATCGCCAGCCCCACAACGGCGGCGACCAGGGCCACGCCGATGAATCCGACGGCGATAATGCCGAGCAGTTGAATCGCCAAGGGCGCGGACGTGCTGAGCGACGCCACGACGGTCGGCCAGCCGTTGGCGAGATCGACGATCGACGCGGCGAGCACCATCGCCGCCGCCGCGAGGAAGAGACGCGGCGCGTACCGGCCGCGGCTCCAGGCGATCATGCCGCCGACCGCCGCCGATAGCAGCAGCCCGGCGAAGACGACGGAGATGGCGATCTGGATGATGAGGTTCCGCGTGGACGCGGCGCGCTGCTGCCGCTCCCATTCCTCGGGCACGTAGATGTAGCGCGCGACCGACGCGATTTCGTCGCCCGCCAGGTCGGCGCCGATACGCGGTTCACCTTTTTGGAGGGGCGCGATCGTCATGTCCGTGTAGGTGAACTTCCAGTCCATCCGCGCTCTCTGTTTCTGCGGCTTGGCCGACACTTCCCTGATCTGCGCAGCCTCGAGGCCGAGTCGCTCCTTGACCGCGGCGAGCGCCCGCTGCCGCGCGATGTCTTCACCCAGCGACGCGCCCGCGCGGCCCTCCGGTACCGTGTGACGGATGTTCCGGATTTCTCCGGACGCCGCGACGTCCATCAGCCACTCTTCAGCGCGATCGGCCACGTCGCCCACGAAGGTCGCGACGCGCACGCGCCACCGCGGCTTCGGCAGGTAGACGCCCAGCAGCTCGCGCCAGCGCTGCTCCCCGGACGTCTCGACGACGAACTGGTGCGGCCCTTGGCTCCCATCGTCTGGCACGCCCATGACGCGCCATGTCGATGGCAGCGTGACGCCGCGCGCCTGGAGCGCCTGCCGCGCCGTGCGCTCGGCCTGCGTCCGGGTGATCGGCAGGCTGCCGAACGGGCCGTCGGTGTGCCGCGCGACCGCGACGAGACACACGACGAGGCCGGCCGCCCCCAGCGCCAGCCACGCCGTCCGCGCCGCCGGGGCGATTGTCTGATGCGGGACCGCCGGCGCCTGGGCCGGCCGCTCCCGCGCGGGTGGCGGCGTCCACGCGGCGTTCAGCTCCGACGGCGACAGCTCCGTCCACCGGCCGACCTGCATCCGCCGCCAGATGACGATCCACAGCGGGACGAGCGTCAGCGCCACGACCATGAGCTGCTGGAACCAGATCCCCGGCGCCTTTGCGAGAAAGATCGGGATCGCGAACCACACGACGTCGAACGTGAAGTGGAGGATGATGCCGGGCAGCAGCCCGAAATACAGGTAGAGGAGCCCGAAGCCGATCGACGGGATGATGAGCTCGACGGGCCGCGCGTAGGCCGGCTGGTTCGGATACGGCGCGTGTCCCGCGCCGAAGATGATCGCCTGCACGACGAAGCCGAGGACGATGAAGAGCCGGCGATGGCCGACGCGCTCGCCGATGAGCGCCGCCCCCGCGATCGGCACCGCGCGGAAGAGCGCTTCTTCCCAGAAGCCCGCCTGGAACGAGTTGGCAATCGCCGAGAGCCACGGCGCGTAGGTGGCGAGCACGTCGGGGTGGATCAGCGCCTCGGCCGGGCTCCACCAGCCGAACACCTTCGTCATGACCAGGTAGAGCAGCACGTCGTACGCGAAAAAGATCGACACGAGCAGGTATCCGCCGGCGGTGCGCCCCAGCACCTGGACCGACGCGCCGGGCTCCTTCGCCCACACGCGCCAGAACTGCGGGTGATGTCCGAACGCGCGGCGCGAGAGGGTTTCCGCGGCCATGAACGACAGGCCGAAGAACACGGAGAAGCCGACGAACCCCGCGCCGACGAGCGCGAGTTGCTGCGCGAGGAACGTGGCCCGCGGAATGGCCGTGTCGTATGACATCCAGATGAGCGGGAGCTCGTTGAGCGACGCCAGCGTCTGCAGCCCGCCGACCGCGACGCCCCACACCGCCGCGTGCTTCCAGCGTACGTAGCGCCGCCGCATCATGAAGAACATGCCGACGCCGATGCCGCCGATGACGTACACGAGCGCGAGCCCGACCGTCGATCCGATTCCGATGATGTCGTTCGCGGACCGCATGCTCGCGTAGCGGCGCGTGAAGGCCTCGGGGATCTTGATGAAGTGGGTGACCTCGGTCAGGCGGTCGCCGGAGACCACCAGCCGCAGGCGATAGCGCCCTTCCTTCAGCGTTTCATCGGTGCGCTCGTAGGTGAAGGTGTGGTCCACGCGCCCGGAGGGCCGCCGTTCCTGTCCGGGCTCCGCGAGGGAAAACGTCGACAGGTCCACGTTCCAGCGGGACGTCGCGCCGTCTTCCGCGATCCGCCGCGCCACCGCGGCGTCGAGCGCGGCGCCGGGCGCATCCTCTCTGAGTCTTTCGACGAAGCCGTACAGCCGGCCGTCCGGCGTGAAGCGGATCGTCGACTCGTTCGTCTCGCCGTCCTTGAAGTGCCGCACGCGCCAGGCGTACGCCTCATACAGGCGCCGGCGCAGCATCCGTGTGAAGGCGTCCTTGCCGCCCCCTTCCAGCTCCACGAAGGTCTGCGCCTCGTCGTCTCCTGAAAACGAGGCCGCGTCGCGGTAGCCGGCAGGGCCGAGGTTGTTGCGGGCCGCCGCCGCGCGCGCCTCGTCCAGCGCACGGCCGCGGTCCATGGTGATGTCGAGCGCCACGATGGAGAAGGCCTGCGGGAAGTAGCGGATGCCGACCACCGCGGCCCCGGCCGACAGAAGCGTGAGGCCTATCCAGAACGCGGGACGTCGCACAGGGGCTGCTCCTTACTGAAAAGGAGCCGATTCTACACGCACCCTTGGACGCGAGGTCGGCGGTTTGGCTGGCGGGCCGGACTCTACTTCCGCGCGCTCAGGTCCAGCTCGTTCAGCGGCACGTCCCAGTGGGCGTCGACGATCTCGAACCGGCGCTGTTCTTCTTTCTTGAACCTGGCGCCGTCCGGATACAACCGGCGGACGATCTCATCTTCGCCGGACGGGGCCATCATCGCCGCCGTGTCCTTGTAGGTGATGGCCACCGCGAAGGTCCAGTCGGCGCGCCCGTCGCCGTGGTAGGTCGGCACGAAGGTCCGGACCGAGGTGAGGCGGCCGGTCTTCATCTCCTCCTTCAGGACGGGGTAGTGGTTCCTGGTGAACAGGTCGACGAACTCGTCCTGGAAGCCCCACTTCACGCGGTAGAAATACCAGGTGGTGCGTTCGGCGTGCACCGCGGACTGCGCGGCGGGCGCCTGCGCGCGGAGCCGCGCACCAGGCGAAAACGCCAGGCCGGCGACGATCCCGAGTGCGGCAAGAGCGAGAACAGTCTTTTTCATGGTGCCTCCAGCGTCAGCGGAGCCAGGCCCGCGTTCTTGAGCTTCAGGTTGATCGCGGCCAGATCGACGGCCCTCAGCGACGTCCACCGGGCCATCGCCGCCGTGCCGGCCGCGCGCGCCGTCGCGATCGCCTTGAGCTGGACCGCCGTCGGTTGCACGTCGGCCGACTGCAGCACGTCCATCACGCCGCTCAGTCCGGCTGCGGCCCCCGACAGCGCGGGCGGTCCTGCAGGCGCAGCCACCGGCGCACCGCCGAACCCGCCGGCGCCGCGGCCGCCACGGCCCCCGCCTCCCGCCGCGCCCGCCACCCCTTCGACCTTCTTGTCGAAGGCGGTCAGCGCCGCGGCCATGGTGCCGGCGGACGGCAGAAGCTTCGCGATCTGATCCCGCAACTGCTGCGCCCGCGCCGCCGCCGCGAAGGCGGCCGCCGCTTCGCGATACGCCGCGGTCGATAGCGTGTAGACCTGCTGCATCACCAGCGCCGGCGTCTTCACGCGCGGATCCTGGATCACCGTCAGCGGCTGCGACAGGGTCCTGCCGTTCACCGTCAGCTTGACGGTATAGGCCCCGGGCGGCGCCCACGGCGTGCCGGGCGCCGGGCCCGTGTTGAACGGGACCGCCGCGATCGGCAGGCCAGCGCCGCCGCCGCGCCCGCCTCCGCCGCCGGGCAGCGCCTGGTAGTGGACGTCCCACGCAAAGCGGTGCATGCCCGCTTGCGCCGACAGCGACTGCGGTTGCCGATACCAGTAGAGCGGCAGCGGTGCGTTCGTCGCCGGATCCGGAAGCGGCGCGACCGGGTCCGCGCTCGAATAATGCCGCACGAGCTTCCCGCCCGCGTCGAACACCTCGAGGACCACCGGCCCCGACGCGTCCGCCTTCAGGTAGTAGTCGATGATGCCCCCCTCGGGCGGATTCGGCATCCGCGGCTCGTCGGGCGGCAGCGGCGTGTCGGGATTCGTGTTCCACCGCACGCGTAGCGACGCCTCCGGCTTGTAGAGCATGTCCCGCGCGCCGCCCTCCGCCGTCTTCGCGTCGATCTGCCGCAGCGGCGTGATGTCGTCGAGGATCCAGATCCCGCGCCCGTGCGTGCCCGCGATGAGGTCGTCGCCTTTCACATAGAGGTCGCGGACCGAGGACGGCGCCATGTTCAGCCGCAGCGACTCCCAGTGGTCGCCATCGTCGAACGACACGAACACCTGCGTCTCGTTGCCGGCGAAGAGCAGCCCCTTCTTCTCGACGTCCTCGCGGATGGCGCTGAGGGGCGCGCCTGGCGGAAGTCCGTTCACGATCTCCGTCCAGGTCTTCCCGCCATCGTGTGTGCGGAAGAGATGCGGATTCTGGTCGTCGATCCGCAGCGTGTTGACCGCCGCGTACGCCGTCAGCGGATCGAACCGTCCCGGCTCCATCATGAACACCTTCCAGTAGGCGCCCATCGGCTTCGGCGTCACGTCGGTCCAGTGCAGCCCGCCGTCGGCCGTCGTCGCGATGACGCCGTCGTCGGTGCCGACCCAGATGCGGTTGATGTCCTTGTACGACGGTCCGATCGTGTAGACCACGCGCGCGCCGTTGACGTCCGCCTGGTTCGCCGTCCGCACCTGTTCGGTGTATTTGCCCACGCTCTTCGGGACGTCGTGCGTCCTGCGTGTGAGGTCCGGACTGATTTGCGCCCAGGTGATCCCGCCGTCCATCGTCTTCCAGAGGACGTTGGTCGCGAAGAAGAGCGACTTCTTGTCCACCATCGAGAAGACGATCGGCTGCGTGCGCACCTGTCGATTGACGACCGGAGTCCCGGGCGCAGGCACGGCGCCTCGCCCGCCGAGCGGCCCGACGTTCGAGACCTGCCCCGTGCGCCGGTCGTACTTGGTGACTTCCTTGGTGCCGTAGACGATCTCGGGATCGAGCGGATCGGGGGCTGCGTAGCCGTATTCTTCGATCGCCGCCGGATGCCACTCGCGCATCGTGATCTGTCCATCCACGCCGCGGCTCGCGACGCACGCGGATCCGCTGTCCTGCTGCCCGCCGCAGACGCGGTAGGGAAACGCGTTGTCGGCCGCGATGTGGTACATCGCCGCGGTCGGCTGGTTGTACCAGGAGCTCCAGCTCTGTCCCTTGTCGAGCGACACGACCACGCCCTGGTCCACCGCCAGGATCACGATGTCCGGGTTGTTCGGATTGATCCACGCGTACTGATAGTCGTCGCCGCCGGGCGCGCCCTTGAACGGCACCCACGACTTGCCGGCGTCCTCGCTCTTGTAGGTGACCTGGCTCGTGACGATCAGCCAGTCGGGATTCTTCGGGTCGACGGCGATCGACGCCTCGTTGCTCGTGCCGACGCGCGCGTCGTTCGACACTGGCGCGAACGTCTCGCCGCCGTCATCCGATCGGTAGATCGGGTTGTTCGCGGCCGCGCCTCCGCGTCCGCCCCGGCCCTGCGGCCCGACCGCTGAGCCAGTGGCGATCTGTCCGGGCGGAAGAGGAGGCTGTGGTGGCGGCGCGGCGGCCGTCGCATACACGTAGATCCGCTTCGGGTTGCTCGGCGCGATCGCGATCTCCGCGTTGCCGACGCGCTCCGGCAATCCTTTCGACAGCTCTTTCCACGTCGAGCCGCCGTCGGTCGACTTGAACACGCCTCCCGTGCCGCTCCACGCGCCGTTCTCCCACGGCCCCTGCCGTCCCTCGAGCATCGTCGCGTAGACGGTGTTCGGATCGGAGGGATCGATGTCGACGTCCTTGCCGCCGGTGTTCTCGTCGCGATAGAGCACTTTCTGGAAGGTCTTCCCGCCGTCGGTCGAGCGGAAGATGCCGCGCTCCTCGTTGGGGCCGTACGGATGCCCGAGGACGGCGACGAACAGGCGATTGGGGTTCTTCGGATCGACGTCGATGCGCGGGATCTGCTGGCCGTCGCGGAGGCCGAGATGGGTCCAGGTCTTGCCGGCGTCGGTCGACTTGTATATCCCGTCGCCGATCGAGAGGTCGGGCCGCTGCAGGCCCTCGCCGCTGCCGACATAAATGATGTCGGGATCGGACGGGGCGACGGCGATCGCGCCGATCGACCCGGTCGGCTGGTCGTCGAAGATCGGGTTCCACGTCCGTCCGGCGTTGGTCGTCTTCCAGACGCCGCCGTTCACCATCCCGAAGTAGAACGTGAAGGGCTGGCTTGGGACCCCCGCGATCGCCTTCGTCCGCCCGCCCCGGAGCGGACCGATGTTGCGCCACCGCATCTCGGAGAACAGGGTGCGGTGGGCGCCTGTAGACGAGGCCTGGCGCGCGGGGAGACGGATGGTGGCACCGGCACAGAGGATCAGTCCGAGGGTGAACACGGTTTTGCGCATGGGTGGGCGGCAGTATATATCCCCAACGCGTGAACAGAATCTGCGTGAGGGTGAGGTCGGCGACGCCGAGATCCTTGCGGAGTCCGGCGCTGCGGGCTTCGACCGCGGCGTCGGCCATCTTCAGCGCTCGGGGGTGGTCGTTCCAAACAGAGGCTCGCCCGCGCGGGCCATCCAGACACCCGCCGCCGCCAGGGCGATGATCCCCGCCACGGTGATCCACGCCCCGGACGCATACAGTGCGCTCCCGTCGAACGTGAGCGGCATCCGCAGCAGCACGAAGTTGACGAAGAACATGATCGCGGACGCGAAGATGCCGATGCGAAGCAGCACGAACAGGATGAGCGTCGTTGAAATCGCCCGGTAGCACGCGTCGAGCAGCCGCTGGCTGGCGGCGCCGCTGCCGACGACCGAGAGGATCGTCACGGCCGTAACGGTGAGCCCCAGGAAGACCCGTTCGGACGTCTTGTCGCTCATCGAGAGCCGTCCCGCCCACTTCCAGCGCCGGCCGCTCCATCGCATGCCGCTGTGCGTGACCCACTCGAAAAACGCGCGGAGCACGGCGAACTCGAACACCGTGATGAGCGCGTTCTGCAGGCCCACGTTCAGGCTGGTGAGGAACGTTCCGATGATCCCCCGTGCGTTCAGGAGTGGACCGAGGTCCGTCGTGTGCGGCGTGGGCTCCGGCAGCCCGAGCCTGGCCGGCATCACCAGGGTCGCGAGATTCAGGAGCGCCAGGGCCGCGCCGCAGGCGACGCCGATGACGACGTCGCGGCCGATCAGGGGATCGCGGATGCGGCCCGCCAGCAGACGCGACCACCCGACGAGCATCGACGGCCAGCTTCGGCGGACGAACGGTTCGAGCCCGAGGTACAGCAGATACAGCGCGCCGGCGACGAAGAGGCTGAGGCCGATGCTCATGAAGAAGCGCGCCTGCTCGTCGGTCACGTCGCTGACGTGCGCGCTCACGACCCAGGCGAAGACCAGCAGAAAGAAGGTAAACGCCGCGAGGCGGAAGGCGCCCGGCAGGTCCGCGCGCCCCCGCCGCACGTTCGCGTAGGCGGCGATCGCGGCCCCGGCGAGCAGGATGAAGATGAAGATCGGATTCCCGTTCGATCTGGTGATGGCCGGCCCCGGCTCGCGCGGCGCCGTCGTCCAGGGCGCCACCAGTTCGAACAGGACCGGCCGGCCGCGATAGCCCGCCGCCTCGATGCGTATCGGGATCTTCGTGTCGGGCAGCGTGCCGGTCCAGGCCTTCCGTTCGTCGGCGAACGTGGCGGGCGTGCGCGACGGCGTGGCCGCCGCGAACGCGGACGGATCCAGGCCCGCCGCCGTGAAGAGCGTCGGCCAGTTGACGGCGGCCGCCGGCGCGCTCGCCGCGGGCTCGACCTGCGGCGGCGCGGCCTCGAAGCGCAGCAGCCGTCCCTTGGTGTCGAGGATGCTGGCCGTCATGCCGCTCAACTGCAGCGGCGGATCGGCGAGGCTGACGGGGTTGTTCTTGGCGACGGGGAGGAGAGGGCGCGGGCTCGTGCGGTACCAGTAGCGGAGCGCGGCAGGGCGCCCGACCGGAAGCTCCGCCCATCGTGTGGTGCCGCTGCCGTGGGCGTCCGCCCACTTCAAATACGCATCGTCGTGGCTGAAGCCCGACGCGTGATCGGCCACGGGATCGACGTAGCCGAGCGACTGACGCAGCTCCTCGGCGCGATCGGCGAGGACTGCGGCCGGCTTCGCGAGCGGCACGCGCGCCAGCAGCGAGTGGCGGCCGATGAGGGTGGTCACGCCCAGGACCAGCACGGCCGCGGCGGCCAGCCAGGCCAGGCCCGCCGCCGGCGTCATCGTCGCGCTGTCGCCGCCGGCGGCCGCGACCATCTCGGGCGACGGCGTTTCGCCGGCCGCGAGCGCCGCGGCGAGGGGATCGCCGCCGGGGAGCGACGCCGACACGCGGATCGCCGAGGCGGGCCGGCGCGCCGGATCCTTGTCGAGGCAGCGCACGATCGCCAGCTCGATCGCGGGATCGAGCGTCTTCACGATCGTCGTCGGCGCCGTCAACGCCCCGGATTGGTGCAGGTCGATCAGCTCGCTGAGCGTCTTCGCCTCGAAGGCGCGGCGGCCGGTGAAGATCTCGTAGAGGACCAGGCCCAGCGCGAAGATGTCGCTCTTGACGGTGACCTCCTGCCCGCGGAGTTGCTCGGGCGCCATATAGGCTGGCGTGCCCGCGCGGATGTCCTTGATCTCGCCCACGGCCGCCAGGCTGAAGTCCATGATGCGGACCTTGCCCGTGCCGTCGAGCATGATGTTCGCGGGCTTCAGATCGCGGTGGAGCACGCCGCGTTCGTGCGCGGCGGCGAGGCCCGCGCACAGCTGGCGGGCGATCTCGAGCCCCTTGTCCTCCGGCAGCCGGCCGATGCGGCGGAGGAGGATCGACAGATCCTCGCCGTCCACATACTCCATCGTGATGAACAACTGGCCGTCGAACTCGCCGATGTCGTACACCCGGCAGACGTTCGCGTGGGACACGGTCCGCGCGGTCCGCACTTCGTTGTGGAACTGCGCGAGGCGCACCGGATCCCGCGAGAGATCCGCGGGAAGGAATTTCAGCGCGACCTGCTGCCCGAGGCGCAGGTCATCGGCGCGGTAGACTTCGCCCATGCCGCCGCGCCCGAGGAGGCCGAGCACGCGATAGCGGTTGTCGAGGACCATGCCGGGGCCGAAGCGTCCGTGATCGATCGAGCCCGACGTGGTCAGCCACCCGGTTTGGGACGTGGATCCGGAGGGCGTGAATGCAGGGGTCCGCATCGGCGACGACGCGGCCAAATGCGTCACATCCGGCGCCAGCAGGATCGTGACGTCCGAGATGTCGACGGGCTGGCCGCAGGCCGGGCAGAAGCGGCTGCCCGCGGGAAGGGTCGCCTCACAACGGGGGCAGGTCACGGAAGCACTCTATTGCAACTCTCCGCGATAATGTGAAAGGACCTCGGCCTGCTCCACGCCGGTGACGTAACGGTTCTACGGTTCTCGTTCCCGCGTTCGAAAGAGCCGGACCTCGGAAACGCGAGCAGCCCGAGCCTCGAACCGTAGAACCTCGAACCGTAGAACCGTAGAACCTCTATCGTCCCGGCGGCGTGTAGGCGACGGCTTTCTTGACGGCTTCGTCCACTTCCGTCGCCGTGATCAGCGCCGTCGTGGAGAGTCGCACCGCGCCCGACGCGTTGGTCGTCAGCGCGAGCGCCGTCAGGGCGACGTTATTCGGCACGTCGGCGATGCAGATGAAATCGTGCTCACCGAGGGCGAAATATGCGGCTTCGAGCGTACCGCCGACGCTCTTCATGAGCTGCCGGACGACCTCGATCCGCTTGCTGCCGCCGTCCTTGATGAGTCCCTTGGCGCCTTCCGAGGTGTATGACGCGCGAATCAGGTACTTGGCCATTTCGAGCCTCCTTGGCTGAGGGCGGCGATTATAGCGCCTTATAATTGCGGAATGGCGGGCCAGGTTCCCGGCGAGGATCTAGTGAGGCAGGGGCTCGCCGACTTACGATCGGGAGTCGAGACTGAGGCGGCCCTGCTCGTGTCGATTGGCGCGCCCCGGCTCCGGCGGCTCGGGTTCGAGATCGCGTCGCCCTTCGTCGAGCCGGAGCACCGCCTGTACGCGTGGATCGCGCGATCCCGGCCCGATGCGGCGCACGCCCGCTACAATGCGCTCGTCCGCCGCCTCGTCAGCTTCGAGCGCGCCTGGCCATGCGCGCGCTAGCCGACGACGACCGCATCCATCGATTCATGCGCGCGTTCGGCGCGGCCTCGCCCGAGGACGCACGCGTCTATTTCACCGGCGGCGCGACGGCCGTCCTTCACGGGTGGCGCGCGACCACGATTGACGTCGACATTCGGATCGTTCCCGAGCATGACGCGCTCTTCCGGGCCCTTCCCCAGTTGAAGGAGCAGCTCCAGATCAACGTCGAGCTGGCGTCTCCCGACCAGTTCATTCCGGTCAAGGACGGATGGGAGGACCGCAGCCCTTTTGTCGCGCGCGAGGCGCGCGTGTCGTTTCACCACTTCGATTTGTACGCGCAGGCGCTGTCGAAGATCGAGCGCGGCCATGCGCAGGACGTCGAGGACGTGCGCGAGATGCTGCGCCGTGGACTGGTCGAACGCGAGCCGCTGCGGGCGTACTTCGAGACGATTGCGCCGCGCCTGTATCGCTATCCCGCGATCGATCCCGCGTCGTTCCGGCAGTCGGTCGAGGAGGCCCTCACGGACCGATAAGGGCGTCCAGGACCCGTCGTTGCCGCCGCGCCGCCTGCGGCGGTGCCGTGAGCACGCGCTCCAGCCAGCGCGCGACGGTCGCGCGAAAATCCGCGGCCGGCTCGTCGACGATGTCGCGGCCGGCGTCCGTCCCCTCGAACAGCTCGACGAACACGTCCGCCAGGAATGCCCGGTCGCCGATCGACGAGCGTACGGCGTCCGGCGCGGGCCCCGACATCTCGATCCCGAACTCGCGTCCGCGGGATTCGGCGAGCCGCTCCAGGAAGAAGCCGTCCGCCTCGCTCGGATTCCCGCGCTTCGCCGACGCGAGGATTCGCGTCTCATCGCGGTCCGAATCGCCGTATAAGAGGATGCCGGACGGCAGCGTGAGGACCCACAGTTCCCACCGGTGTGAGTCCCAGAGGAGCTCCAGGACCGTACGCGACCGCAGCGCGTCGGGCTCGAGCGACCCCTCGCCCTCGAGCGCGCGCTCGACGATCGCGTCGAGATCCAGCGGCTCGTGCGGCACGCGGAACGGCCAGATGGCCTCGCGCCCGCGGAACGGCTTCGCGCGCAGCTCGAGGGCTTCCATCACGCGGAGCCGCCCCTGTCGATCGGCAAATCCCACAGCTCACGCCTTCTCGCGCCGCCGCTCACCGCGGGCGCGCGGGCCCGAGAGACGCGACATCCCAGTCGGCGCCGCCTGCCGCGATCACCTCGTCCATGCGCTTCGCGATGCACGGCATCGCGACGAGCGCCTGGCCCCTGGCCGCGGCGATCATCAGGCCGACGTCCTTGCGCGCCATCGCCACCCCGAAGCTCGGCGGCGTCACCTCGCCGCGCGCCATCCGCGGCCCGCGCGCCTGGATGATGTTTCCGGCCTGGAACTTCGAGAACACGCTCAGCGCCTCGATCGGATCGATGTCGTTCGCCCGCGCCATCGTGATGATGTCGGCGAGTCCGCCGCTGATCGCGAACAGCATGCAGTTCCCGGACAGCTTGTAAGCCGCCGCGAGGTCGGGCCGTTCGCCGAGGTACCACACCTCGCCGGTCATCCCTTCCAGCTCCGGGCGGACCTCCTCGAAGTCGGTCTTTGGTCCCGACACGAGCATCAGTCCCACGCCGTCGGCCGCCATCTGCGGCGACATGAACACCGGTGCGTGGACGTACCGGATCCCCTGTGCGCGCGCTCGCTCGAATCGCTGTCTGGTCGCTTCCGGCAGCGTCGTGGAGTGATCGATGACGATGGCGCCCTTTGTCAGCACCGGCGCGATCTGTCTCAAAGTGTCATCGACCACCGTATCGTCCGGCAGCACGACGTGCACGTGGTCCGCCACGGCCGCGGCGGCCTCCGGAGTGGCGGCGACCGTTGCCCCGTCGGCCTCGAGCGCCCGCGCCTTCGCCTCGGTGCGGTTCCAGACCGTGACCGGCGTACCGGCTTTCAAGAAATGCCTGACCATACCCGACCCGAGCAGCCCTGTTCCCAGCAACGCAATTCGTGCCACTGACGCCTCCACCGTCGATTGTATAATCGGGCCACAGATGAAGTCCTGGTCGATTGCGGCGCTCTGGATGGTTCTCGCGGCGTCGACGGCGTTCGCGCAGGGCCAACGGATTCCGGCAAAGGACGGCGACGTCGTCGTCATCGGCAGCAGCGCCCAGGTCCGCGTCGTCCGGCGCGGCGACGCGACGGTCCGCGCGGTCTTCAACCCGGCCCAGCACTGGCTGCTCATCCTCGCCGACTACGCCGCGCCGAACGGCGCGAGCGACGGCGGCGTCGACGTGACGTACACGTTCCAGGAGCTCGCCGGCGAATGGCCGATGGGAGAGCGCTGGCAGGGAAAGGCCGCGATCGAAGAGTACTCCGTTGCCGGCGAGATCGGTCCCTCAGGCCTCGGCCTCGTGCTGCCCAACGGTCTCGTGCAGTTGTTCGACAGCCGCGGCGAGAAACTGTTCAGGGACGCGTCGGCCGTATCGGTGTTGAGCGCCCGCGGCACCAGCCGGGGCGGCGGGGGAGGCCAGTCCTTCGATGCCGCGGAACGGATGCAGGTCGCGCAGGCCATGCGCAACGCGGAGATCAGAGCCGGTCTTCCCCCTGGAGTGCGTTCGAGCTTCAGCTCCGCGATCGGCATGTCGATCGAGGAGATTTCGCCGCCGTCAGGCCAGGCGCCCGTGCCGTCTGGCAGCGCGCCGGTCCGCGTCGGTGGCAACATCCGGACGCCCCGGAAGCTCCAGGATGCGCCAGGGATCCTCCCCGACGACGCGCGCCAGGCGGGCGTCCGCGGCGTCGTGATCCTCGAGATCACGATCGCGCCGGACGGCACGGTCAAGGACGCGAAGATCCTGCGCAGCATCCCGCTGCTGGACCAGGCCGCGCTCGACACCGTCCGCCAGTGGCGCTACGAGCCCACGCAGTTGAACGGCGTGCCGGTGCCGGTCATCATGACGGTGACGGTGAACTTCCTGTAGATAACAGAAGAACTACACGGCTTGTCGGGGAGGAATACTCATCCGTGCGTTTCCCTCCCGGGGTTTTGTGGAATGCCCCTTGCCCTGAGGACCCGCGCCTGCGGGCGGAGGGTGCATGAGGCTTCTGCGGTCGAGCTTGTTTGCGTTGATCCTGGCGGCGGCAACGGTCGCCGCGCAATCCAGCGGCGATTCCATCAGCGCGGGTTCCGGTCCCGTCCAGTGGGACTTCGGTCCGGTCTTCGCCGGCCAGGTCACGAACCAGGGCCTTCAGGACGTCTGTCCGCCGGGCATGTGCGACAACCACGACCTCACGGTCGTGCTGCCCGGCGCCGCGGCGGCGTTCTACCAGACCATGACGGCGACGCTCACGATCACCTACACGTGGACGAGCAGCGTGCCGACCGACCTGGACATCTTCGCCATCAGTCCCGCCGGCGCCGACCACGGGCCCGGCGGTCCCGACGAGACGAGCACCGGGCCGGGACAGGAAGTCCTGACCGTGACGGATCCCGTCGACGGCCTGTGGCATATCCGCTCGATGGCGTCGCTCTCGCCCCTGCCGACGCCCGCGCACGCCGTGGTCACGTTAACGGCCGCGCCGCGCTCCACGTCGCCGATTGCGTCGACGAGCCCGCACGCGGCGACGTTCATCAACTACGCCGCGCCGGAAGATTGTCCGATGACGATCCCGCCGTCGCCCCCCTCGTCGAACTGCATCACGCCCGCGGCTGATTCGACGACTTCCGGCGCGCACGGCGCCGGGGAGCCGTCGATCGGCGTGAGCTGGAGCACCGGCAAGGCGTTCATCGAGGCGGGCAACCACACGCTGCGCGTGACCTTCAACGACCTCGTCACGCCGGCCACGGCGCGGTGGGAGGACAAACGATCGCCGTTCGCGCGCGTGAGCCTGGATCCCATCCTCTTCACCGATGACGGCCGTCTCGGCGGCCCGAATCGCACGTTCTCGTCGCAGCTCAATGGCGCCACCAGCGAGTTGTCGTTCACCGACAACGACGGCGACGCCTGGCTCCCCACCCAGGGGTCCGGCCAGCCGGCCGGCGTCGACCATCAGACCGTGGGCGGCGGCCCGTACGCGAGCCCGGCGCCGCTGACGCGCACGTCCTATCCCCACGCCATCTACTACTGCTCGCAGGACATCGTCACGGCATTCTGTTCGAGAAGCGACGACGGCGGGCTGACGTTCGGGCCGGGCGTGCCGATCTACACTTTCGCGCACGTCAACGGCGTCGACGCGCCGATCGCGCCCGGCACGTGCAGCGGCCTGCACGGCCACGTCCGCGTCGCGCCCGACGGCACGGTGTACGTGCCGAACGAGAATTGTTTTGACGCCAACAGCGTCAGTCGTCCCGGCGTCGCGGTGTCAACCGACAACGGGCTCACGTGGGCGGTCCGGACCGTGCCCGACGCCAGGAGCATCAGCCCGGGGAGTGACCCGTCCGTGGCGGCCGGCGCGAACAACACGATCTACCTGGGCTACGTGAACGGTGACGGCCACGCGAAGGTCAGCATCTCTCGCGATCGCGGGCTGCACTGGACGAAGTCGCAGGACGCGGGCACGCCGTTCGGCATCCAGAACGCGGAGCTCGCGGAAGTCATGGCCGGAGACGACGGCCGCGCGGCGTTTGCGTTTCTCGGGACGCAGACGGCGGGCGACGCGCAGGCCGCTGACTTCCTCGGCGTATGGCACCTGTATGTCGCCTTTACGTATGACGGCGGCCGCCGCTGGACGACGTCGGATGTGACGCCGGCCGATCCCGTGCAGCGCGGCTGCATCTGGAACGGCGGCGGCAGCAATCCGTGCCGGAACCTGCTCGACTTCAACGACATCACCGTCGACAGGACCGGCCGCGTGCTGATCGGCTACGCGGACGGCTGCACCGGCACCTGTGTCGGCGATCCGACGCAGAATGCGTCGACCGGTCCGGCGACGGCGCAGGACGCGCTGGCCACGATCGCGCGCCAGGCCGGCGGGCGAGGTCTCTTCGCCGCCTTCGACGGCACCCAGTTCGGCACCCGCACCGGCGACGAGAAGGGGGGCGGGAAGCTCTGTTACGGCGATGCGTCGAGCGGCGTGAAAGGGGATCCGGGCTGCTCGACCCGCAACCGCTGACGTGATCACGATCGCCGCGTTCGTCATCTCGCTGGCCGCCGGGCAGCCCGCGCACGCGGCGTCGCCGGACGCGTGTGCGCTCCTCTCCGACGCCGACATCCATGCGGCGCTCGGGGAGGATGTGAGGGCCCGCACGCCCGCGACGCAGCCGGCCGGAAGTCTGCTCATGGCGCAGTGCTACTTCGGCGCCGCGTCAGCCCGCTCCGTCAGCCTCTCTGTCGCGGCCAGGGCGGCCTCGGGACCACCGTCGCTGACGCCCCGCGAGTACTGGCGCCGGCAGTTCCACGCCGACGATCGCAGGCGCAAGAAGCGGGACGCCGGGGGCGAGGGGGGCGCCAGGCCGATCGCGGGGATCGGCGACGAGGCATACTGGTCGGGGAACCGCATCGCCGGCGCGCTCTATGTCCTCTCGGGCGAGACGTTCATCCGCGTCAGCGTCGGCGGCCTCACGGCCGAGCAGGAACGTATCGGCACGTCGAAGCGTCTGGCGCAGGCCGCCATGGCGCGTCTCGAGAAGTAACGAAAGAAACCGGACATGCAGAAGATCGTCGTTCCCTTTGTCGCCCTCCTCATCATGATGCCGCTCGCGGGGACCCCCGATGCCCAGCGCCGCGGCGGCGGCCGCGGCGGGGTCACCTTAGCGGTGGCCGTCAGCGATTCGACCGGCGCGCCCGTCACCGATGTGAAGGTGATCGTCACCGGCGCGGCGGAGCGGAGCGGGCGAACGGAGGCGGGCCGGCTCGTGTTCGAGAACCTGCCATCGGGCGCCTATCGCTTCCGCTTCGAGAAGGACGGCTTCGTCACGCTCGAGCGCGAGGTAGCCGGGCGGGGCGGTGCGCCGATCGACGTCAAGGTCACGCTGGTGTCCGCGTTTCCCCCGCCGACTCCGGCGCCGCTCGCCCCTGTCGCGGCGCTGCCCGGGCGCACCGCTGACGCAAGGACCGTCTCGCTCGACCTGCCGGCATTCATCGAGAAAAACTACGTGGGCCGGGCGGCGGGCAAGACCACGCCGCTGGCGTGCACCCCGGGCGGGACGGCCACGCTGCTGCAGATCAACGACCCTGTCGCCGAGGAGTCGCACGCGGACGCCGACGAGTTCCTTTACGTGATCGCGGGGCAGGGGACGGCGCGCGTCGGCGATCGGGTGGAACCGCTGAGCTCCGGCGTGTTCCTGCTCATCCCGCGCGGCGTCGCGCACACGGTGACGGCCGGTCCAAGGAAGCCGCTGGTGCTTCTCTCGACGCGTGCCGGCGAGAAGTGTCGCGGCTGACGTATAGTGGCATCATGTCTCTCCCACGCATTCTCGTCTGGTCGATCGCGCTGGTCACCGTCCTCGCGTCGCCCGCGCTCGCGGCCGATCCGGGCAAGTCGGTCGGCACCATCACGATTGACGGCGTGGCGACGCCGCTCACGCTCGCGGTCGCGTCCAGCAAAGAGAGTTTTTTCGACATCAAGAAGACCGACACGGTCGTCACGCTGACCGACCACCCCTTGGGTGATCTCGATCCCGGCGACGACATCGGGCTGTCGATCAAGGCGGAAGCCGGCACCCTCACCGCCGTCGTCCTGCGCATCGACGGCGGGAAGCTGGCCAACGTGAGCCTGATGAACAAAGGGCTCGCCGGGGTCGTCAGGTTGCCGGGCGAGTGGTTTCAATATTCGGCGACCGAGAGGAACGCGGGAACACTGTCGCTGGCCAAACGCGAGTTCGACGGGCACTCGTACGAGTGCAGCGTGACGTTTACGGCCGCCTCCACCGCGCCCGCCGCGGCGCCGAGGACCGCGCAGCCGCAGTCGTCCAGCTCCGCCCCCAAGGTGGGGATGCCGCAGTTCGTCGAGGCGCTGATGAAAAAGGATGAGCCCCAGGCGCTGGCGGTCGTCAAGGTGGCCGATCCGAACAGCCGCGACCAGAACGGCCTGTCGATGCTCAACTGGGCCGTGATGGTGTGCATGCCGCGCGTGGTCCAGGCGCTCGTCGATCGCAAGGCGAGCCTGACCTACCAGCGCGTGCCCGGCTTCACCATCATGCAGGAGGCGGGGGCGTGCCCCGCGGCGGCCAAGATCCTGGCTGCGGCCGGGGCGAAATGATCGTCTAGGCGACGTCCAGACGCTCGCGCAGCAGGCGCCGGAGGATTTTGCCTGACGGGGATTTCGGGATCGCGTCGATGAAGTCCAGCCCGCGGATCTTCTTGTAGGACGCGACGCGCGCGGCGACGAAGGCCACCAGCTCGTCGGCCGTGGCGGGCGCCCTCAGCACCACGAACGCGTGCGGCATCTCGCCCGTCGCCTCGTCCTTCCGCGGCACGACCGCCGCGTCGGCGACCGCGGGATGCGACAGCAACACGCTCTCCAGCTCCGCCGGCGCGATCTGCATGCCCTTGTACTTGATCAGCTCCTTGAGTCGATCGACGACGAAGAAGTGGCCGTCTTCGTCGGCGTGGCCGATGTCGCCGGTGTGCAGCCATCCGTCCTCGTCGACCGTCGCGCGCGTCGCCTCCGGGCAGTTGAGGTAGCCGAGCATCACCTGCGGCCCTCGGATCCACAGCTCGCCGTCCTGGCCCGGCCCGACGTCGGCGCGGGTCGCGGGGTCCACCACGCGGCACTCCGTGTGCGCCAGCGGCACGCCGATCGATCCCGGCTTCGACATCGCGGGATCCTGGGACGTCACGTGCGTGGCGGGGCTCGTCTCCGTCAGCCCGTACCCCTGCTGCAGGAACGCGCCCACGCGCGCCGTGCACTGGCCGATGACGTCGGCGCCGAGCGGCGCCGCGCCGGAGAACAGCTTGCGCACCGACGACAAGTCGCGGCCGGCCACGGCCGGGCTCTTCGCCAGCGCGAGGACGATGGGCGGGACGACGTGGAGCGTCGTGGCGCGGTGGCGCTCGACGAGATCCAGGTACGCCTCGATCTCGAACCGCGGCATCACGATCAGGGTCGCGCCTCCCCAGAGGCCCTGCAGCATGATCACGACGAGGCCGTAGATGTGGAAGAACGGGAGGAAGCAGATGAGCGTGTCGTCACCGTCGCGCAGGTGGCCGGCACCGTCGATCTGGAGGATGTTGGCCACGAGGTTGCGATGCGACAGCATCACCCCTTTCGGGAGTCCGGTCGTGCCACTGGAGTACGGAAGCGCGACCACGTCGCCGGAGTCGATCGCCACCGCCGGCGGCGTCCCGGGCTCCGCGACGAGATCGTCGAACGGCCTCGCCCCGTCCATCGCGCCGAAGGAGAAGATCGCGTCCAGCGTGTTCGTCGCGTTCGCCCCGCGGAAAGCGCACACCGCCTCCAGCGCCGTCGCTCCCACCGCCGGCGACGTAAAGAGGACTCGCGGGCGGCTGTCCGTGAACTGCTTGACGAGATCGTTCCGCGTGTTCAGCGGGCTCGCCGTGGTGACGATCGCGCCGAGCCGCGCGATCGCGAGGACGGCGATCGCGTACTCGGGCGTGTTGGGACTGAAGATGGCGCACACATCGCCCTTGCGCAGCCCAAGCCGCGCCAGCGATGCGGCCGCGCGATCGACCAGGCCGGGGAGCTGCGCGTAGGTGATCGCGCGTCCGGTGGCGCAGTCAACGAGCGCCGCACGATCGCCGCGATCCGCCGCGCGCGCCAGGACGAAATCCGCCAGCGGCAGGTCGGGAATGGCGACTGGGAAGTGCGGGCTCTGGTAGATGGCCATCGGCCGGCGGATTCTATCTCACCGGCGCGTCAGGCCAGTTGATCGTGCCAGCCCGGTCGGTATTACTCCGAGCCCATTCCCCCTGCGTCAAGCGGGCCGGTAATCTCATGTGGGCCAAGCCGGGTGCCCGGCCTGAGCGGCATGTGCTCTCGATTCTGTCCGCAGGTCACCGGCACTTGCGGACGTTTCCAGGCTGGTCCCGGACGAGCGAGAACGTGCGTCCGGGCCCTTCTTCGCCTTCGATCTCGAGACGCAGCGACATCACCTCGTCCTTGATCGTCCCTGCATACGTCGCCTTGACCGTGCGCGGGGCGGCATCGTCACGCACCGGGCCGTGGGTTTCAGGCGTGAACGTGCCCTTCACTTTGAAGGCGCCCTGCGCATCCGGGCTGACCCTTTCGTCGATTGTGCCGGCGGCGCAATCGAATTCCAGCCGCGCGCCCTCCGCCGTGATCTGCATCTCGAGGTGATCGCCGCCCCAGATCGTTGTCTGGGCACAGGGAACACACGCAAGAACGAGCGCAATCAGGAAGGAACGCATCGTCAGCCCGCGCGCGAATCCTTCTCGAGCGGCGTGATCCGTACGTCGTGATCGGTTACAAACGCTTGAAAGGCCGCGTGCGCGATCGCGTTCGAACTAATGAGCCGGTCAACCTTCGTCCCGGTCGCGACCGTCTTGTCGATGACGCCCTTGAAGCTCTCGCAAAAACCGGCGCCCATCTCTGCGCGGAGCAGTTCCATCTCCGAGGGCTGCGGTGTCTGAGGCGTGGAGTCGTGACTCATGACGTCTCGATCCTAGCATCGTCGTTCGCGGAAATCATCCACCTCTCGCCCCGAGAAATTATCGCGACGCAGCTTGCATCGTCGACGCGCAAAGGGAGGCCCGCAGAATGATCGGTCGCCCGGCCGGTGCCGAAGCGTCCGTTCGCCTTGTTACGCGCTGAGGCGGAGCATCCAGATCAGGGCGCAGCCCCGATGATCTCCAGCGTCGCGGCCGGCGTGCCGAGGACGGCGCCAGCGGGAATCGAGCGATCGAACGTGGCCAGCGTGCCCCCGTTCGCCTGCGCGACCCCCAGGAGGTAGACGTCGGTGAGGTGCCGGTGGGAGACGACGGTGAGGTCGAACCGCGACGGGTCGCGCAGCGAGAGCGACGCGGACCAGAACCGGTGATCCTCGCTGTTGCAAAACGCGCGGAGCCGTGACGCGACCTGGGCCGCGCGTTCGGAGCTCGAGCCGTACTTCGGATTGGCGATGATGCGCACCACGGCGTTTTCCGTCAGCGGCGTGGTCGCCCAGCCGCGGATGCGATTGTCGGCGAACCAGTCGTGGGCCAAGTCGTGGTGCACGTGCGCGGCGTCGAACAGGGCGATGACCACGTTCACATCCAGCAGAACGGGCCGGCTCACGACTC
>WNFM01001226.1_pt2 | contig 26690 bp, 24 predicted proteins | sample 5400271 | NCBI WGS metagenome assembly WNFM01 (sample SAMN13153352, study PRJNA577476) | soil metagenome | isolation source: 60 cm saprolite on Douglas fir-dominated hillslope | place: USA:California | collected 2013-09-17 | reverse complement strand
GTTGGCCGAAGATGTGGCGAGCCTGGTGGTCAAGCTCGCGCCCAACTACAGTCACGTGCTGGCACCGGCCACCTCCTTCGGCAAGAACGTGATGCCGCGTGTCGCCGCGCTGCTCGACGTGGCGCAGATCTCGGATATCTCGGGCGTCGTATCGCCCGACACCTTCGTGCGGCCGATCTACGCCGGCAATGCACTGGTGACCGTGCAATCCAAGGACAGGATCAAGGTCATCACCGTGCGCGGCACGGCTTTCCCCGCTGCCGCGAGCGAGGGCGGCAAGGCATCGGTCGAGACGGCGCCCGGCGCCGGCTCGGCCGGGCTGTCGCGCTTCGTCGGCGCCGAGCTCTCCAAATCGGAGCGCCCGGAACTCACCAGCGCGCGCGTCATCGTGTCGGGGGGCCGCGGCATGCAGTCGGGCGACAATTTCAAGCTGCTCGAGAGCCTCGCCGACAAGCTCGGCGCCGCTGTCGGCGCGTCGCGCGCCGCGGTCGATGCCGGCTTCGTGCCCAACGACTACCAGGTCGGCCAGACCGGCAAGATCGTCGCGCCCGACCTTTACATCGCCGTCGGCATCTCCGGCGCCATCCAGCATCTCGCAGGGATGAAGGATTCGAAAGTGATCGTCGCCATCAACAAGGACGAGGAGGCACCGATCTTCCAGGTCGCCGATTACGGCCTTGTCGGCGATCTGTTCAAGATCGTGCCGGAGCTCGATGCCGAGCTCGCCAAGCGCCGGGGCTGATGGGGGCGCGAAAGTCAATGCGGAGCGGGGCATGACGTCCGATCAAAGCACGAACATCAAGAGCATCGGCGTCATCGGCGCCGGACAGATGGGCAGCGGCATTTCCCATGTCTGCGCGCTCGCCGGCTACCAAGTGCGACTGACCGATGTCGAGGCCAAGGCGCTCGACAACGCGCTCCAGGTCATCGACCGCAACCTTGCGCGCCAACTGGCGCGCGGTCGGGTCAGCGAGGCCGACAAGGCGGCGGCGATGAAGCGCATCAAGACCGGCACGAGCTACGAGGCGTTCGCCGATTGCGACGTCGTGATCGAGACCGCGACCGAGAAGGAAGACATCAAGCGGGAAATCTTCAAGAAGCTGGTGCCGCATCTGAAGAGCTCGGCCATTGTCGCCTCCAACACCTCGTCGATCTCGATCACCCGGCTCGCCGCAGCGACGGATCGTCCCGACCGCTTCATCGGCATGCATTTCATGAACCCGGTGCCGGTGATGCCGCTGGTCGAGGTCATCCGCGGCATCGCCACGGACGAGACGACATTCCAAACGATCCGCGATCTGTCGCTGAAGCTCGGCAAGACTCCGGTGGCGGCCGAGGACTTCCCCGCCTTCATCGTCAACCGCATCCTGCTGCCGATGATCAACGAGGCCGTCTATACGCTCTATGAAGGCGTGGGCTCGGTCGAGGCGATCGATACAGCGATGCGGCTCGGCGCCCACCATCCGATGGGGCCGCTCGAGCTCGCCGATTTCATCGGGCTCGATACCTGCCTCGCGGTGATGCAGGTGCTCTACGAGGGTCTCGCCGATTCGAAGTATCGGCCCTGCCCGCTGCTGGTCAAATACGTCGAGGCCGGCTGGCTCGGGCGCAAGGTGGGGCGCGGCTTCTACGATTACCGCGGCGAGAAGCCGGTGCCGACCCGTTGACGGATAGCTAACTCTTGCGCCATACGGTGTATTCGTTGCATTTTCTGGCGTTGCCGCGCCATCCGTGGCAGGATGCGCGGCGCCAGGAGGTCCTTGTCGCCATGAGGTCATTGGTTGTCCTTAGGGCTAGATAACTGTCCGGCGCTGGTGCTCAACGCGGATTTCCGGCCGTTGAGCTACTTCCCCCTGTCGTTGTGGTCGTGGCAAGAGACGGTCAAGGCGGTATGCCTCGACCGGGTCAACATCATCTCGCATTACGACCGCATCGTGCGCAGCCCTTCCTTCCAAATGCGGCTGCCCAGCGTCATCTCGCTCAAGGAATACATTCGGACGGCGCGGCGTCCGGCCTTCACGCGGTTCAACGTGTTCCTGCGCGACCGCTTCATCTGCCAGTATTGCAGCGAAGACTTCTCGTCCCACGATCTGACGTTCGATCATGTCGTGCCGCGCTCGCGCGGCGGCCGCACCACCTGGGAAAACGTCGTCACGGCCTGCTCGAGCTGCAATCTGCTCAAGGGCAATCGCATACCTCGGGAGAGCGGCATGTATCCGCGCCACGCGCCGATGCAGCCTTCGACTCACCTGCTGCAGGAGAACGGTCGCGGCTTCCCGCCCAATTTCCTGCACCACAGCTGGCGCGACTTCCTCTACTGGGATACTGAACTCGAGGCGAGCTAGGCCGTGAACCCATAGACGTTGTTGTTGATCAGGCTACGTCTGTTCCTCTCGCTTAAGCGGAAATCCGCAGCGCCAGCCATCACTTCCGAGTGGTGCCAAAACGCGGACATTGTCTATGGGGCGACCGATAGAACTCGGATAGCCTGTCCCCGCGTGATGACCTCCTCTGCGAGGGGTGTGGCGAGGAATCCCATGACCTGAAAGCTTCGGCGGTGGGGAGATCCCGCATAGCCCCGTTTCCTCAGCATGGCTTCGAGCGCTTCGAGGACTGGGAGATCGCGTCGTCCGGTGGTCGGGTTTGCTTCGACGGCTTGACAGCGCTCGCAAGCGTCTTGGATGCGCAAACGCAGATTGCCGACCGCGATCTCCCGGGTTCCGGGGAAGCTGTCTGCCCAGGCGAGTTCGGAGAAAGGCTGGCCGTCGTCATACCAGACATTCATCCGGAACCGTTCCGGGTCGATTGCCCAGCCGGTCTCGGCCTCCAGCGCGCGGACGGACGCCAGATTGAGGAACGATACCGTTGGTCCATAGGTGTGCGGATCGGTATCGACGAGATTGAACGCGCCCTTCGTATCGAGGGTTGCCAGTTCCGTCTCGCCCAAGGCGGTTGCGACTCTCTGCAACCATCGTCGATCCAGCTCCGAGCCGGCCGTGCCGGAACCGTCCAGGAACACCGGCGTTTCTGCGGCCATCTCCGGCGTGTTCATGCAGACCCGGAAATGGACCTTGGAGGCCCAGACATCAGGCTGGTCGATCTTGCGTTTGATGGCAAATCGGCGATCGCCTTGCACCCCCACGATCGTATCGACATGGAGACAGTCGGGGCGCTGTCCCCGCGCTCCCTTCACCGGGAACGTATAGATGTCTTTCACCGTCACGTCGGTCACGGGAAAACCCAATACATTCTGGTTGCGTCCTCAGCCAATTGCGTCCCGCGATCGGGGCGCGCCTCAGTTCGACATTCCGGTCCGTGCGCTTGCATTCCAACGGCGTAGGGCGATGAGTGCCCAAATACCCTCCACCAGTCCGAACGGCCACGCGCCTTGCAGGAAACCATAGGCTGACCCCAGCACGCACGCTCCGGCGAATGCCAGGATAAACCAGTGGCTGCGAGCTTCGAGCGCATAGCAAACCAACATGGCCGTGACTGCGAACAAGCCGAATGCGGTAAGTCCATCCATCGGCCTGCGGCCCGTTTCCTCGCAAGGGCTGCGTTTCGCGGGCCCAGCCGGGCTGCATCACGCATTAAACGCGAGCCCAGGTCAATGCCGCTCCCGGCGCCGATCTCTCATCGGCGTCGGGGGGCTGATTATTGACAATGGCCATGCCGCCGTGCACCGCCCGCGCGTCAGCCGCTCGGCATGGTGATCATCCGCTGCGCCTCCTTGTAGTGGCTGTGGATGCGGTCGAGATCCGCTTGAACGACCGCCATGGCCGCGGGTTTGCGGCGATAGAAGGCGAGGATCCAACCGATGCCGACGGCGAGATAGACGAGGAACAGGTAGGGGAAATAAGTCACCGGCGGATCCGGAATCGGATAGACGCTGCCCACGGCCGGAATCGCCAGCAGCCCCAAGGCCGCCACGCATCCCGCGACGTCCCGCCCCTTCAGCTCGCCGATCCGCTTCAGATAGACCGGAGCTGCCACGGTCACGAGGCAATAGGCCACGATAAAGCCGAAAGCGGCGCAGGTGCCGACATAGCTGAAGGCGTCAAGCGGTGCGACGCCGCCGATGATCATGGCCGCCGGCACCGCGAAGGCGAGCAGCGCCATCAATGTGATGGCAACATGCGGCGTCTCGTTTTTTTCGTGCGCGCCCGCCGTCGCCGGGTGGAAGATCCCGTGCCGCCCCATCGCGAAGATCACCCGTCCGCCGGCGTTGATGCAGGAGAGACACAAGGCGAAGAAGCTGACCATCGCACCGAGCGACAGCGGCACCTGTAGGATCGGCACATGCGCGAGGGTCGCCAGCACGTTGAGCGGCGCGTCGATCTTGTCGAGAGGCTCCGAATAGCCGCGCACCCCCATAACCATGACGTAGGTGACGAAGACGAAGAATGCGCCCGAGAGCACCAGGCTGAGCAGGACCGCCCGCGGGATCGTTTTGAGGGGATCTTTCGCCTCGTCGCCAAAGGCAGTGGCGCATTCGAAGCCGACCAGGCTGAAAATCGCCACCACCACGCCCAGGCCAACGTTCGACCAGGGCAGCGCGCTCACCGTGAACTGCGCGCTGTCCAAAGCGAAGTGATGTTGAAAAAGGACGATGAAGCACAGCAATATGATGAAGGACACCGAGACTCCTTCGAGGACAAGCATCAACAGCGCCGAGAGCTGGACGTTCTTCCACGCGCAATACCAGGCGGTGAGGACGCAGACCCCGAACAGGGCCATGAAGGGAACATGCAAGCCGACCATGCCCAGAAGGGTGTCGGCAAAGATCGATGCGCCCGTGACGCCGGCCATGGAGATGCCGAGATAGGCCCAGATCAAGGCCCAGCCGCTGACGGCGCCGGCGGTGACGCCGAGGCCGCGGCAGGTATAGGCGTACATCGAGCCGGAGGTCGTTGACCGCCGCGCGAACTGATTGAGGTTGTAGGCGACGAAAAGCAGCATGACCGTCCCCAAGGCGTAAGACAGCCAGCTCCAATCGCCGGTATTCGAATACATCACGGGGATGATCAGCGCCGCGGTCATGGTCGGCGAGATGAGCGCCACGGCCTGCGCCAACAATTCGTAGAAGTTGAGGCAATTCGGCCGCAATCGTGAATGGGACATGGGACAGCTGCCTTGGACAAGCTCGGCGACGGCCCGCGCCATATCGGGGCCCGATCCCCCCTCAACCCCACTGTTTTTCGACCTTCCGATGAGGCTATGCTGGCGATGGTCCAGTCTGAACATCCAGTTTTGAAATGCTAGGTGGTCCAGTTGCTCCGCCCGTGGAATTTCAAGATCACCATCCGCCGCGGCGGCCGCGTCGCCGTCTATCTCCAGATCGCCCATGCGCTGATTGAGGAGATCCGCCGCGGCAGGCTCGCCCCGGGCAGCGCATTGCCGGGTACGCGCGAGCTCGCGGAAAGCCTCGACGTCAACCGCAAAACGGTGGTCGAAGCCTATGACGAACTCGCCGCGCAAGGTTGGGTGAGGGCCGATCGTACGCGCGGCACCTTCGTATCTTCGGAGCTGCCGGTCCTGAAAGAAAATGACGGAGGGCGGCGGACGCCCCCGCCTGGACCGATGCCGGATCGACCCGATTTCCGCATGGTCGGCACGGCCCCCAACATTCCGGCATTCCTGCCCGAAAAGAATTTGCTGCTCTTCGACGACGGCGCGCCCGACACGCGCCATGTTCCGGTCGCCGCCCTCGGCCGCGCCTATCGCTCGGTTCTGACCCAAGCCGCGCAACACAACCGGCTCGGCTACGGCGATCCGCGCGGCACGCTGGCCTTGCGCGAGGCGGTTTCCACCATGCTCAACGTCGATCGCGGCTTGACCACGAAGCCCGACAACATCTGTCTCACCCGCGGCAGCCAAATGGCGATCTATCTTGCGACCCGCATTCTCGCCGGGCCGCGCGACGCCGTCTTGATGGAAGAGCTATGCTATCCACCGGCGCGCGAAGCGTTTCGCGCGGTCGGCGCCGAAGTCGTTTCGGTCGGCATCGACGAGTCCGGCATGCGCATCGACGAATTGGAAGCGACATGCCGCAAGAAACGCATCCGCGTCGTCTATGTGACGCCGCATCATCAATTCCCGACCACCGTTCTCTTGAAGCCGGACCGGCGCTTGCGGCTCCTGGCGCTGGCGGAACAATTCGGCTTCGCCGTCATCGAAGATGATTACGATCACGAGTTTCATTTCGTCCATCAGCCGATGCTGCCTTTGGCGAGCGTCGATCCTTGGGGTAAGGTCGTCTATATCGGCTCGATGTCGAAATTGCTCGCGCCGAGCTTGCGCTTGGGCTACATCGCCGCGCCCAAGGCCTTCGTCGACCGCGCCGCGGGCGAGATCATGATGATCGATCGCCAGGGCGATCCGGCGACCGAGCTTGCGATCGCCGAACTGATCGGCGACGGCGAGCTCCATCGTCATACCCGCAAGGCGATGCGACTTTATGCCGAGCGGCGGCTCTTGATGGCGAAACTTCTCGCCGAGCGCTTTGACGGGCGGGTCGAATTCACCTTGCCCAATGGCGGCCTCGCCATCTGGGTGAAATTCACCGACCAAATCGACATGGACGGGCTCGCCCGCGCCGCCCGCGCCAAAGGCGTCAAAATACTGCCCGGCAGCGCCTTCTCGATCTCCAGTCGATCGACCCGAGCCACGCGTCTTGGCTTTGCCAGCTTGAATGCCGCTGAACTCGACCGCGCGACGCGCCGGCTGCGGCAAGCACTCGGCGCAGTGGCGTAAGTAAAGCCGACGAAGCGGAAAACCATTTCCACGCCGCCGCAAATGGCCCCGATCTTCTCCGTCTCGATGTCCGTGACGGGTCAAACAGCGAAGTGGCTCGCTGGCCGATGAGCGTCCGTTATGAAGGCCGAAATCGGACCCGCCGTCGCCGAGTTCGTTCTTCGCAAAAGTGCCAGAAGCGGAACTGACATTGCGCGGCAGGCGCAGCTTCTCATTCAGCGGCGACGCTGGGCTTTACGTGACGCTGGGCTTTACGTTCTGTGTCCTGCTTGAGGAAATCGAAGACGGTTTTTCCGGGTTCGGCGCGGAAGCGCTCGTCGAGAACCGAGAGCGCCGACATCCGGTCTAAACGAAACACCCGGAAGTCGCTCCGGAACTCGCACCAGGCGGCAAGCAGCCAGACGGGGCCGTAGAAGGCCATCACGAGCGGCCGGACCACACGTTCGGAGACCCGCTCTTCGGCTTTCCGATAGCAAAACTTTATCTTGCGCTGCTCCCGCAATGCCATTCGCAACGCAGCCTGATCAATGTGAATGAATTCGCTGTGATGATCGGCAGGCGCCCAGAGTGTCAGGGCATCGATATGCCGCCGCCGAGAATCCGGCAGCACTTCGCGAACCTTGGCAATCACATCGGCAGCCGCATTGGCTAGCTCAGGGTCAGTCCAGGATTGCACGATGCGCGTTCCCAAGAGGAGTGCCTCGATCTGCTGCTCATTGAACATGAGAGGCGGGAGATCAAAACCCGGACGGAGGATATAACCGACGCCGGCCTCGCCATCGATCGGAACCCCGCTGGCGATCATGACCTGACCTGACCTGACCTGATCTCCTGACACAACGTTGGCAAGAGGCCTGCGTTAGGGTCCCCGAATAGCGAGTTGCAGCGCCGTCTCTCTCTTGCATCTCGATATGAGACGGACCTGCTTGGACCGCAACCACTGCTTGGGACAGGAGACCCACATGGCTATTTCCGCAGCATTCTCTTTCGCGCCGCACTACGTGGAGGTCGCGGGAATTCGCCTCCACTATGTGGAGCAAGGCACCGGAGACCCGATTCTCTTTCTCCACGGCAACCCGACCTCGTCCTACGTCTGGCGCAACATCATCCCCATCGTCGCCGCCAAAGGACGGTGTATCGCCCTAGACTTGGTGGGCTTCGGCAAATCAGATAAACCGGACATTGCATACGACTACTTCGACCACGTCCGATACGTCGAGGGGTTCATTCGCGCCCTCAATCTCACCAATGTCACCCTCGTGCTCCACGATTGCGGTGGGGCCTTCGGTTTCGACTATGCGCTCCGTCACAGCGATAACGTCAAAGCCATTGCCTTCTTTGAAGCGGTGGCGTTCACCTTCACCTGGGATAACTTTCCTCGAGACCTGCGGGAGACGTTCAAAGCGTTCCGCACGCCGGGGGTTGGCTCGAAGCTGATCTGTGAAGACAACATGTTTGTCGAGACGGTGATCCCCGGCGGGGTCGTTCGTCAATTGAGCGAAGAGGAGATGAACCGGTACCGCAGGCCGTTTCCGACGGTCGAGTCGCGCAAGCCGCTGTGGGTAATGCCCAATATGATTCCCATCAGCGACCGGCAAGACGAGACTTACCGGGCGGTGAAGAAGATTGAAGACGGCTTGCCCGGATTGACCATGCCGACGCTGTTCCTCTGGGCGCAACCGGGCGTGATCGTCAACAGTCGGGAGCGAGTGACCTGGTTTCAGCAGCGGCTTCCTGCGCTTGAAGTCGTCGATCTCGGCGAGGGGCTTCACTACCTCCAGGAAGATCACCCTCAGGAGATTGGCCAAGCCATCGTGCGGTGGCTCGGAAGGGCCGCGAATGAAGGAATGAAAAGCGATGGCGGCTGATGATGGCGGCTGATGGCGAAGAGCTGGTCGATCTTTCACACAGCCAGGGTCAATCGCGTCGGTTCTGCCATGTCCACGACATGTCCGGTTACCGGGTATTTCCGGAAATGCTGGTTTGCTGTTGATGATGTCGGCCTGGCCGTGATTCAAGCTCCCAAACTGGAGGCTCGAATCATGCGGTATGATTAAGCAGTGTCGGCGTATCGCCACCCGCTACGACCAGCTCGCGGCCCACTACCTTGCCTTTGTCACGCTCGCATCCACCCGGATTTGGCTGCGCGCTTAGGTGTGCACGTGCTAGCGCTCTCGCGCGCGTCTAGTGCCGGCCCTCGAGTTGCCAGGGCAGCGCGTCGTAGGGCTCATCGCGCGCCCTCTGCCCGTGCGTCACGGTCGGGCTGGTCTGATGCGTCGCCTCGATATCGCTCGATATGCCGCGCGAGGGCGGCGTGTCGAGAGCGCGCGAGCCAAGCCCGCACCCGGCCGCGGCCATCGCGGCCAAGGCGAGCAGCACGGCCTTCCATTGCATCCTGAATTCCTCCTGACCAAGCCAACGACGGCACCGTGCGGGCCATCCAAGGAATTGGCCGGATCGAGTATATACGGCCCTCCCGCATCTAGCCCAATCTCCTGTTGCGACCGGAACCCTTGGTCGGCTTCTCGGCTCTATTGACGTTGGCGCCGGCGGCGACTAGCGTCCGACCCATGCGCGACAGGCGCCTTGATACCGGGCTCGTCCGGCGAATTAGCATCCCGATCCTCATTGCCGAGGATCGGGCTCGTGCCGTTTGCCCGTCGACCCAGATCGAGGATGACCTCCATGCCGCCTTCCGTCGCCACCGCTCATTCGCCTGAGACCCAACCAACCGCCTGCTTCTCCGTCCACGCCACGGCCGAACCCGGGGTGATGCCGCGTGTGCTGGAGCTCTTCGCCAAGCGCGGAATGGTGCCGACGAGCTGGCACAGCCGCGTCACCGCCGACGAGCTGACGATCGACTTGCAGATGCGCGGACTCGACGGTGCCGCGGCGGCGTATATCGCCGCCTGCCTGCGACAGGTCGTCTCGGTGACCGCCGTGTTGACCTACGAGAACCGGCCCACTCGGATGAGCTGATGAGCCTGCTGCGCCATATCCGCCGCTGCAACGAGTATCGCCCGGAACGGTTTCTGCCGCTGCTCTACGGCGAGGCGCGGATCGGGCTGGTGCGCCGCGACCATGCCGAGGCGCTGCGCCGGTTCCCGCAAGTATTCGCGGTCATCGACGACGCGGTGCGTCTCGTCGCGGCCGGCGATTTTGCCGTGCTGAGCGCCGCCGTCGACCGCGTGGTCGAGCAATTGGTGGCGGATGGGCTCGTGCCGAAATGGCGCAACGAGTTCTTCGCGGTGACCACGCGCTGGGGGGCGCCGCCGCTGTTCAAGCTCGATCGCGGCGCCGTCGCGTTCTTCGGCGTGCGCGCCTATGGCGTCCATCTCAACGGCTACGTCCGCGATGGCGGCGCGCTCCGGCTATGGATCGGCCGGCGCGCGCCCGACAAGAAGGTGGCGCCGGACAAGCTCGACAACCTCGTCGCCGGCGGGATCGGCTACGGACACGGCCTGTTCGAAACCCTCGCCAAGGAGGCGCAGGAGGAGGCGGACATGCCGGCGGGGCTTATCGCGCGCGCGATGCCGGCCGGTGCCGTCTCCTATCGCATGGAAACCCGCGAAGGCGCCCGCGATGACGTGCTCTTTGTCTACGACCTCGACGTCCCCGGCGATTTCGTCCCGCGCAACACCGACGGCGAGATTGCCGCGTTTCAGCGCATGGCTGCCGACGACGTCATCGCGCGCGTCCGCGCCACCGACGATTTCAAGTTCAACGTCAATCTGGTCCTCATCGATTTCGCGCTGCGCCACGGTCTCGTGACGCCCGACGATCCCGAGTATCTCGACCTCGTCATCGGCTTGCGCCGGCCGCTGGACTGAGCGCGCGGCAGCGCTTTCGAGTCGCAGCGCGGCATGCATTGCTCTCAACGGCTTACGGCGGGGCCAGATCCCTCGGCGAAGCCGGCCATCGCCCGAGTTTCGGCGGGCGAGCGACCGCTCTCGCGCAGCAGGCGCAGCGTCATTGCCCGATCGCGCTTGGCGAAGCGCCGGCCGCTCGCATCGGTGATCAGGGGATGATGGCGATAGCGTGGCGTCGGCAGGCCGAGCAGCGCCTGCAGCAAGCGGTGGACATGGGTGGCGGCGAACAGGTCATCGCCGCGCGTCACCAGGGTCACCCCCTGCAGGGCGTCATCGACCGTGACGGCCAGGTGATAGCTGGTCGGCGTGTCCTTGCGGGCGAGCACGACGTCGCCGTGGCTCGACGGATCGGCGGCGATTGTGCCGGCGATCTCGTCATGCCACGACTGCGGTCCTGCGAGCGCGACCGCCCGGGCGGCGTCGAGCCGAAGCGCGAAGGGCGCGCCCGCGGCCATCCTCGCTTCCCGGTCCTGCGGTGCGAGCATGCGGCACGTGCCCGGGTAGAGCGGACCTTCCGGCCCATGCGGTGCCGCATCGGCACGCGCCACCTCCGCCTTGATGTCGGCACGGGTGCAGAAGCAGGGATAGAGCAGCCCCTGCCGCGCCAGCCGATCGAGCGCGTCGCGGTACTCGGCAAAATGCTCGGACTGGATGCGGGCCGGCCCGTCCCAGTCGAGCCCCAGCCAGGCGAGATCCTCGAGGATCGCCGCGCTGAATTCCGGCCGACACCGGCTGCGGTCGATGTCCTCGATGCGCAAGAGGAAGCGGCCGCCGGCGCGCCGCGCGGCGTGCCAGCCGACCAGCGCCGAATGAGCGTGGCCGAGATGCAGATGGCCGGTCGGGCTCGGCGCAAAGCGGGTAACGATGTCGCTCATGCTGCGGCGACCATAGCAAGCGCCGCCGCCGCGTGACACGGCGTGCCGCTTCGTCTATCCCTGCGCGTCGGCCCGAGAACACAGGAGCAGGCATGGCCCTTTTACCGAGTCTCAGCGGCCCGGTGCGCAAGCCCGCATCGGGCAGCAAGCCGCGCCAGCTGGTCGTCCTGCTGCACGGCGTGGGGGCCGATGGTCACGATCTCATCGGCTTGGCGCCCTATTGGGCGCCCGCGCTGCCCGACGCCGAGTTCGTGTCGCCGGATGCTCCCTTTCCCTGCGACATGGCGCCCTATGGCCGGCAATGGTTCAGCCTGCAGGACCGCACGCCCAACGCCATCCTCGGCGGGGTGCGCGCCGCGGCGCCGATCCTCGACGCCTTCCTCGACGAGGCGCTTGCCGCGCGCGGCCTCGATGCGTCGCAGCTCGCCCTGGTCGGCTTCTCGCAGGGGACGATGATGTCGCTCTATGTCGGGCCGCGGCGCGCCGAGGCGCTGGCCGGGATCATCGGCTATTCGGGCGCGCTCATCGGCGCCGACACGCTGGCGCAAGAACTCCACTCGCGGCCACCGGTGCTGCTCGTCCACGGCGACGCCGACGAGATCGTGCCGCCGCAGGCATTCCCATTGGCCGTCAAGGGATTGAAGGCGGCGGGCGTGCCTGTCGAGGAGCTCGTCTGCCCCGGCGTCGGCCACAGCATCGACGAGGCGGGGCTGCGGCGCGGCGGCGAGTTCTTGCGCCGGATCCTGGCCGGCTAGCTGCGCCCGGCGGCGGACTTGGCGCCGCTGCGCGCAGCGTGGGGATCACGGAGATAGCGCTCGAGCGTCGCCAGCAGCTGCGGTGAATCCCACTCGGCCGCGCCTTCGAGTTGCGCCCGAACCCGGCCCTCGTCATCGAGCAGGAACGTCGTCGGCAGGCCGCGCGCGCCGAGGCCCTGCCCCAGTGCGCCCTTGGGATCGAGATAGATGCGCAGAGAGGCAAGGCGGAGCTGCTCGAGGAACGGGGCTACCACAGGCGCGCCGCCGCGGTCCTGCGAGACCGCGATAATCGTGAGGCGGTCGCCTATCGTCGCCTGCAGCCGGTCGAGCGACGGCATCTCGCGCACGCACGGTGCGCACCAGGTCGCCCAGAGATTGACGAGCAGCCAATGGCCGCGGAAATCCGCCAGTCGCGTCGGCGACCCGTCGCGCGCGGCAAAGCTCAGCTCGGGCGCTGGCCGCGGCGGGTCAAGCGGGGTAAACTGGCCGAGTGCGGCCGAGAGCGAACCGGTATCGGCGCCGTTGCGCGCGAGCGACGCGTTGTCGCGGCGATCAGGCGCGCTTGACAGGTAGAGGAATGCCAAGCCGCCCCCGGCGGCGAGGATGACGAGCACGAAAACGATGCGCATGAACCTCATTCGCCCTCATTCCCCTGCCGCTCACCACCCGCCATGAAGAAAAAAAATCCCGCCGCGACGATCGAGAAACCCCACGCCGCCGCTGCCGCGAAAGCGCGGAACGCCGCGCGCGGCGGGCGTTTCGCCGCCGGCCCCGCCGAGATCATGGAGCGCATCAACGTCTCCATCGACTTCGACCGGCGGCTCTACGCCCAGGACATCGCCGGCTCGCAGGCGCATTGCGCCATGCTGGTGCGGCAAAAGCTGCTCTCGCCGCAAGATGGCGAGGCGATCGACCGCGGTCTAGGGCAAATCCGCGCCGAGATCGAGGCCGGCGCCTTCCCCTTTCGCTTCGAGCACGAGGACATCCACCTCAATATCGAGGCACGGCTCGGCGAGCTGATCGGCCCGGCTGCGGGCCGGCTCCATACTGCGCGCTCGCGCAACGACCAGGTGGCGACCGATTTCCGCCTCTGGGTGCGCGACGCGATCGACCGCATCGATCGCCACGCCCAGGCGCTCCAGGCCGCGCTCGTCGATCACGCGGAGCAGCACGCCGCCACCATCATGCCCGGCTTCACCCATCTCCAGGTGGCGCAACCCGTGACCTTCGGGCACCATTTGCTCGCCTATGTCGAGATGCTCGGGCGCGATCGCGGCCGGCTTGCCGACTGCCGCAGGCGGCTCAATGAATCCCCGCTCGGCGCCGCGGCGCTTGCCGGCACCTCCTTTCCCATCGATCGCGACGCGACCGCGAAGGCGCTGGGCTTCGACCGCCCGTCGGCCAATTCGCTCGACGCCGTCTCCGACCGCGATTTCGCGCTCGAGTTCCTGGCCGCGGCGGCGATCGCCGGCATGCATCTCTCCCGTTTCGCCGAGGAGATCGTCATCTGGACGAGCGAGCCCTTCCGCTTCATCCGCTTGAGCGACGCCTTCACCACCGGCAGCTCGATCATGCCGCAGAAGCGCAACCCCGACGCCGCCGAGCTCGTGCGCGCCAAGGCCGGCAAGCTGCTCGGCGCGCTCACCGCGCTGCTGGCGGTGATGAAGGGGCTGCCGCTCGCCTACAGCAAGGACATGCAGGAGGACAAGCTGCCGGTCTTCGAGGCGGCCGACACGCTGGAGCTGTGCCTCGCCGCCACCGCCGGCATGGTGCGCGACCTGCGCGTCGATGCCGAGGCGATGCGGCGCGTCGCCGCCAGCGGCTTCAGCACGGCGACCGACCTCGCCGATTGGTTGGTGCGCGTGCTGGGCCTCCCCTTCCGCCAGGCGCACCACATCACCGGCGCCTTGGTGAAGCGCGCCGAGGAGCTCGGCACCGATCTCGCGGGCCTGCCGCTCAGGGAGATGCAGCGGATCGAGCGGCGCATCACCGCCGCCGTGCTCGACGTGCTCACCGTGGAGAAATCGGTGGCCAGCCGCACCTCCTTCGGCGGCACCGCCCCCGCCAGCGTCGCCGCCGCCGCCGCCCAGGCGCGCAAGCGCTTTTGTTGAGAGAAAACGATATGACCACGTTCCCGCCCCGCCGACAGCGCGCCTTCCTGGCGCTCGTCCTTCTGCTCGCGGCGCTCGCCTCGCCGCTCGGCGCCTGCGGCAAGAAGGGCGCACCCGCGCCGCCGGCAGGCGAGCCCAACACCTACCCGCGGAGCTATCCGCGTGAGTGAGGCCGAGGCAGCGCCGGGGTCGCCGGATTTCGCCTATCGCGGCGGCGCGCTCCACGCCGAAGGCGTGCCGCTCGCGCGCATCGCCGCCGCAGTGGGCACGCCGTTCTATTGCTATTCGAGCACGGCGATCGAGCGGCGTTACCGGCGCTTCGCCGCCGCGTTCGCCGACCGTCGCGCCGATGTTTTCTATTCGGTCAAAGCCAACTCGAACGTCGCCGTCATCCGCACGCTGGCGCGACTGGGCGCGGGCGCTGACGTCGTATCCGAAGGCGAATTCCGCCGCGCGCTTGCCGCGGGAATTCCCGGCAGCCGCATCGTCTTCTCGGGCGTCGGCAAGACGGAGGCCGAATTGACCTTTGCGCTGGCGCACGATGTCCACCAGGTCAATGTCGAATCGGAGTTCGAGCTGAGCATGGTGAGCAATGTGGCGACCAGGCTTGGCAAGACTGCGCCCGTCGCCATTCGCGTCAATCCCGACGTCGATGCCCGCACCCATGCCAAGATCGCCACCGGCAAGAAGGAGAACAAATTCGGCATCGACCTGACGCATGCCGCCGGCGCCGTCCGCCGTGCCGCGCAACTGCCTGGCCTGTCAGCGGTGGGCATCGCGGTGCATATCGGTTCGCAGCTCACCGAGCTCGCGCCCTTCGAACTCGCCTTCCATCGCGTCGCCGAGCTGATGCGCGCGCTGCGCGAGGAGGGCTTTGCGCTGCCGCGCCTCGATCTCGGGGGCGGGCTGGGCATCCGCTATCGCCTGGAGGCGCTGCCGCCGATCGAGGATTACGCCGCCATGGTCAAGCGGGTGACCCACGGCCTCGATATCGAGTTGGCCTTCGAGCCGGGGCGCTGGATCGTCGGCAACGCCGGCACGCTGGTTTCGCGCGTGCTCTACGTCAAGGACGGTCTGACCCGGCGCTTCCTCGTGCTGGATGCGGCGATGAACGATTTGATCCGGCCGCCCTTCTACGATGCTTGGCACGAACTCGTGCCGGTGCAAGCCCTTGCGCCGGACGCCGCGCTGCAGCCGATCGACGTGGTGGGACCAATTTGCGAGACCGGGGATAGCTTTGCCACGCAACGCCCCCTACCACCGCTGGTGTCGGGCGACCTCGTCGCGCTGCTATCGGCCGGTGCCTATGGCGCGGTCATGAGTTCGAGCTACAATACCCGGCCGCTGGTCCCGGAGGTGCTGGTGCGCGGCGACGCCTTCGCCGTGATCCGCGCCCGGCCCAGCTATGAGGAAATCTTGTCGCAGGACAAGATGCCGGAGTGGCTCGCCGGGCGTTGACGGCGAGAGGTGGTGACGATGGCCGATGCCGAAAGACCGCCCGAGCGTCTGATCGACCCGCGCCGCCTGACGCGGCGGCTGCGGCTGGCCGGCGCCGCGCTGGTGTGGGAGCGGCTGTGGCCATCGTTGTGGCCGGCGATCGCCATCCTCGGCGTTTTTCTGGTGCTTGCGCTGTTCGACCTGCCGGCGCGATTGCCGGGCATGCTCCATGCGGCACTGCTCCTGCTCGCGGCGGCGCTGCTCGCCGTGGCGCTGCTCGCCGGGTTGCGCCGCTTCCGCTTGCCCGACCGCGGCGCCGAGCGCCGCCGCATCGAGCGCGCCAGCGGCTTGGCGCATCGCCCGCTCACCGCGCTCGACGACCGCCTCAGCATCGGCGCCGGCGATGCCGCGACCAGCGCCTTGTGGCAAGCGCATCGCGAGCGCATGGCCGCTCAGGCAAGGTGGCTTGCCGTCGGCTGGCCGGCGGCCGGTCTCGTCCGCCGCGATCCCTTCGCGCTGCGGGCGGCGCTGGCACTGCTGCTGCTGATCGGCGCGATCGATGCCGGCCAGGATTGGCAACAGCGCCTGTGGCGCGCGGTCACGCCCAGCTTCACGTCCGGCGGTCCGGCGGCCACGGTCGGGCTCGACGTCTGGGTGACGCCCCCCGACTATACCGGCCGCCCGCCGCAGTTCCTGCCGAGCGGCGCTCCGGAGGCGCCGATCGCGGTACCCACCGGCAGCATGGTGCTGGCTCAGGTTCACGGCGGTCGCGGCCTGCCGCGCCTCACGGTCGATGATCAGGCGACAGAATTCAGCCGCGTCGATGAGAGCAATTACAAGGGAAGCGCCACGCTCACCGCCGGCAGCCGGCTGGCGATCGAGCAGAACGGGTACACCCTGGGCGCGTGGCCGATCACCATCCTGCCCGACCTGCCGCCGAAGATCGAGTTCGCCAAGCCGCCGCAGCGCACGCAGCGCGCGGCGCTGCGCTTCGAATATCAGGCGAGCGACGATTACGGCGTCGAGAGCGCCAAGGCCGTCATCACCCGCCCGGGCGATGCCAGCGGCGAGGTACTCGCGCTCGATCTGCCGCTGCCGGGCGCGCACCTCAAGGAGGCCCATGACGCGAGCTACCATGACCTGACGGCGCATCCCTGGGCCGGCCTCCCCGTCGACATCCAGCTCGAGGCAGTCGACGCCTTGGGTCAGACGGGGAGCAGCGAGACCATCCGAGTGACGTTGCCGGAACGGGCCTTCCATCACCCCGTGGCGCGGGCCATCATCGAACAAAGAAAGCAGCTCACGCTCGATCCCTCGCAGCGCGAGATCGTCGCCGAGACGCTCTCCGACCTGTCGCTGCGGCCGCGCCTCTTCAACGACGACAAGGTGGTGTTTCTGGCGTTGCGCACGGCGCAAGCCCGGCTCATCCTCGACAAGAATCGCGAATCGATCGCGCCGGTGCAGCAGCTTCTCTGGGAAACCGCCGTGCGCATCGAGGATGGCCGCACTTCTCTCGTCCAGCGCGACTTGCGCGACGCGATGAAGCAGCTGCAGGAAGCACTGGCGCAGAACGCGCCCGATGCGGAGATCGAGCGCCTGATGCGCGAGCTGCAGCAGGCGATCGACCGTTATCTCCAGGCGCTCGCCGAGAACATGCAGCGCCAAGGCGATCAGGATCAGCAGCAGCGGCCGCTCGACCCGTCGCAGATGCTGAGCCGGCAGGATCTGCAGAACATGCTCGACCGCGCGCGCGAGCTGGCCCGCACCGGATCACGCGACGCCGCGCGCAACATGCTGTCGCAACTCCAGGAGATGCTGGAAAACCTGAAGATGGCCCGCCCGGGCCAGATGCAGGGCGGCCAGGGGCAAGCGATGCGGCAGATGCAGGAGATGATGCGCCGCCAGCAGCAATTGCTCGACCACAGCTTCCGCCAGTCGCGGCAGGGACAGCAGGGCCAACAGCAGCAAGGGCAACAAGGTCAGCAGGGGCGACAGGGTCAACGGGGGCAGGCCGGCCAGAACGGTCAGCCGCAAATGGGCGGCCAGCCGGGCGATGGCGACATGGCCGGCGAGCAGGATGCGCTGCGCCGCCAGCTCGGCGAGCTGATGCGGCAATGGGGCGAGCAGTCCGGCGACATCCCGCAGTCGCTGGGCCGCGCCGAGCGCGCCATGCGCGGCGCGGCCGACGCGCTGCAGCACGGGCAGCCCGGCAACGCCATCGCCCCGCAGACGGATGCGCTCGATCAGCTGCAGCAGGCGGCGCGCAGCATGGCCGAGCAGATGATGGGGCAATCCGGCAATGGCCAGCCCGACGGCAGCGAACCCGGTGATCGCGAGAGTCAGCGCCAGTCCGAGCGCGACCCGTTCGGCCGCCTGAACGCGCAGGACCACGCCAATGGCGGCGTCGATGACGGCGGCCGCATGCGCATGGGTGACGGGCCCAACAGCAATTACGCCGTCGAGAAGGCCAAGGGGATCCTCGACGAGTTGCGCAGGCGCGCCGGCGAGCGGAGCCGGCCCGAGATCGAGCGTGACTATATCGATCGGCTGTTGAAGCAGTTCTGAGGAAAGGCCGGCGTTTCGGGCAAGAATCGGCCCGTCACCGCAGGAAGGGCCAAGCCGTCTCCCGGCAAGCGCGTATCTTGGGGTCGCGCGCCCGCCGCAGCTGCCTGCGGCTCGCGCCGTGGTGTTGCAGCGCAGGGGGAGTCCGGTGGCAACAATGATGAAGCTCGGTGTCGTCGGCGCGGGCGCTGTGGGCTCGGCCTGCGTGTTCGCGCTGGTCATGCGCGGTGTTGCGCGCGAGATCGTCGTCATCGACAGGACGCGCGCGCGCGCCAAGGCGGTGGCGACGGACATGCGCTATGGCGCACCGCTGTCGGCGCGCGTGGCGATCCGCGACGGCGATTACCGCGAGCTTGCCGGCGCCGCGCTCGTCATGATAACCGCGGGCGTCAATGAGAAGAGCGGCGGCGCCACGGACCGCGGCGATCCCGCCGGTCGGCTCAAGCTGCTCGACACCAATGCCGCGATCTACCGCGAGATCGTGCCGCAGGTGGTTGCCGTCGCGCCCGAGGCCGTGATCCTGGTCGTCACCGACCCGCCCGACCCGCTCGCAGATCTCGCCCGCCACCTCGCCGGCCATGACCGCGTGCTCAGCACCGGCACCTATCTCGACAGCCTGCGTTTCCGCGTCCATCTCGCCGAGACGCTCGCCATCGATCCGGCTTCGGTCGAAGCTCAAGTGCTGGGCGAGCATGGCACCTCGGAGGTCTTCGTCTGGTCGGGAGCGCGCGTCGCCGGTGTTCCTGCGATGGACGTGTTCGCGCAGCGCGGCCTGTCCGGCGAGGGGACCCGGCGCAGTGTCGAGCAGGACGTCCGCTACGCCAACATAACCATCATCGAAGGCAACAACGCGAGCCAGTATGGCATCGGCATGGCGTCGGCGCGGATCGCCCAGATGGTACTGCGCGATGAGGGAGCGGTCATTCCGATCGGCTGCTACAACGCGGCCTACGGCGTCACATTGTCGCTCCCCTGCGTCGTCGGCCGGCGCGGGGCCACGGCAAGTCTCGAGCCTCGCCTGTCGGCGGAAGAGCAGCAGGCCCTGCGCCGCAGCGCCGAGACGCTCAAAAAGGCGGTGTCGCGGATCGAGCGCTGATGTCGATCGGCATCGGCGCGCCTAGGAGCCGGGATCGAAGGTCACGACGAAACCAGTCGCTTCGGCGTTCGGCTGCGCGATGCTGGTGCGGAAGGGGAGACTCCCGCCCGGCAGAAGTGGCTCGTCGGTGACGGCGAAAGACCAAGACTGCAGCTCGTGCTTGCCGATGTCCTGCAGCACGACCCGCAGCTTCGGCACTTCACGGGCGACGCGCGAGAGGTTCACCACCTCTCCCTCGATCACCAGCGTCAGCAGTCCGTTTTCGGTGTCGTAGCGCTTCGTCACCTTGTCGAAGCCCAGGCCGCTGCCCTGCGTCACCGCGACGGGAGCGCCGAGCATGGCGTAGTAAGCGGCCGCACCCGGCCAATAGCCCACCACCTGATCGCGCGCCAACCACAGCCCGGCAGCGGTCGCGCCGATCAGCACGAGCAGCACGAGCAGAGGCATGAGGAGCGCGGAGGAGCGGCGCTGCGGCGGCGACAGCGCCGGAAGTTGCACCCGCCCGCCGGCGGGCACCGCGAACTCCGGCTGCCGCGCGACCAGGTCGACGCGCCGTGGCGCATCCGCGGGAGGCGCCTGCTGCCAAGTATGGGAGCAGTTGGCGCAGCGCACCAAGCGTCCCGCGCTGCCCAGCGCGCGCGGGTCGACCAGATACCGGGTGGAGCAGACCGGACAGGTTACGATCATCGAGGCCCAAGGCGCTTTCTTTCCTTATAGGACTTCAATGCTGGGCGAGGCAAGAAACCCGCGCGTCCGAGCCGTCTGGACGCCGGCCGGCGCATCGTGCCATGGTGCCGCGGCAATGGCGCAGCGATGCGACGGAGAGCGCGCTCCTTGGTCCGGTTCGAGAATGTCGGCATGCGGTACGGCGCGGGACCGGAGGTGCTCCGCGATGTCAGCATACGGCTGCCTCCGGGTTCTTTCCACTTCCTGACCGGCCCGAGCGGCGCCGGCAAGAGCACGCTCTTGAAGCTCATGTATCTCGCCGAACGCCCCTCGCGCGGTCTCATCTCGCTGTTCGACCGCGACATCGCCACCACGCCGCGCCGCGAGCTGCCCGCCCTGCGCCGGCGCATCGGCGTCGTCTTCCAGGATTTTCGCCTGATCGATCACCTCTCGGCCTTCGACAACGCGGCGCTGCCGCTGCGCGTCTCGGGCCTCGCCGAGGCACAGATCCGCGAGCATGTCGTCGAGTTGCTCAGCTGGGTCGGGCTCGCCGATCATCTCGATGCCAAGCCGGCGACGCTATCCGGCGGCCAGCAGCAGCGCGTCGCCATCGCCCGCGCGGTGATCAGCCGCCCCAGCCTGCTGCTGGCCGACGAGCCTACCGGAAATGTCGATGACGAGATGGCGCTGCGGCTGCTGCGCCTCTTCGAGGAGATGAACAAGCTGGGCACCACGCTCGTCATCGCCACGCACAACGAGGCCCTGGTGACGCGCTTCGGTCATCCGCGCCTCCATCTCGACAAGGGCGGGCTCACGACGGTGCACGCCCGCGAGCGGCACGTCTCATAAGATGCGCCGCCGCGGCTTCGACATACCGCTGAACCGCGACGGCTCCGGGCGCTTCCTGCCCTGGCTCATCGCGCTCATGGTCTATCTCGCCGGCCTGGCGCTGGCCGGGACGCTCGTCCTCAACGGCGCGCTGCAGCGCTGGGATCGCAGCCTCGTCGGCACGCTCACGGTGCAGCTGCCGCCCGCGCCGACCGACCCGGGCAAGGGCGATGGCGGGCTCGCCGCGGCGCTGCAGCTGCTGCGCATCACGCCCGGCGTGGTGAGCGCCGAGCCGCTCAGCGGCGAGGCGGTGTCGCGGCTGGTCGAGCCTTGGCTCGGCAACGCGCTGACCGCCGAGGAGCTGGCGCTGCCGCGCCTCATCGACCTGCGCATCGATCTCGATCAGCCGCCCGACCTCGCCACGCTGAAGACGCGCCTGGCTGTCGCTGCGTCCGGCGCCGTGCTCGACGATCACCGCGCGTGGTTCGATCGGCTGGCGCTGCTCATGCTGTCGATCGAGGTCACGACCCTTGGCATCCTCGCCCTCATCGGTGCGACCGCGGTGCTCACCGTCGTCTTCACCACGCGCACCGGCCTCGCCGTGCACCATGCCGTCATCGAGGTGCTGCACCTCATCGGCGCGCATGACGGCTACATCGCCGGGCAGTTCGAGCGCCAGGCGCTCGGCCTCGGCCTGCGCGGCGGGTTCCTCGGGCTCGCGCTCACGGTAGCGACGCTCTATGCCATCGCCCATCCGGCGGCGGCCACGGCGCTGCTCGGCCAGCGCGTGCGGCTGCTGCCGACTTTCGAGATCGCGCCCTGGCACTGGCTGGTCCTGGCGCTGCTGCCTTTTGCCGCGGCTTTCATCGCCATGGTCACCGCGCGCATCACCGTGCTGCGTGCGCTGGCCCGCATGCCGTGACTGGCCAGCGCGCGCCGCCTGCAGCGAAGCGGCCGCGCCGGCGGCGGCGCTGGCTCAGCGCGCCGGCGGCCGTACTCGTCGCGCTCTTCCTGCTGTGGCTCGGCGGGCTCGCCTGGTTCGCGCGCTCGATTCCCGACGAGATCAACGATCCCGCCAGCGCCACCGATGCCATCGTCGTGCTCACCGGCGGCAGCCTGCGCGTGCAGAGCGGGATCGCGCTGCTGACCGCCGGCAAGGCGAAGAAGCTCTTCGTCTCCGGCGTCCACCACGGTACGGACGTGCTGGCCCTGTTGCGCGCCGAGCATCAATCGCCCGACAAGGTCGCCTGCTGCATCGCGCTCGGCTACGATGCCGACAACACGCTCGGCAACGCGCTGGAGACCGCAGCCTGGATGCGCCAGGAGGGCTTCCACTCGCTGCGGCTGGTGACGGCGAGCTATCACATGCCGCGCAGCCTGCTCGAATTCTCGCGCGCCATGCCGGAGGTGCGCATCATCCCGCACCCGGTCTTCCCCGAGCGCGTCAAGCAGGAGCGCTGGTGGGCCTGGCCGGGAACGGCGAGCCTGATCGTCGCCGAATACCAGAAATACCTGCTGGCGCTGGCGCGGCCGGCGCTCGGCCAGAGCGGGGCGGGGAGCGAGTCCTCGTGATCCTCCTGCGCTCGCTGCTGTTCAACGTCGCCTTCTATCTCCTGACTGCAGCCATGGCGCTGCTGGGGCTGCCGATGCTGCTCGCGCCGCGGCGCTGGGCCGCGGCCTATGGCCGCGCCTGGGCGGCGGGCGTGCTCAAGCTGCTCGGCTGGTGCGCCGGGCTCACGCACGAGGTCCGCGGAGCGGCCAACTTGCCGCCCGGGCCGGCGATCATCGCCATGAAGCACCAATCGGCCTGGGACACGCTTGCCGTACCCGTGGTGTTCGCCGATCCGGCGATCGTGCTCAAGCGCGAGCTGATGATGATCCCGTTCTATGGCTGGTACCTGTGGAAAGCCGGAATGATCGCTATCGACCGCGGTGCCGGCGCGGCGGCGCTGAAACGGATGATGGCGTCGGGCAAGCGCGTCGCCGAGGACGGGCGGGTGATCGTCATTTTCCCGGAAGGGACACGTACCGCGCCGGGCGCGCGCCAGCCCTACCAGCCGGGTGTCGCCGCGCTCTACCGCCAGCTCGGCCTGCCGCTCGTGCCGGTGGCCGTCAACTCCGGCGTGTTCTGGGGCCGACGCCGCTTTGCCAAGCGTCCCGGGCGCATCACCCTCGAGATACTGCCGCCCATTCCGCCCGGCGGCGAGCGTCGCGCCGTCATGGCCGAGCTCCAGGAGCACATCGAGACGGCCACGGCGCGGCTGGTCGCCGCCGCCCAGGCATCGACGGGCGGCTGAGGATAAGCTTGTGGATCGATCCACACCCCTTCCGTGTGGAACCTGGGAATAACTTGAAAAGTGCAATCAGGATAGCCACTTAGAGTATCGTGAACAGACCGTCACCGATGTGGATCGGTTGAGCATGTCGGGGAAACAAAAATAGAACTTTTACCGCCCCCGACCAATGTTTAAGCTGATGCGGCCTGTCGCCGCCTTGGAGGTTGCCTAAAGCCATGCCCAGCGTCGCCTCGATCTCGCAGCAGATCTGGGACATGAAATACCGGCTGAAGAGCGCGGACGGCGCTGCCCTCGACAAGACCATCGAGGACACTTGGCGGCGCGTCGCCGAGGCGCTGGCGGAGCCCGAGCAGGACCGCGGCCTCTGGGCCGCGCGCTTCTTCGATGCCATGAGCGGCTTCAAGTTCCTGCCCGCCGGCCGGGTCATGGCCGGCGCCGGCAGCGGGCGCAACGTCACCCTCTTCAACTGCTTCGTCATGGGCACGATCCCCGACGACATGTCCGGCATCTTCACCCATCTGCGCGAGGCCGCGCTCACCATGCAGCAGGGCGGCGGCATCGGCTACGATTTCTCGACGTTGCGGCCCAAGGGGGCGCCGGTCAAGGGCGTCGGCGCCGACGCCTCGGGCCCGCTCTCCTTCATGGATGTGTGGGACGCGATGTGCCGCACCATCATGAGCGCCGGCCACCGCCGCGGCGCGATGATGGCGACCTTGCGCTGCGACCACCCGGACATCGAGGCCTTCATCGAGGCCAAGCGCGAGCCGGGGCGGCTGCGCATGTTCAATCTCTCGGTCCTCGCCACCGACGCCTTCATGACGGCGGTGAAGGAGGATGCGCCCTGGGAGCTCACCTTCGCCGGCACGACCTACAAGGTGGTCCCGGCGCGCGAGCTCTGGGACAAGATCATGCGCTCGACCTACGCCTATGCCGAGCCCGGCGTGATCTTCATCGACCGCATCAATCGCCGCAACAATCTGCACTATGCCGAGACCATCAGTGCGACAAATCCTTGCGGCGAGCAGCCGCTGCCGCCGTATGGCGCGTGCCTGCTCGGATCGATCAACCTTGCCGCGCTGGTGCGCGATCCCTTCACGCCGCAGGCGCGGCTCGACCTCGACGAGCTCGAGCGCCTCGTGCCGCTCGCCGTGCGCATGCTCGACAATGCCATCGATGCCTCGCGCTTCCCGCTGCCCGAGCAGGCGCATGAGGCGAAGGCGAAGCGCCGCATCGGCCTCGGCGTCACCGGGCTTGCCGACGCGCTGATCCTGTGCGGCGCGCGCTACGGCTCGAGCGATGCGGTGGCGCTCACGACGCAATGGCTGAAGGCGATCCAACGCTCGGCCTATCTCGCCTCGGCAGCGCTGGCCGCCGAGAAGGGCGCCTTCCCGCTCTTCGACAAGGAGCCGTATCTCGCCGGCGAGACGATCGCCGGGCTCGACGACGATGTCCGTGCCGCGATCGCCGCGCAGGGCATCCGCAACGCGCTCCTCACCTCGGTGGCGCCCACCGGCACGATTTCGCTCTTCGCCGACAACGTCTCCTCCGGTCTCGAGCCGGTGTTCAGCTTCAGCTACACGCGCCGCGTGCTGATGCCCGACGGCAGCCGCAAGGAGGAGGAGGTGAGCGATTACGCCTGTCGCCTCTTCCGGCGCTTGAAGGGCGAGCACACGCCGCTGCCGGCCGCCTTCGTCGATGCGCCGCAGCTCGCGCCGGCCGACCACCTGGTGATGCAGGCGACGGTGCAGAAATACGTCGACAGCTCCATCTCCAAGACCATCAACATCCCCGCCGACTTCCCCTTCGAGCGCTTCAAGGACGTCTATCTCCAAGCCTATGAGCTCGGCTGCAAGGGCTGCACCACCTACCGGCCGAACGAAGTCACCGGCGCGGTGCTCGAGGTGAAGAAGGACGCGAAGCCCGACGCACCGCGCCAGCAGCAGCTGCCGCTGCCGACCCCGACGCGCAAGCCGGCGCCCGGCGACGTCTACGAATCCGGCGTCGTCTACATGACGCAGCCCTTGAACCGGCCGGAGGAGCTGCCGGGGCGGACCTACAAGATCCGCTGGCCCGAGAACGAGCACGCGCTCTACATCACCATCAACGACATCCTGCAGGACGGTCGCGTCCGCCCGTTCGAGATCTTCATCAACTCGAAGAACATGGAGCACTACGCCTGGACCGTCGGCCTGACGCGGATGATCAGCGCCGTGTTCCGCCGCGGCGGCGACGTCTGGATGGAGGGACGTTACGTGCCCTCGCTGCTGGCAGCGATCGGCAACGTCATCGAGAAGCATCTCGTCGATATCGGCTTCCTGCCGTCGAAGCAGAGCGCGCTTGCCGAGCGCCAAGTGGTCAACCTGGCGGGCGCCGATCCGTCGCTCGGCTCGGCACGGCGGCTCGCGCAATGCCCCAAATGCGGCGAGGCCGCGCTCATCCGCGTCGAGAATTGCGATCAGTGCACGAGCTGCGACTATTCGAAGTGCGGGTGAGTTTCGCGCGTCGGCTGCACGGCGCCCGTCCGACGCGACTTTTGGGCGATAGCTTCTTGTTCGCTCTGATTTACTGAATCACCTTTCATGCGCGGCATGGCTCTCGGACCTAGCGCCCGGGTTGCCCATAATTCAGCAATGCAATGACGGCGGCAAACGGGCGTCGCGTGTCCGGGCACGGTGTTGGCGCGTGAGAGGGACTCCGATAGAGGCAAGAAGGGCCGAGGGAGCCAAACGTGCCCGACGCCACGGCATGGAAAGAAAAGGCTGTGACGCTGCGCCAGTCGGCGACGCAGCACGGCAACCCGCTGAAGCGTCAGACGCTGCTGACGCTCGCGGAGGACTGCGAGGCCATCGCGGCCGCGCTCGAATCGCAGGCGCAGCCGGGCAAGCCGAAGCCGCCGGGCAACCCGCCCAGGCCACCCGGCCGCGAGGGGCCGACGCCGATCCAGGAGCCGCCGCGCCCGACGCCCCCGCCGCCGGTCGAGCCACCGCCGCCGCCGGTAACGGCGCAGAAGTTGCAGCGTCCGCGCTAGTCTAGAAACGCATCCCGCTGTTCAAGCCGGTGCGCCACTCTGAGCTCACGCGGGAAATCGAGACGCTGCTCGCCGGTCGCCGCTGACTTTCGCCGCGCGCGCCCATCGCTGCAGAGGGACCGCACGCGCGCTCCTAGGGCGCGCGCCGGGACCGGCCGGCGGGCGCCGATATAGCCGACCGGCCGAAGTGCCCTGTGCGATTTAAGCAAAGCGTTAAGCCACCCCGGATAAGGTGTATATCCGGCCGGCCAGCGGTACTGGCCGAGAGAGGGGATCGGCCGGCGTCTGCCCAGGCGTGCTGCGCCAGGGTAAACGTGGCTTAACCGTGCAGGGGCGCGATGAAAATTCTGATCGCCGATGATCACGCGCTGGTGCGCCAGGGATTGCGGCAGCTGCTGGCCGACGAGGAATTG
>WNFM01252727.1_pt1 | contig 26701 bp, 21 predicted proteins | sample 5400271 | NCBI WGS metagenome assembly WNFM01 (sample SAMN13153352, study PRJNA577476) | soil metagenome | isolation source: 60 cm saprolite on Douglas fir-dominated hillslope | place: USA:California | collected 2013-09-17 | reverse complement strand
GCTCCATCCCCGCCATGATCGCCGCCGGCGGCGCCGCGCCCGCCGTCATCATGTGGATCTCCCGGCCGATCTCGCGCCTCGCCTCTTCCGGCGCGTTGAGCAGCATGTTCATGACGATGGGCGCGCCGCAGAGATGCGTCACCGTCTCCGCGGCGATCGCCGCGTAGATGGCGGCGGCCTCGACGCGGCGCAGGCAGACATGGGTGCCGGCGAGCGCCGTCACCGTCCACGGGAAGCACCAGCCGTTGCAGTGGAACATCGGCAGCGTCCAGAGATAGACCGGATGAGACGGCATCGACCAGACGAGGATGTTGCCCAGCGCGTTGAGATAGGCGCCGCGGTGATGGTAGACGACGCCCTTGGGATTGCCCGTCGTCCCCGAGGTATAGTTGAGCGCGATGGCGTCCCATTCGTCGGCCGGGTTTGCCCAGGCGAAATCGGGATCGCCGGCGGCGATGAAGCTCTCGTAATCGCATTCGCCGAGCAGCGCGCCGGGCGGCGCCAGCGCATCGTCGATATCGATGACGAGCGGCCTGGTCTTGACCAGCGTCAACGCCTTGCCGACCGTTGCCGAGAACTCGCGGTCGGTGATCAGCAGCTTGGCGCCGCCGTGATCGAGGATGAAGGCGATCGTCTCGGCGTCGAGCCGCGTGTTGATCGCGTTGAGCACGGCGCCGATCATCGGCACGGCGAAATGCGCCTCGAAGAGTTCCGGCACGTTGGGCGCCATGATGGCGACGGTATCGCCCTTGCCGATGCCGCGCCCGGCCAGCGCGCCGGCGAAGCGGCGGCAGCGCCGATAGGTCTCGGCCCAATTGTAGCGCCGGGTACCGTGGATGACGGACGGTCGCGCGGGATAGATCGCGGCGCTGCGGGCGAGAAAGCCGAGCGGCGACAGCGGCACGAAATTCGCCGCATTCTTGTCGAGATCGGTCTCGAAGGGGTTCATTTGCCGTCCATCACGCTACTTCCGGCCGGGCCGCCTTGCTTATACCATATTGTGAGACGAGTCATCGAAGAGGGGGCTTAACGCTGCCAATCGGACTCCGATGTCTGGCGAAAGAGAGCAGCAAGCTCTTCCCGGCAGACGAAGACCGGATGTGCAGTTTTGAATAACCATCGAGGAGCAACGAACATGACGTCCCTCCCATCCTCGCGTTCTTCCCGGGGTGCGGCCGGCGCGCTAATCGCATGTACCCTCGCGGGCATGTGCTTTCTCGCGCCTGGCCCGGCGGTGGCGCAGCTGAACGGCAGCTATGGCGCCGATAACGGTTCGTGCGATCGCACCGCCCTCCAGTCGATCCTCAGCCCCTCGAAGGGCAACATCATCGGCAGCCTCGGCGGTGCGGCGCTCGGCGGCATCGTCGGCAACCAATTCGGCGGCGGCAGCGGCAAGGGATTGCTGACCGCGGTCGGCGTCGTCGGCGGCGCCCTCGCCGGCGGCTATGTCGGCCGCCAGATGGATCCCGCCGATCATGGCTGCGTCGGCCGCACGCTCGAGAACGCCCCGACCGGGAAGACGGTAGCGTGGCACGACCCACAGAAGGACTCGAGCTATTGGGTGACGCCGACCGGGAATTTCCAAGGCAGCAACGGCCAGGCCTGCCGCAACTTCACCACCCAGGCCGTGATCGACGGCCAGACCCAACAGGTCGCCGGCACCGCCTGCCGCCAGGCGGATGGCAGCTGGCGGACGGTCGACCAGGGCGCCGCGGGTGCCAGCGCGATCGGCCCCGACACGGTCGTCAAGGTGCAGCAGAAGCTGCATGACCAGGGCTTCTACGTGCGCGACAACATAGACGGCCGCTGGGGTCCGAAGACGAGCGCCGCGGTGCAGAACTATCAGCGCGCCAAGGGCCTGCAGCCGACCGGCGCGCTCGACCCCGCGACGCTCGCCGCGCTCGATCTGGCGCCGAACGCCCCACCGGCTCAGCAGATGCCGCCGGTCGCCATGCAAAACACCGCGCCGAACCCGCCCTCGATGCCAGCCTGGGCGCCGCCGCAATGACGCGCCCGGCCCCGGCGCATCGAGGTCAGGGCAGATCGATGATCTCGATCCAGTTCGGATTCCGGCCGACCGGATAGTCCGCGAGCTTGCTCAGCACGCCGCTGGCCGGGTCGATCGCGTAGCTCGACAGGCGGTTGGAGAGCTGGCCGACCGCGAGAAGATAACGACCGGCCGGATCGATCCGGAAGCCGCGCGGCTGCTTCTCCGTCGCATAGCTGCCGATCGCGCTCAGCCTGCCGCTGGCGGGATCGATCCTGAACGCCGCGAGGGTCGACGAGGTGCGCTCCGAGCCGTAGAGATACCGCCCGTCCGGCGTGACGTGCAGATCGGCGGCCCATGGCTTGCCGGCGAAATCAGGCGGCAGCGCACTTATCGCTTGGATCTCGCTGAGTTGACCGCGCGCGGCGTCGTAGGCGAAGGCGTAGATCGCGCCGTCGAGCTCGCCGGTGAGATAGACGAACTTGCCCGAGGGATGGAAGGCGAGATGGCGCGGTCCCGCCTTGTCCTTCACCTTGACGCTCGCCGGCGTGTTGGGCGTAAGCGTGCCGCTCGTCGCCTCGAAACGGAACTGGTTGACGAGGTCGGCGCCCAGGCTGGTCGCCAGCACGAAGCGGTTGGCCGGGTCGGGCAGGATGCAATGCGCGTTGGGCGGCGTCGGCACGACCTGCCGCACCGACCCGACGACGCCGTCGGAACCGATCGGATTGACCGCGACCTTGCTCCCGCCATAGGAGGCGCTGAGCAGATGGCGCCCGCTGCGATCGGTGACGATATACGCCATGCCATCCGCCAGCGGTCCGTTGCCGAGATGCGTCAGCCGGCCGCTCGCCCTATCGATGGCGAAGCTGGCCGCGACATAGGGCTCCGAGCGGATGCCGACGAAAAGGATGCGCTTGTCCGGGCTCACCGCCATCGGCGATGTCGCGCCGGGCGTGGTCGGGCCGGGGATCGCGATGGTTTCGATTGCCGTGAGATCGCCGCTCTGCCGATCGAGAGCCAGCACCGAGACGTCGTGGCTTTCGGCGTTTCCGACATAAACGAAGCTTGCTGCTTGCGCAGATGACATGATCGATCCGATCGCCGATGACGGAAGCGCGCCGCGTCGCCGCGACAGCGCCGGAGAAATTCGTTAAGACGATAGCAAATCCACCGCGCTGCCGACAGGCGTCGGATTGCGTGTGTAGGATTGCAGGGACGTTCGCGCCATGATGACGATGGCGACGAGTGACGGGAGGAGCAATTATGGGCAAGCGCTACGAGGCGGTCTATCGCCGCGCCATGAGCGATCCCGCCGGCTTCTGGGCCGAGGCCGCCGAGGCGATCGATTGGGAACGCCGCTGGGACCGCGTCCTCGACGACAGCGACAAGCCGTTCTATCGCTGGTTCGCCGGCGGCCGGCTCAATACGTGCTGGAACGCGCTCGACCGCCATGTCGCCGGCGGCCGCGCCGAACAGCTTGCCCTCATCTATGACAGCCCGGTCACCACCAGCAAGCAATCCTGGACCTATCGCGCGCTGCGCGACGAGGTGGCGCGGCTCGCCGGCGCGCTCCGGGCGATGGGCGTCGGCAAGGGCGACCGCGTCCTCATCTACATGCCGATGGTGCCCGAGGCTGTCATGGCGATGCTCGCCTGCGCCCGGCTCGGCGCCATCCACTCCGTCGTCTTCGGCGGTTTCGCGGCGCCCGAGCTGGCGACGCGGATCGACGACGCCAAGCCCAAGCTGATCCTCTCCGCCTCGTGCGGCATCGAGATCCAGCGCGTCATTTCCTACAAGCCGCTGCTCGACGCGGCGATCGCACTCGCCCAGGCGAAGCCGACCGGCTGCCTCATCCTGCAGCGGAAGCAGGCGCCAGCGGTGCTGGTCGTCGGGCGCGACCGCGATTGGTGCGAGACGGTGGCGGCAGCAACACCCGCCGATTGCGTGCCGGTGGCGGCGACCGATCCGCTCTACATTCTCTACACCTCGGGCACCACCGGCATTCCCAAAGGCGTCGTGCGCGACAATGGCGGCCATGCCGTGGCGCTGCGTTGGTCGCTCGAGAACATCTACGGCGTCAGGCCCGGCGAGGTCTTCTTCACCGCCTCCGATGTCGGCTGGGTGGTCGGCCATTCCTATATCGTCTATGCGCCGCTGCTGACCGGCTGCACCACCATACTCTACGAGGGCAAGCCGGTCGGCACGCCCGATGCCGGCGCCTTCTGGCGGGTCATCGCCGAATACGGCGCGGTTGCCTTCTTCACCGCGCCGACGGCGTTTCGCGCGATCCGCCGCGAGGACCCGGACGGCAAGCTGATCCGCCAATACGATCTCTCGAAATTCCGCGCCCTCTTCCTCGCCGGCGAGCGGGCCGACCCGCCGACCGTCGAATGGGCCGAGCAGCATCTCGGCGCGCCGGTCATCGATCACTGGTGGCAGACCGAGACGGGCTGGCCGATCTCGGCGAATTGCCTCGGCATCGAGATTCTGCCGGTCAAGCACGGCTCGGCGACGCGCGCGGTGCCGGGCTGGGACGTCCAGGTGCTCGACACTGACGGCCATGCGGTCAAGCCCGGCGAGGTCGGCGCCCTCGTCGTCAAGCTGCCGCTGCCGCCCGGCGCGCTGCCGACGCTGTGGCAGGCCGACGACCGCTTCAAGCAATCCTATCTCGCCGAGTTCCCCGGCTATTACCAGACCGCCGATGCCGGCTTCATCGACGATGACGGCTATATCTGGGTGATGACGCGGACCGACGACATCATCAACACCGCCGGCCATCGCCTGTCGACCGGCGGCATCGAGGAGGTGCTGGCGGCCCATCCCGACGTCGCCGAATGCGCCGTGCTCGGCGTCGCCGACGCGCTCAAAGGCCAGGTGCCGATCGGCCTCCTCGTGCTCAAGGCGGGGGTGACGCGCCCGCACGATGCGATCTGCGCCGATATCGTGCGCATGGTGCGCGAGCGCATCGGCCCGGTCGCCAGCTTCAAAACGGCGATCGTCGTCCAGCGCCTGCCTAAGACGCGTTCCGGCAAGATTCTGCGCGGCACCATGCGCCGCATTGCCGATCGTCAGGAATGGAAGATGCCGGCGACGATCGACGATCCGGCGATCCTCGCCGAGATCGCGGCGGCGCTGGCGGCGGCGGGGCTCGGAAGCGGTGGAGCTCGATGAGCGCGATGTGACCAGGCGCGCCGTCATGACGCTCGCGCCCGGCGCCGGCGGCGTTAACCTCCCGCTATGCTACTATTCGCCCGCGACCGCACGGATATTAGCCTCGGGGAGGCCATGATGGATTCGGATCACGGCCTCTATACGACGATGGCCGAATTGCTCGACAGCATGAATATCGGGCTCTGCCTCTTCGACGAGAATGACGGCGCGCTCCTGTGGAACCGTACCTTTCTGCGGTTGTTTCCCGAACATGACGGGCTGATCACGGTCGGCGAGCACTATTCCATCAATCTGCGTCGCTTCTACCTCGCGCGCCTCAGCGCGGACGAGCTGCCGCATATCGAGCGCTACATCGCCGAAGGGGTGGCCCGCCACCGCACCCAGACGCAGCCTTTCGTCTTCGAGCATCGCGGTCGCTGGCTTCGCGTCGGCTCGCTGCCGATCGCGCCGCGCGGTCGGATCCGTATCTGGACGCCGATCGCCTCGCCGACCGAAACCACCCTCTCCGCCGGGCCGGTCGACCGGGCCGCCGCGGCCGGCGACGCCTTCATCGAGAATGTGGCCGACGGCGTGATGATTCTCGATGCCCATGGCCGCGTCACCGCGGTGAACGAGAAGATCCTTCCCCTCTATGGTCTCTCCCGTAAGGACGAGGTAATCGGGCTGCTCTACAGCGATTTCCTGCGCAGCATATGGCGCGGCATGTCGCCGCGCCTGTCGGCGGAGCATGCGGAGCAGTCGGCCGCCCTGACCGAGCGTCAGCGTTTCGCCGGGGCGCCTTTCGAGGTGCCGCTGCCCCGCGATCGTTGGCTGCGCGTCGTCGAGCAGCGCGGCGTCGACGGCATCGCCTACACCACCCATGTCGATATCACCGAGATGAAGCGGCTGCAGCTCGAGCTCGGCCGGGCGAAGGAGGAGGCCGACCGGGCGAATGCGACGAAATCGGCGTTCCTGGCGAATATGAGCCACGAGATCCGCACGCCGATGAGCGGCATCATCGGCATGAACGGGCTACTGCTCGATACCGAGCTGGCGCCGGAGCAGCGGCGTTATGCCGAGGCCGTGCATAGCTCTGCGCGAGCGTTGCTCGGCATCATCGACAATATTCTCGATATCTCGAAGCTCGAGGCCGGCAAGGTCGATCTCGAGATCATCGATTTCGACCTCGCCGAAAGCATCGAGAGCGCCGTCGCGCTGCTCGCGCCGCGCGCCGTCGAGAAGGGGCTCGCCCTCACCGTCGCGGTCGACGCGGCGGCGCGACGGGGCTTCCGCGGCGATCCCACCCGCCTGCGGCAGATCGTCCTCAACCTGCTCGCCAACGCGATCAAGTTCACCGAGCGCGGCGGCGTCACCCTGCGCGTCGCCGTTGTCGCCCGACGGGGCGGGCGGACGACGCTGCGGTTCGAGGTCGAGGATAGCGGCATCGGGCTCGACGCCGCCGCCAAGGCGAGGCTGTTCGTCAAGTTCCAGCAGGCCGACGACTCGATCACCCGTCGCTTCGGCGGTACCGGGCTGGGGCTGGCGATCAGCAAGCAGCTCACCGAGATGATGGGCGGGCGGATCGGCGTCGACGCCAAGGAGGGCGGCGGTAGCGTGTTCTGGCTCGTCCTTGCGCTGCCCGACGCGGCTCGGCCGCTCGTCCGGCGCGGCGGGCTGCCGGCCGGCGCGGCCGAGCGGCCATCGCACGCGACGGCAACCGGCCGCATCCTGTTGGCCGAGGATAACGCGACGAATCAAACCGTCGCCGCGGCGCTTCTGCGCAAGGCAGGGCACGAGGTCGACAGCGTGACCAACGGCAAGGAAGCGATCGAGGCGGTCGGGCGGCACGCTTACGACCTCGTCCTGATGGATGTTCAGATGCCGGTCGTCGACGGGCTGGAGGCGACGCGTGCCATCCGCGCCCTCGGCGACGGCAAGGGCGCGGTGCCGATCATCGCGATCACCGCGAACGCGATGGCGGGCGACCGCGAAGACTGCCTGCGCGCCGGGATGAGCGACTATATTTCGAAGCCGTTCGATCCGCCGCTGTTCCTGGCGACTGTCGGACGCTGGCTCGACGGTGCGGGCCGGTCGCCGAGCGCGGCGGCTTCCCCGACAGCTTCCCCTCGGAGTTCCGCCGGCGATGGGAAGGTTGCCGATCTCGACTCGGCCCATCTCGACGCGCTCGCGACAACGATCGGCGAGGAAACCTTGGCCCGCTTGCTCGCTGACTATCTCGCCGGGGCGGAGAAACGCATCGCGCAGATCGAATCCCTCGCCGCGCTCGGCGATCTCATCGGCCTTGCCCGCGCGGCGCACGACCTCACCGGCGTCGCGGGAAATTTCGGCGCCCGCAATCTGCAGCACTTGGCGCGGCAGCTCGAGCGATCCTGCTTGGCTGATGAGCGCGAGGCCGTCGAGGCACGCGTCGTTGAGATCAGGCAGGCCTCGGATGTCGCGTGTGATGCCCTCGGCCGGCGCGCCGCCGCGTTGGATGGCACCGCAGCGGGCGGCTGACGGATCGATTGCGCGCGGTCAGAAATAGCGCACCAGCTGAAGGATCGCGCTGGCTGCTTGGGGGGCGCTGCCGCGTTCCGAATGCGCACCGCCGAGATTGCCGGCGAGGAAGCCGCCGATCGTCCAGGCGCTCGACAAATAATAGCTGGCGGTGAGCTGCGCCAGGCTGGACCCGTCATAGAGATCGACGAAGGCGAAGGCGGTCAGCTCGAGATTGCTGACCAGCGCATCCGTCCAGTCGGCGCGCAGGAAAACCTGCTGCCGCGTCAGCGGCTGCTGCTGGTCGTTGGCATAGCCGCGGATGTACCACAGCGTGCCGGTGAGCGGGCGGAGGTCGCGCTGGGCGCCGCCGACGGCGAACCAGTTGCGCCAATCCTGCCGCGAGAAGCCGGCCTGGTGATAGTGGTATTCGAGGTTGACGGTGATCTTCGCCGTGCTCGTCCACGAGGCGCCGATGGCAAGGTCGTTGCGGAACCGCTTGGCGGCATTGCTCGGCAGCGGTGTCGGCGCCGCCCCCGGCAGTGTCCCGGTTTCCTTGCCGTAGCGTATCGCCTGGTCGATCAGATCGTGCTGCCGGCCGCCGGCCCACTCGGCGTAGCCGATGACGCTCTGGCCGAGCTGGCGCGAGATATCGAGGCCGAAGCGGGTCTCGCCGCCCTCGCGATAGAGCAGCGCTTGCGGGCTGAGATCGGCGATGTCGTAAGCGACGCTGAGCAACAGCCGGTCGGCGGCGTTGGTGCGATCGAGGCGCGGATCGAGCGCCGGCCGGTCGCTGCTCGACAGCGGCGTCGGCGCGTAGAGCGCGGGGGCGAAGGCGATGCTGGCGGCGCCGCCATCCCAGATGGTCTGGCTGCGCAGCATGAAGGTGCCCAGCCGGTTTTGACGTAGCACCGAGGGATCGAGCGAAGCCTGGTCGACTTGGCTCCTGGTCTTGAAGAAATCGGTCGGATTGAAGCCGAGCGCGACGCCGTTCCGCACGTTGACGCGGCCGAGCTCGAGATAGTTCCGCGTCGCCGGCTCCCAGGTGACATAGGCCTCGCGAAAATCGTTGCGCAGCGTCTGGCGCGCGGAAATGTCGAGATCGTTCTCGCCGCGCAGGTTGAAGCGGTCGCTGAGCGTTACGCCGAGACGCGGCGTCAGGTCCCATTGCCCGGTGGCGTCGAGGCTGGTGCGATTCTGCCAGTCGAAAGGTGCCGGCGGCGGCGCCGGGACGATCAGCCCGCCGCGCCGCGACGACAGGGTGAAGGCACCCTCGGCATAGAGCCGTCGCGTGCCCGGCGTTGCCGGCGGCACGGCGTCGGTCCCGCCGGCGGGCCGCTGCGCCGCGTCGTCGTGGATCGCTTGCGGGATGAGGTCGAGATCGCTGTTCTCCGCCGCACCGGCGAGGAGTGGCGCCAGGCACGACCCGGCGACAAGCAGCGCGGCGATGCGGCGGCGCATCATTCGACCTTGAGCCGCGGCAGGTAGTCGCGCTGGAACCAGGCATCCGGGATGTCCTGGAAGCGGTAATCGGTGGAATTGATCGTCGTCACCAGATTGGCGTCGACAGCGTCGATGATGATGGTCTCGGTCGGCCGCATGCCGCCGAGCTGCTCCTCGTATTTGCGGTAATAGGCGATCTTCAGCAGCCGTCCGCTATCGGAATAGAACTTGCCCTTGACCGAGCGATAGGTGCCGCGCTCGACCCAATACTCGATGCGGCTGTAGATGGCGTCCGCCGTTGCCGCCTTGAGGTCGAGATGCCAGCACGGACGCTCGGCGCGATCGGCGTCCTGCAGCGTCTCCTCGCCGACCAGCGTGGCGGCATAGTCGCGGGCGAGGTTGACCGTCAGCACGTCGCCGTCCGAGGCCTGGCCGATCAGACGCTGCTGCGGCGAGATGCGGATGCTCGCCTTCGAGGCCGGGTCGTAGAACCACAATTTGGTGGCGTTGAGCAGCACCAGCTTGCCGGCATCGCGCGGCGGCTCGGCGTAGCGCACGAGATTGCTGAATTGCCGCGTCACCTTGTCGTCGCGGGCGAAGATGACGAGGACGACGCGATCGCGCTTCTTGCCGTTGACGTACTCGACCAGCGTGCTGGTCAGGCGGAAGGGCTGCTCGGGATTGCGCACCCGGTCGGCGGCGGCGACGATCTCCTGTGCCGCCGGCGCGGCGGCGTTCTCGCCATGGGCGGCCGGTATCGCCAGCCATGCGAGAGCGACGGCGGCGAGGCGTATGACGATTCCGTTCATCACCGACCTCATACGTGGCGCAGCGCGTCGACCACCGGCAGGCGCGCGGCGCGGTTGGCAGGGATCAGCGCGGCGATCGTCGCCATCGCCACCAGCCCGAGCCAGACGCTGACGATCAGCGCGCCGCCGGACATCATCAGCCGCAGCGGGATCGCCGCGGCCTGGCCGGGCGGCGTCCAGGTGAGGCCGGCGCGGTTGATCAGCACGGCGAAGGCGAAGGACAGGATCAGTCCGGCGCTGGCGCCGATCACGCCGAGCATCCAGCCTTCGATCAGGAACTGGCGGCGGATGCCGCGCCGGCGCACGCCGATGGCGCGCGCGGTGCCGATCTCGTTGGTGCGCTCCATCACGCTCATGCTCATGGTGTTGACGACGGTGAACAGCACGATCACCCCCATGATCACGGCGATGAAGGAGAAGATCGCGCCGAACAGGCCGACGACCTGCTTGTATTGCGGCTGCAGCTCGGTGAAGTCGCGGACCTCGAGGTCGAGTCCGCGCTCGTGGAAGAGGGCGACGAGGCGCGCGCGGGCGGCGGCCATGTCCTCGCTGCGACGGAGCTGCAGGACGATCGCGACCGCTTTGTGCTCGCCGCGCCCGTAGAGCAGCTGCTGCGCCAGCGCCAGATGCATGACGACGACGCTGTCGTCCAGCTCCTTGACGCCCTGCGGCTCGGCCTTGCCGACATAGAGACTGAGGACGTTGGGCGCCCCGCTCGACGTCGCCGCCAGCAGATCGAGACGCGGCATGCCGCCATCGCCGGCCTCCTTGCCGCCCTCGCGATCGCGCTGCGCCAGCGCGCCGAGTTCGTCCGGCGCCGCCGCGTCCAGGCTGACATCGTTCTCGCTCTGCGGACGCGGCGGGCAGTCGGTAAGGCCGAGGCGCTGACAGAGGCCGAGGACGCGCGCGAGGCCGACGCCGATCGCCCCGCGCGTCTCGTCGTCGTCGCGCAATCCCGAATCGGGCACGATGCGATCGCGAAAGATGCCGTACTCGTCCCAATGCCGCATGCGGTCGCGATCGGACGGGACGACGCCGGAGCCGAAGAACGTCTTCGAGGCGTCGAGCGCGAAATTGCCGGCGATGCCGAACAGCGTCACGCCGGGGGTCACGACGTTGACCATCGGCTTGAGCACGGGGTCCTCGGCGATCAGCGCGACGACCGCGCGATAATCGGCGATGCCATAGGCGGCCGGGTTGCCGGCGCCGAAGTCGAAATAGCCGGTGCGGAAGACCGAGAGATGGCCGGTCCGCCCGACCGTGTTGGTCTGGAAACCGGCGGTCAGATAGGCCATGAACGCGCCGAACAGGATCAGGGCGACGGCGCCGACGGCGATCGCCGACATGGTCATCAGCGAGCGTCGCCCGTTGCGCAAGATATTGCGGAAGGCGATCTTGACCAGCATCGTCATGCGACCTCCGAGCGGTGCTCGATCAGCCTGCCGTCGCGGATGACGAAGATCTCCTCGGCATGCGAGATGAGCTGCGGATCGTGGGTCGAGAAGACGAAGCTCGCCGCCTGCTCCTGTTGCACCCGATGCATCAGCTCGATGATGGCGGCGCCGGTATGGCTGTCGAGATTGGCAGTCGGCTCGTCGGCAAGCACGAGTTCCGGCTCCTTGACCAGGGCGCGGGCGATGGCGACGCGCTGCTTCTGCCCACCGCTCAGCTGGTTGGGACGGTGAAGCCGCTGGTCGGCGAGGCCGACCGCCTCGAGCATCGCCATCGCACGGTCGCGGCGCTCGCCGGCGGCGAGGTCGAGCAGCAGCAGCGGATATTCGACGTTCTCGAACGCCGAGAGCACCGGGAAGAGGTTGAAGTTCTGGAAGATGAAGGCGATGTTGCGGGCGCGGAAATCGCTGATCGCGTTGTCGGCGAGCGCCGCCATGTCCTGGCCACAGACTTCGAGCCGTCCGGCGGTCGGCGCGTCGATGCAGCCGATCAGATTGAGCAGCGTCGTCTTGCCGCTGCCCGAGGGGCCGACGATCATGGCGAAGCGCCGCTCGGCAATGTCGAGGCTGACGCCGTCCACCGCCGTCACCGTCAGCCCGTCATCGGCATAGGTCTTGACGATGTCGCGCAGGCAGACGACGGGGGCGCCGCTCACGACGATGCACTCGCAGCCAGCGCGATGCTGGGTGTGCTGCGGTAGTGCCAGGTCAAACGCGCCAGCCAGCCGAGGAAATAGCCGGCGCTTGCCCCTGACACGGCGATATCCCAGAGGACGAGATGGGCATTGGTCTCGAGGCGCCGTGCGGCGGCGACGGCGATGCCGTATTTTGCCGCGAAGATGAGAACGTTGCGGACGAGCGGCAGCCAGCTCCCCGGCAGGCGCAAGAGGCCGCGGGCGCGGTCGACGCCAATCTCGTCGAGGCGGCTGGTCAGCAGCGCCATCGCGGCGCCGCCGCCGGCGGCGGCGAGCCAATCGAGCAGGAGGAGCGGTGCGCCGCTCGCTTTCATCGCCAGGCTGGCGATGCCCCAGGCGATGAAGAGGGACGGGGTGATCAGGACTCGCGTCAGACCGGCGACGCGCGGCCTGGTCGCCTGTAGCCCGAGCGCGATCAGGAGGACGAGCAGCGGATACGCCCACCAGGGCGTGCCCTGTAGAACGGCGAGTGCCGCGCCGCTCTCGGCGGCTTGCGCCGTCACCGCGAGCGATGCCAGGATTACCCCCGATAGGATGGCCGATGTGATGCGCATGCTTCTTCCCCGCCGAGCGACCGGGATCGCTGCCCGGCGGCCCAGCGATGCCGTGTCGCAGTCCCGCGGTCGAGGGCGGATACGTGAAGCGTCGCCGGCAATTCGCGGATTGTCGGGCGACGACGCCTTGCGCTTCGTGAAATGACACGGCTCGGCCAGTCGCTGACCAGCCTGGCGGTGCTGCTCGTGATCGGCGCCGTGTTCGGCTGGATCGGCCCCTACGGCACGTTCTACGATCTCAAGCTCGGCGAGCGCTTCGCTTATTGGATGCTGGCGATTCCGCTCGTCGGGATGCCGACCTCGCTGGTCGTCGGACTGGTCGCGCAGACCGCGCCGGCGACGCGATGGCCGGTGCCGGTGCAGACTCTGGTCGCGGCGCTGCTTGCCGGCGTTCCCAGCAGCCTGGTGGTGATCGCGCTGGAGACCATCTTCCGCCAAGCCCCGCCGATCACCGCCGCTTCGCTCGGCAGCATCTATGTCTCGGTCACCATCGTGATAGCGCTGATCTCGATCCCGCTATCGATCATGCGGGCGCGGCGGGAGCACGGCGCCGCGGCGGCTCCGGCTCCGAACATCGCGCCGCTGGCGGCAGCACCGCCCGCCGCCTCCGGCTCGCCGTTCCTGCGCCGCATCTCGCCCCGGCTGGGCAGCGCCCTGCTGGCGATCGCGACCGAGGATCATTATCTGCGGGTGACCACCGAGCTCGGCAGCGAGCTCATTCTCTTCCGCCTGTCCGACGCCGTCGCCGAGCTCGACCCGGCGGCGGGGCAGCAGGTGCATCGCTCCTATTGGGTGGCGCGGCGGGCGGTGGCGACGGTCGAGCGCAACGGCCACCGCACCGCGCTGGTGCTCACCAACGGCGAGAAGATACCGGTGAGCCGGACCTACCTGCCGGCGCTGCGCGCCGCGGGCTGGCTCCAGGAGCCTGCCTGAGCAATGATATGGGGCTGCGACATCGATATTTCTCGTCGGGCTAGGAGCAAGGAGCGCGGCGATGCCTTGCGCATCGTGAGCGACGCGCGACGACGTCCCGGCGGGAAATAGCGATGTCCCTTCGGGTTGCCCAGGGCTGTGGCGCTGCCTCTCGCGGTTTCTTCGAAACCGCTGACGGCGTCAGGCACGGCGCAGCCGTGCCGGGAGCCGCGTCGCGTCGGATCGCCGATGCGCAAGGCATCGCCTTCACCGCCGCTCCTAACATCGCCGCCGCCCTGGGCAACGCAGCCCCATACCATTGCTCAGATAGGCTCCTAAGCGCCGGCGGCCGCGCTGTCGCTCTCTTCCTCCGCCGCCTCCTCGACCGGCGCCGCGACCTTCTTGCCGCGATTGGCGCGGGCGATGGCGGCGTCGAGCTCGGCCATCGTGCACAGCCCGATCGAGACCGGGTGGCGCGGCTTGATGTTCGGCGCGTTCCAATGGCTGCGCTCGCGGATCGCCGCGATCGTCGGCTTGGTCGTGCCGATCAGCTTGGAGATCTGCGCGTCGGTCAGCTCGGGGTGGTTCTTGGTCAGCCAGGCGATCGCGTCCGGCTTGTCCTGGCGCTTGGCGATCGGCGTATAGCGCGGCCCACGATGCTTGACGAGCACCTCGGGCACCGCCTGCGGTGACAGGGTCAGCCGCGCCTCGGGATCCTTCTGGCAGCGCTCGATATCCTCGGCCGTGGTCTGGCCGTTGGCGACCGGGTCGAGACCCTGCATCTGCAGCGCGACCTCGCCATCGGCGATCGCCTGAACCTCGAGCTGGTGCAGGCCGCAGAAATCGGCGATCTGCTCGAAGGTGAGGGCGGTGTTCTGGACGAGCCACACGGCGGTGGCCTTCGGCATCAGGGGAGTAGCCATGGTTATCGACCTCGGGATCGTCCGCCGCGTCCCGGCGCCCGAGGGCGCACGGCAACAAGCGAAACGGTCATTTATGGATGATCAGCCTTATATAGTCGCTCGCGCCTGACGTGGAAAGGGCATTCCGGCCCCGCCGCCTTGCCGTCAGACGGTGAGGACGATCTTGCCGATATGCGCCGAGCTCTCCAGCAGGCGGTGCGCCTCGGCCGCCTCGGCAAGCGGAAAGGTACGCTCGATCAGCGGCTTGACCTTGCCCTTCTCGATCAGCGGCCAGACCTTCTCGTGCAGGGCGGCGGCGATGGCGCCCTTCTGCTCGACGGTGCGCGGGCGCAGGGTCGAGCCGGTGATGGTCAAGCGGTTGCGCATCACAGGCATGAAGTTGACCTCGACCCGCGCACCGCGCAGATAGGCGATGCTGACAAGCCGTCCATCCATGGCCAGGCTATTGATATTGCGCTGAAAATAGTCGCCGCCGACCATGTCCAGGATGACGTCGACGCCGCGCCCGACCGTCTTCGCCTTGATCACCTCTGCGAAATCCTCGCGCTTGTATTCGATCGCCACGTCGGCGCCCAGCTTCTCGCAGGCCAGGCATTTGTCGCGGCTGCCGGCGGTGACGAAGATGTGGGCGCCGAATTGCTTGGCCAGTTGGATCGCCGTCGTGCCGATGCCGCTTGAGCCGCCATGGACGAGGACGCTCTCGCCCGGCTTCAGGGCGCCGCGCTCGAAGAGATTGGTCCACACGGTAAAGAAGGTCTCGGGCAGCGCCGCCGCCTCGGTCAAGGTCAGGCCCTTGGGCACCGGCAGCACCTGCGGCGCCGGGGCGATACAATAGGTCGCGTAGCCGCCGCCGGCGACCAGGGCACAGACTTGCTGGCCGACGGTGAGGTGGCGGACGCCGAGTCCGGTCGCGACGATGGTGCCGGCGACCTCGAGCCCGGGAATGTCCGAGGCGCCCGGCGGCGGCGCGTAATTGCCCTGGCGCTGATGGATGTCGGGCCGGTTGATCCCGGCGGCGGCGACCGCGATCAGCACCTCGCCGGCGCCCGGCACCGGCAGCGGCCGCGTTGTCGGCTGCAGCACCTCGGGCCCGCCGAACCCGTTGATCTCGATCGCGGTCATCGTCGTCGGCAGTTGGCTCATTGCTCGGGTCCCGTCAGGAAAGGTCGCGTTGGTTGCACCTCTAGCCCGAACGCGCGACACTGGCAACCGGTTGCGGCAACGGGTTACGGCTGGGCGGACAGGCCGGAGGCGATATGTTCGAGGACGAGGATCTTGCGGCGCAAAAGCAGCCGCCGAAGAAAAACGACCTGACGCCGCTCTCGATCGCCGAGCTCGAGGACTACATCGCCGCGATGGAGCAGGAAATCCTGCGCGTGCGCGAGGCGATCGCCGCCAAACGCCAGCAACGCGGCGGCGCGGAATCGCTCTTCAAGCGGTGAAGAACCCGTCGCCCGCTGCGGGTGACGACCGACACAACCTTTCGGGATATTCGGGAATATTCTCCATCCTTGCCGCGACGATCACGGCGCCGGCCGTTTGTCTCGTGTTTGTCTCGCAAGTGCAGCATAATCGCGCCCGGGCCGTACACGAGGGGGCCCCGACACGATGAGGAGAGATTTCGATGATCAAGGGTAAAGCTGCAATCGTCACCGGCTCGACCAGCGGCATCGGCCTCGGCATCGCCACCTCGCTTGCCGCCGAAGGCTGCAATCTGTTGCTCAACGGCTTCGGCGACCCGAAGGCGATCGAGGCCTTGCGCGCCGAGCTCGCCGAGAAATACCGCATCAAGGTGGTTTATTCGCCGGCCGACATGTCGAAGCCGGCCGATATCCGCGCCATGATCGCGCTCGCCGAGAGCGAGCTCGGCGCCTGCGACATCCTGGTCAACAATGCCGGCATCCAGTTCGTCGCGCCGATCGAGGACTTCCCGGACGACAAATGGGACGCCATCATCGCCATCAACCTGTCCGCCTCGTTCCACGCCATCAAGGCGGCGGTGCCGGGCATGGCCAAGCGGCGCTGGGGCCGCATCGTCAATATCGCCTCGGCGCATGGCCTGGTCGCCAGCGGCGGCAAGGTCGCCTATGTCAGCGCCAAGCACGGCCTCGTCGGCATGACCAAGGTGGTGGCGATCGACCACGCCAATGACGGCATCACCTGCAACGCCATCTGTCCCGGCTGGGTGCTGACGCCGCTGGTGCAGAAGCAGATTGAGGATCACGCCAAGGAGCAGGGCATCCCGGTCGACAAGGCGAAGGAGAATTTGCTCAAGGAAAAACAGCCGATGCTGCAATTCTCCACCCCCGAGCATCTCGGCGCCCTCACCGTCTATCTCTGCGGTGACGCCGCCGCGACGATCACCGGCACCACCGTCTCGATCGATGGCGGCTGGACCGCGCAATAGCGCTCGGTGCCCGGGCGCCACTTTTTTGCCTCGTTGTCACAACAAAGCGGGAGTAATTCAGGCAATTTGGTATAGAATAAAACCAGTGCGGCAGGGGTGGTGAAAGATCGTTGCGCCGAAGCGGGGGCGAATAACGATTTTCTCAATCTTGCCCGGGCAGTGTCATGAACCTTGACCGAAAGGTCGCAAGTGGTCGTGAATACAATCATCAGAGAGGGGGCGGCCGCGGCGGCTCGCGCGCGACGCGCTAACAAGCACATGGCAGCGATCAGGGGGCTGACGTTACAAGCCGGGCTGCTGGCGACGGTGCTGGCGGCCGGCCTTTCGTATGGCGCCGCGGCAGCGCCCGCCGCCGGGGCGCCGGCGATCGCTCTTGCCGCCGCCGACCCTCTGCCGCCCGGCGCCGGGCGCGCCATACCGCCCGTCCTCCAATCGGCCCAAGCGATCCCGCCGGCCCAGATCCCGCCCGCCGCTCCGCTCCAGGCGGATGCGGGGGACACCATTCAGGGGATAATGAGCGACGCCTATGACAGCGTCGTCGAGCTCGCCTATTCGACCCTCGAAAGCTTCCGCGCCTTCTCGGCCAAGGTGCATCAGGCGCTCTATGAGACCGCCTATATGCTCGGCACCAATAAGGTGCCGGTTCCGCGCAAGCCGATCAACGATCCGCTGCCCGTTATCGCGCCGGTGGGCGGCGGCACGGCGGCGGTGACCAAACCGGTGGTGCCGCCGACGCCGGCGGCGATCCCGGCGCCGCCGGTCCAGCCCGTCGCCCTGCCGCCCGCCGTGACCGCGGCGCTGCCGCCGGCCGCCGAGGCGGGAGAGCCCGGCCCGATCGATCCCGGCCTGCTCGCCAATTTCGTCTATGACCGCGGCAACCGCCGCCCCGACGGCTCGTTTTTCGTGCCGAAGCCGCTGCAGCGCCTGTTCGAGGTGCGCACCGCCGCGGTGGTGACCGCCAATATTCCGGCGACCAGCAAGCTGGCCGGCCGCATCGTCCCCGATCCCAACGCGCATGGCCGCGTCGAGGCCAGCCTGCTCGGGCGCATCGAGCCGTCGCCCGAGGGCTTGCCGGTGATCGGCGACGTCGTCCACAAAGGCCAGATCCTCGCCTATGTCGAGCCGGCGGTCGGCGTCGTCGACCGTGGTCAGCTGCGCCGCGAGGTCGCGCAATTGACCACGGCGATCCGCGTCGAGACCGAGAATCTCGAGATCCTCAAGCAATTCAGCTTCGTGCCCTTCCGCGACGGCAAGATCTACCAGTCCGAGCAGCGTCTCGCCGGCTTGCGGCGCGAGCGCGAGGCGCTGCTGCCGATGCTGAAGGTGCGCGAGGCGCTGACCGCCTCGACCGACGGGGTGATCTCGATGTCGGCCGCGGTCCCCGGCCGCATCACCCATCCCGGCGAGATGGTGTTCGACATCGTCAATCCGCGGCAGTTATGGATCGAAGCCTCGGCGCCGGACCCGGTGACCGCGGACACCGCCTCGCATGTCGCGGCGGCGACCGCGATGACGCCCGAGGGGCAGATGCTCGCCGTGACGTTCGTCGGCAGCGGCCTCGCGGTGCAACAGCAATCGACGCCGCTGCTCTTCCGCATCGACAATCCGCCCGAGGGGCTGCGCGTCGGCCGTCCGGTCACCGTCTCGGTGCAAAGCGACAAGCAATCGACGCGCGGCATCCTGCTGCGCCGCGACGCGATCACCGTCGGCTCGGACGGCGTCCAGGAGGTCTGGGAGCAGACCGAGCCCGAGGTGTTCCTGCCCCATCCCGTCCGCACCCAGGCCCATGACGGCCAGACCGTGCTGGTCCTCGACGGCCTGGTCGATGGGGCGCATGTCGTCATCCGCGGCGTCAACCTGATGGCGCAGCTCCAATGAGGCGATCGAGACGAGCCATGACTGAGATCAAGCACCTGTTCCGCCAGCGCGGGCGTCTCTGCGCCGCGTTCGCCTTTATCGCTCTCCTCGCCGCCGTCCCGCCGGGACCCGTGCGGGCGGCCGAGGACGGCGATGACAGCGGACCCAAGGCGGCGCCGCGCAGCGTCGTCAAGATCGGCGGCGTCAGCGTCGTGCTGATCGCCGCCAATGACCGGCTCTACGCCTTCATCGACCGCCTCAGCGACAATGCGCCGGCTTCCGATGCGCGTCTCACCGTCAGCCCGGCCGCTGCCGCGGCGGCGAAGCTCGACATGCGCCGCGCCACGTCCGGCCTCTTCGTCGCGCCCTTCGTCCATACCGGGCATCTGCGCGACGCCTTTACCGTCTCGGTGCGCTCCGCCGCCGGGACCGGGCAGGAGACCGCCGAGCTCGTCTATGGCGATGCGCCGCGCGCAACGGAGAAGGCGTCATCCGGCCTCGAAGCCTTCATCGCCCTCGTCGCCGGCGCGCTGGGCGCCGCGGTCGCCCTGGCGATCGTCTGGTTCCGCCAATCGCGCCGACGTCCGGGCGAAACGATCGGCAAGCCGCGTGCCGCCTGACGCCCCAACGTTGCGCAGGCCGACGTTGCGCGGGCCGACGTTGCGCCGGCTGACGTCGCGCGGGCCGACCCGCCGCCGGCCCGGCTGAGGCGCCGCGATGTTTCAGGCCATTGTCGGCTTCAGCCTGCGTCGCCGCGTCTTCGTCCTCGCGGCGGCACTGATCCTGATCGGCTGGGGGCTGATGCTCGCCCGCGAGATGCCGATCGATCTCCTGCCGGAAATCCGTCAGCCCGCCGTCGTCATCGTCACCGAGGCGGGAACCCTGGCCGCCGAGGAGGTCGAACAATACATCACCCAGCCGATGGAGATGGTGCTCAACGGCATGCCCGGCGTGGTCCGCGTCCTCAGCGCCTCCAGCGCCGCCTTCTCGCGCATCACCGTGTCCTTCCAATGGGGGACCGATCCCTATCGTAATCGCCAGATCGTCATGGAACGGTTGTCGATGGTGCGCGATCGGCTGCCCGCCGGCATCGTGCCGCAGCTCGCCCCGATGGCCGCCGCCGCCGGGCTGATCATGCATATGGGCATCACCGGCGGCAGCGACCCGATGGCGTTGCGCGAATATGTCGACTGGGTGCTGCGCCCGCGTCTGCTCGCGCTCGAGGGCGTCGCGCAGGCTTTCCCGATCGGTGGCGAGGTGCGGACCTTCCGCTTCACGCCGAACCCGGTGCTGATGAGCAATCTCGGTATCACGCTGCACCAGGTCGAGCAGACGCTGACCGCCTTCGGAACGAATAGCAGCGGCGGCTTCTCGGATCTCTACGGCACCGAGCTGCCGATCCGCAATATCGGCAAGACCAACAGCCTCGACGACATGCGCGACGTCGTCGTCGCGTTCAAGGACGGCATGCCGGTGCTGCTCGGCCAGATCGGCGACGTCGAGTTCGTCCCCCGGGCGAAGCGCGGCGACAGCACGTTCAACGGACGGCCCTCGGTCAATCTCGCCCTCGTCAAGCAGCCGGGAGCGAATACGGTGCGGCTTGCCGAGAGCGTCAAGACGCTGCTCGCGGAGATGCAGCTCACGGCGCCCGCGGGCATCCGGCTCGGCCAGATCTCGTACAGCCAGGCCGACATGATCACCGAGGCGATCTCCAATGTCGGCCACATGCTGCGCGACGCGGTGATCATCGTCGCCATCGTGCTCTTCGTCTTTCTTGCCAATCTGCGCTCGACCGCGGTCTCGCTGCTCGCCATTCCGATCTCGCTGGTCGTCAGCGTCATCGTCTTCCACCTGCTCGGCGTGACGCTGAACACGATGACGCTCGGCGGCATCGCCATCGGCCTCGGCGAGCTGGTCGACGATTCCTTCGTCGATGTCGAGAACATCCTGCGCCGCCTCGGCGAGAATCACCGCAGCCCGCGGCCCGAGCCGGTGATGACGGTGATCGCCCGCGCCTCGCAGGAGGTTCGCTCGGGCATCGTCTACGCCACAGTCATCATCCTCTTGGTATTCGTCCCGCTCTTCGCCATGCCGGGGGCGCAGGGACGCATGTTCGGGCCGCTGGCGATCGCCTATATCGTCTCGATCTTCGCCAGCCTGGTCGTCTCGATCACGGTGACGCCGGTACTCGCCTCCTATCTCTTTCCCAAGATGCGCGCGCTCGAGTCCCAGCATGGCGGCTGGCTGGCGACGTGGCTGAAACGGCACAACGAGCGGGCCCTTCGCTGGGTGCTCGACAATCCGCGCCAGGTCTATATTGCCGCGGGGGCTGCGGTGTTTGCCGCAATCGTCTCGGTGCCGCTGCTGCCGCGCTCCTTCCTGCCCGAGTTCAACGAGGGCAACATCTACGTGACGCTGCTGATGAAGCCGGGCCTGTCGCTCGCCGAGACCAACCGGATCGGCCACATGGCCGAGCAGATCATGATGCAGCTGCCCGAGGTGGTGACGGTATCGCGCCGCGCCGGCCGCTTCGAGCAGGACGAGGACGGCGACCCGGTCAACGACACCGAGACGATGCTCAAAATCAGCCTCGACAAGGGTCGCGACCGGCACGAGGTGATGGCCGAGCTGCGCTCGCGCCTCGCCATCTTCTCCGGCGATCTGTCGGTGACGCAATACCTCACCGAGCGTTTCCAATCCGCCGATAGCGGCGTCAAGGGCGAGATCGCCCTCAAGATCTTCGGCCAGGATCTGGCGACGCTGCGCTCGTTGGCGGAGCGCGTGCGCGCGAAATTCGCCAACATCCCGGGCCTGGTCGATCTCTTGATCGAGCAGCAGACCAACACGCCGCAGGTGCGCATCGCCGTCGACTACGGGCGCGCCAAGCTCTTCGGCATCACCCCGGCCGCCATCACCGAGGTGCTGGAGAGCTTCTCCAACGGCCGCGTCGTCTCGCAGATCATCGACAACGGACGGCGCTTCGACGTGATGATCCGGCTCAACGATGCCGACCGCACGCCCGAGGCGCTCGCCCTGCTGCGCCTCGATACGCCGTCCGGCTCGGTGCCGCTCTCGGCCTTTGCCACCGTCTCGACCACCTATGGCCCCAGCATCGTCCTGCGCGAGGACAGCGTGCGCCGCATCGCGGTGATGGCGAACACCGATGGCTCCGACATGTCGGGCATCGTCACCCAGATGCGCGAGGCGCTGGGCACGGTGCCGATGCCGGTCGGCTACCGCACCAGCCTGGAGGGCAGCTTCAAGCAGGGCGAGGAGGGGCGCCTGATGATGTCCATCCTGACGCCGGTCTCGATCCTCTTGATCTTCCTCGTGCTGCAGCAGCGCTTCCGCTCGTCGGTGCTGTGCCTGATCATCATGGGCAACATCCCGCTCGCCCTGGTCGGCAGCGTGGCGGCGCTGTGGATCTCCAACCAGGACCTCAACCTGGCGGCGATGATCGGCTTCATCGCGGTGACCGGCGTCGCGGTGCGCAACAGCCTCCTCAAGGTCAGCCATTTCATCAATCTGCACCTGCACGAGGGCATGCCGCAGGGGCGCGATCTGGTGCTGCGCGGCTCGGCGGAACGGCTCATGCCGGTGCTGATGACGGCGCTGGCGGCGGGGCTGGCCCTGACGCCGCTGCTCCTCGCCTCCGACGTGGCGGGCACCGAGATCCTGCATCCCGTCGCCGTCGCCATTTTCGGCGGGCTGATCAGCTCGACCTTGCTCGACACCTTCACCACGCCGCTGCTCTTCGAGCGCTTCGGGCAACGTGCCCTGGCGCGGGTGATCGCCGGCAACGCCGCGCTGGCGCTCGAGACGTTCTGAACGACAGGAGGGCGCGCATGCTTCCCCTTTCCCTGGCGGCGGCGATCGTCGCCGCGACGGTCACCGCGAACCTCGCCTTCGATGTCGGCGTCAACGCGCTGCAGAACTGGTACGACACCGTTTACGAGGATGCCTTCTGGAGCAAGCGGGTCCAGGATTCGCCGACCCTGCGGGCGCTGGCGGCCGAGGAGGCCGAGATCAATCGGCTGATGAGCGACGATTCCACGGCCGAGCCTAAGGCCAAGTAAACTGGACTAAGCTGGATTTTTCATACACGCCGGCTTCCGACAGCGCTGCATCGAGCTTGAGACCGGCACGTCCCCGTGGGGCGCCGATACCGTCAGCGTCGCACGCCGGGGCCGCGCCGCCATCGCCGCCGCCCAGCGGCTCAAATCGACCGGATCACCCGCCTTGTTGACCATTGCCCTGCGGCGGCATTTTGTCGAGTGTCCATACCTTGATGCTGTTTGCGCGGCCACGAAGGTGCTGCTCGCCGGCCGGCTGCAACCGTCGCAGAACCACGGCAACGACGGCGTCCGGTGCTTCACCGATCTTCTGGACGAGCTCGTCGCTGACGACGAGCGGTGTGCCGAGGCTGCGTGTTACATCCTGAAGGCGGCTGGCTGTATTGACCGTGTCGCCGATCACAGTGAAGGACATTCCGTGTTCGTTGCCGAGGTCGCCGAGCACGACCGGGCCATAGTTGAGGCCGATCCCTACCGCGATCGCCGGGAGTCCCTCGGCGCGTCGCTCATCGTTCCACGCAGCGAGTGCCGCGAGCATCCGCTCGGCGCAGCAGAGTGCGTCGCTGGCATCGCGGTCGGATTCGCCGAGGATGCCGAAGGTCGCCACCATGGCATCGCCGATGAATTTCTCCAGCGTGCCGTTCGAGGCGAAGATCTGCTCCGACATCCGGCCGTGATATTGGCGGAGAATGTTCATCACGTCTTCGGGCGCCATCGTCTCGGCTATTCCGGTAAAGCCGACGATATCGGCAAACAGCACCGCGACGTTCTGGCGGCGCACCGGCCCGAGGGGCTGATCTTGCTCGGCCAGTATCTCGACGATATTCGGCGAGAAATAGCGCGCGAGATTGGCGCGTGCGCGCAGCGCCAGGTCGCGCTGCCGGCTGATGTCGCGGAGTTGCCGGATCTCGCTGAGCGTCTTGTGGATCGTGAGGTCGAGGTCGGTGAAGTCGATCGGTTTGGTCAAGAAGTCGAAGGCGCCGCGGTTCATCGCCGTGCGGATGTTCGCCATGTCGCCATAGGCGGAAACGATTACCGCCTTCACCGCTACGGCGTTCTCGCGGAGGCGCGAGAGCAGCACCAGCCCATCCATCCCCGGCATGTTGATATCGGAAAGCACGAGCTCGATGTCGGGCTCGGCCTGAAGAGTGTCGAGCGCTTCCTGGCCGTCCCTGGCAAACCGGAAGATGAACGTGCCATCGCGAATGTCACGACGAAAGCGCTGGGAGATCAGCAGCTCTAGGTCCGGTTCATCGTCGACCACAAGGATCTTGCTAGCCATCATCATCTCCCTGAACTTCCGTTCGGCCCTGCGAGTGTTCCGGCCTGACGGTTGGTTCCCAACCGTCAGGCCGGAACACTAGCAAAACAAAATGGATGTGTTGTGGTGCCAACACGTGATCAGGGATCAAGCGTTGGCACCGCAACACGATCTTCTCGCGCGGCGCCGTGACATTGACCGGCCTCGCGGTCATGGCGAAGGCCCCGCGGCCTTCAATGGCGTCTTCACCTGGATCTTCCGCGGCAGGCGAACAATGAACTCCGTGTGGTCGTTCGGCTCGCTTTCGACAAGTAATTGCCCGCCATGCTGATGAACGACGGTGTCGTAGCTGAGCGACAGGCCCAGTCCTGTTCCCTCCCCGGTGGGCTTCGTCGTGAAGAACGGCGTAAACAATTTGTCGAGCACGTCCTTCGTCATGCCGACGCCGTTGTCGCGCACCCGGATCTCGACCTCCGATCCGATGACGCGCGTCGTCAGGACGAGGAGCGGCTTTGCTGCGCCATCGGCGACATGGCCGCGTTGGCGGACCGCGTAAAAGCCGTTCGAGAACAGGTTCAGGAAGACGCGCGTGATATCCTGCGGAACGATGTCGAGCTGACCGACTGCCGGATCGAGTCGTCGCTCGAGGCTGATGTTGAATGATTTGTCCTGCGCGCGCGCCCCATGATAGGCGAGGTTCAAGGTCTCCTCGAGCAGCGCGTTGAGGTCGGTCAACTGGTGGTCGCCGCTGCCGCCGCGCGAATGAAGCAACATGCTCTTGACGATCCCGTCGGCCCGCCTTCCATGCTCGGCGATCTTGGCGAGATTGCCGGCGAGCGTGCTCAACGTCTCGTCGAGCGCAGGCCGTTCGCCGGGCGGGACTCGGGAAAGGACGGATGCGAGCTCCACTTTCAGCTCGCCAATCAGCTCGCCCGAGAGGCTGGCAAAGTTGTTTACGAAATTGAGCGGGTTCTTAATCTCGTGCGCGATGCCGGCAGTGAGCTGGCCGAGCGACGCCATCTTTTCAGCATGAACCAAGGTCTGCTGCGCGCGGCGCAATCCGGCGAGCGCAGTCTCCGCCTGCTCCTTCGCTTCAGTCAATGCCTCCTCTCGCCGGCGAATGGCGGTAACGAAGAATTGCAGGGCACGGGCCATGTCGCCGATTTCGTCGCGGCCGGCGGTGTCGATCGGCGCCTCCCTGCCGCCGGCATGCGCCAACATACTGTCGCGAAGCGCGACGATCCGGCGCAGGATGCTGCGGCTTACATAGAAGAATGCGAGTAGCGCGAGCGCGAACGCGGCGATGGTCGCGACAATCAGCGCCTGCTGGTATTTCGCGAGAAAGTCGCGATAGCTTTGCGTCTTCTCCTCGAGATCGTGCCGGATCGCCTCGAACACGCCCGAAACAGCGCTGCCAAACTGATCCGAGATCACTTTGTTGCGGGCGAGCATGCCAGCGACCGAGCGTTGCAATCCGAGCACCTCGTTGCGGGCGGCGAAGACGTTTTCGTTCCCGTTGACGCGGTCGCGGATCTCGCTATGCAACCGGTGCAGCATGATGTCTGCATCGCCGACCAGACCGACGTGATCTACGAGCTGGTCGGCGCGCTCGATGGCGTCGGCGGCCTGCTTGCGGAAGGTGCCGATCAACGGCGAGCGCTCGACGCCGTAAGTCGCGAGCATCAGCGTGAGCGCAGTCTGCGTCTCGCCGCTCCAGCGAAGGAGCTCCGGCGGGTCCGACTGATCGGCTTGCGCGCGTGCCACGGCCACCGTGGCCTCGAACGCGGTCTTCCGGCGAGCAAGGTCGACGATGTCGCGGATGATCGATTCGCTGCGCGCGTCGAACTCGATCCGCGTTCCCACCATGTCATCGACCCGACGCAGGTTTGCAAGCAGGTTCTGCTTCGTTTCATCGAGCAAAGCGATGGTTTGGCTGTCCGTCTCGTCATTCTTGAAGCGCAGAAGCAGCTCGTCGAGGAAGCGTACCTGATCGGCAATCCGATCCGCCGCGGTCGTGCGGGTGAATTGGTCGCGAGAGACGACAAGCCCCGGCGCGCTCGCCACGATGCTCTCGCTTTGTCGCGCGAGCCCAGCGGCGTCTATGAGACGGGGAAGCTGGGTATCGGTGAGACCCTGAAAGCCCTGGCGCAGTCGATCGAGCCCGAAGATCGAGGCGGCAGCGCCGCCGAGCATCACGGCGGCAACGAGCGAGAGGGCAACCACGAGGCGGAAGCGTACGCCGCCACGGAACCGGCGCGGCGATGCGTGATCCTGATCGGCTATCATCAGCGTCTTCCCGGGGGCCCCCACGAACTAGACCTAGCTATCATTCCAGCCTGCAGATCGGAATATCTTTTGCGCAAGCGGGATGTTCGCTTAAATGCGATGCTGGCATCGGCGGGAAGCGTTAGGGAGCGAACATGTCTATACAGCTGCTCTTCGTCCGGGTTGTTATCCTGATCGCGCTCGCCACATGGCCCAATTTGTCGGGCGCTGCCACCCTGGATAGGATCAAGGAACGCGGCTCGGTCCAGTGTGGCGTCAACCGCACCGGCCAGGGTCTCTCAACCGTCAATGCCGCGGGCGAATGGGTTGGGTTTTTTGTCGATTTCTGCCGCGCCGTGGCGGCGGCCACTTTGAAGGCGGCCTCGGCGGTCGAGTTCGTGGAGTTGAACCAACGGAC
>WNFM01189999.1_pt2 | contig 26705 bp, 26 predicted proteins | sample 5400271 | NCBI WGS metagenome assembly WNFM01 (sample SAMN13153352, study PRJNA577476) | soil metagenome | isolation source: 60 cm saprolite on Douglas fir-dominated hillslope | place: USA:California | collected 2013-09-17 | reverse complement strand
GAACGTGGACCTGGCTCAATTCGCCGGCACCGACTAGTGCGGCGTCAGTTCAGGAGCGGGTCGTCCTTGGGCAGCTGGTGGGCGTACCAGGTGGCGAGCCGATGGCGGATGGTTTTCTCGGACACCTGCTCCTCGGGCATGGGCTGGATCTTCTTGTCATGCACCAGCAGACGGTATACATACAGCGCCTTGGAGCTGGCCGAATCCGTGGGCTCGAAGACTACGGCGCCGCGCTTCACGGCATAGTCGACGCCGGCCGCCAGTGCCGCCTTGTAGAGCTCGGCCTCGTGCTTCAGTTTCTTCATCGCGCTTCCAGAGGATTGAGGCCGTACTTCGGAGTATAAGTCTAGGACATGGCCAGGTTTGAGACAGTATGAGCCGCGCCTTCGTCAAGGATTCGGACCAGGACCCTGACACCCTGCCGGAGCGCGCCATCAGCGCGCATCCGAATCTGGTCACGGCGCGCGGCATGGCCCTGCTCGAGGCGCGGGTGCGCGAACTCGAAGCGGAACGCAGCACCGCGCGTGCGGCGGCAGACACGGCGGCCCTGGCGCGCACCGCACGCGATCTGCGCTATTTCCAGGCCCGGAAGGACAGCGCCCGCCTCGTGAAAGCCGCGCCCCACCCCGGACAGGTGCGCTTTGGCGCGCGTGCACGCCTGCGGCTCGCCGACGGCTCCGAGCGCACCTTTCAGCTGGTCGGCGAAGACGAGGCAGATCCGGCCGCCGGCCTGATCAGTTATGTCTCGCCACTGGCGGCAATGCTGATGGGCAAGGGCGTGGGAGACAAGGTGTCGTTCGGCGCCCAGACCGCGGAAATCGTCGCCGTGGACAATTGACTCAGGCCGCGACTGGAATCGGGCGGCCGAGCATTTTCTCGATTGCGCGCAGACGCTCGCGCTCGTCACGACTCACCAGCGACACCGCTTCGCCCGTGCGTCCCGCTCGGCCGGTACGTCCAATGCGGTGCACGTAGTCTTCCGGCACGTGCGGCAGTTCAAAATTCACCACGTGCGGCAGCTCGGTGATGTCGAGTCCGCGCGCGGCGATATCGGTCGCCACCAGCACCTGAATGCGGCCCTGCTTGAAATCGTCGAGCGCGCGCGTGCGTGCACCCTGTGACTTGTTGCCGTGGATCGCTGCACAACGCAGGCCGTCGCGCTCCAGGCGCTCGGCCAGGCGATTGGCGCCGTGCTTGGTGCGTGTGAACACCAGGCTCTGACGACCCCGGCCGTCGCTGATGATGCGCGAGAGCAGCGGGTGCTTGTTGGCAGTGTCCACGTGATAGACGCGATGATCGACCAGGTCGACCGGCGCATTGCGCGGCGCGACGTCAATCGTCTGCGGGTCGTGCAGGATGCCGCGCGCCAGCTCGCGAATCTCGTTGGAAAAGGTTGCCGAGAACAGCAGGTTCTGCCGCTGCTTGGGTAGCGCGGCGATCAGCCTGCGGATCGGGCGAATGAAACCCATGTCCAGCATGCGATCGGCTTCATCGAGCACCAGCACTTCGATGTGCGAGAGGTCGACGAGTTTCATCTGCAGGTGATCGAGCAGGCGGCCGGGCGTAGCGATAACGATATCGACGCCTTGCGCAAGCGCCTGGACCTGCGGCTTCGGGCTGACGCCGCCGAAGATCAGTACCGTGCGCTGAGCGACATAGCGTCCGTAGTCCCGGAACGCCTCGGCGACCTGCGCGGCCAGCTCACGCGTGGGCACCAGCACCAGCACGCGCGGCGCGCGTGCGCCCCGCGGGGCGGGCTGCGACTCGTGCAGGCGATGCAGCAGGGGCAATGCGAAGGCCGCGGTCTTGCCGGTGCCGGTCTGGGCCGCCGCCTGCAGATCGCGCCCTTCGAGCACGACCGGTATGGCGCGCAACTGGATCGGCGTGGCCACGGTGTAGCCGGCGTCGCCGACGGCGCGCAGCAATGAGGGATGAAGATTGAACGTTTCAAAAGACAAGTAAATACTCCAAGGATGCCCGGAGCGCGAACCGCACTGTCGGTACGGGCAACAACAGCCAAATTAAAAAGATCCTGCGCCAGTCAGACGGCACTTTGGCCGCCTGGCGTAGAAGGTTTGCAGGAGGGGCAGATTGGTCCCGATCGGGACTCAGTAGAACCTCGGCACGCGGGACCGACGCCCGCGTATTCGACAAACTCGGGCGCACTCTACAGGAAGCGCTCGCCCGGAGCGAGCACCAATTTCACAATATGCGCCGCAGGCCGCTGAAAACGCTACAGGCCTTCGGGTGCGGCAATGCCGGCATGATAGGTCGAATAAACGATGATGCTCGCGTGCAGGCCGGCAAGGTGCTGGTCGAGGAGCGGTCGCACCTCCACCCAGGCGAGCGCGCCCGCACCGGTCGCGAGCCGTGGCAAGGCCATGCTCGGCCAGTGCTCCGCCTCCGCGAGCTTGTGCAGCGCCTTGAGCGAATGTGCGACGTGTTGCAGGCTGGCGCGGCCGGGGCGGCCACCGTGCGGCGGAGCGGCGTCCTGCGTGAACAGGCTGACGATGGGACGACCGTCGGCCGCCATCCAGGCCCACAGTCCACCCGGAGCCGGCGATTGCGTCTTGCAGTAGTGGCGAAAATCCTTGTACATCGCAGGCCACGTCTCGCGCAGCTTGAGGGCGAGCCCCTGGTGAAAATCATCTCCCGGGCTGACGCCGTGCACGATGACATGGGCGCGCGACAGCAGCAGATCGCCTGAGACTTCGCGAATCATGGGGGCACCGGCTTAAGGACTCAGGAACCCGGCCGTGGTCTTCGCACGCAGTGCCTCGAGCGTGACGCCCGGCGCCATCTCGAGCAACCGGAAGGGCGAGTGGCGATCGGCCCTGGAGAAGATCGCCAGATCCGTAATCAGCTTGTCGACCACATTGGCGCCGGTGAGCGGCAGATCGCAGCGCGGCTTGAACTTGGCGGAGCCATCCCTGGAGGTGTGCTCCATCACGACGACGACCCGCTTGACGCCCGCGACCAGATCCATCGCGCCGCCCATGCCCTTGACCACCTTGCCCGGAATCAGCCAGTTGGCCAGATCCCCGTTCTCACCCACTTCCATCGCGCCGAGCACCGACAGGTCGATGTGGCCGCCGCGGATCATGCCGAAGCTGTCGGCCGAGGAGAAATAGGACGAGCTGGGCAGCTCGGTGATGGTCTGCTTGCCGGCATTGATCAGGTCCGCATCTTCCTCTCCCTCGTAGGGAAAGGGGCCCATGCCCAGCATGCCGTTCTCGGATTGCAGCACGACGCGCATGCCCGCCGGAATGAAATTCGCCACCAGGGTCGGAATACCGATGCCGAGATTCACGTAGTAGCCGTCGCGCAGCTCGGCGGCCGCACGTGCCGCAATTTCATCGCGCGACCAGCTCATGCGGGAGCTCCCGCCGCAGCCCGCTTGCGCGTGGTGCGATTTTCGATCTGCCGGCGATAGCTCGCGCCCTGGACGATCCGCTGCACGAAAATGCCCGGCGTATGAATCTGGTCGGGATCGAGCCGGCCCGGCTCGACGAGTTGCTCGACTTCGGCGACCGTGACGCGTCCGGCGCTCGCCATCATCGGATTGAAGTTGCGCGCGGTCTTGCGATAGATCAGATTCCCCTCGGTATCGCCGCGCCAGGCCTTGACGATGGCGAGGTCCGCCACCAGTCCGGTTTCGAGCACGTAGGTCTCGCCGTTCACGACGCGCTGCTCCTTGCCTTCGGCCACCAGCGTGCCGGCACCGGTCCGGGTGTAGAAGCCCCAGATCCCCGCGCCGCCCGCGCGAATCCGCTCGGCGAGCGTGCCCTGCGGGTTGAATTCCAGTTCGAGTTCGCCCGACAGATACTGGCGCTCGAACTCCTTGTTCTCGCCGACATAGGAGGAAATCATCTTGCGGATCTGACGGGTGCGTAGCAGCATCCCCAGCCCGAATTCATCGACACCCGCGTTGTTGGACACGACGGTCAGGCCTTTGACGCCCGAATCGCGCAGCGCGACGATGAGGTTCTCGGCGATGCCGCACAGGCCAAAGCCGCCTGACATGACCGTGATGTTGTCGCGTACGACACCGGCCAGCGCGCTCGCCGCCGTGGCATAGACCTTGGGACCGGTGGGCGGGCTCATGGGGCGGAGATTATCGCATCAGCTCTGCTGGCACGCTAAGTCACCGCTCCGGCCCGGTACGGAACCGGCATACACCGCGCAGGCCGGGAGCGCGTCGATGTCAAGCGTGCCGCACAGGGTCCCCAGCGATACGAGCTCGTGACCCTGAGCCATCCAGCCGCGCAGGAGCCGTTCCAGCACCGGCAGCAGCTTCATGCCCTCGAGCTCCGCGTGCAGCGTAAACACCTGCGGCGGCCCGATGACCCTGCGGGTGCGCTGCAGGTAGGTCTCGTGCACATTCTCCGCGGTCTGGCCGTCGAGCCCGATCAGCTCATCCAGGGTCGGCAGGGTCGTGGGCAGCTGCGGGACACGGCCGCGGCGGCCGTCGATGAGGGGCAGGAAGGGTCCGGTGCCGCGCGTATCAGAGGCGTAGGCGAAGCCCAGCTGTTCCTCGAGCGCCAGGGCCGCGGCATTCATCTGCCAGCCCGCGGCGCCATGCACGCGCGGCGCGGTCGCGAACACCGCGGTAAAGCGCTCGACGGCGAGGCGCATCTGGCGCGCGGTCCAGGCCGCGTCACGCCGCGTGAGGAAATCCTGCCAGGCGATGTGATCGTAGCAGTGCACGCCGACTTCGAAGCCGGCGTCGCGCACCAGGCGCATCTGTGCGCCCGCGCGGCGCCCGATATCCGGACCCGGCAGCAGCGTGCCGTACAGCAGTGTGCGCAAGCCGTAGTGTTCCAGCACCGAGGTGCGCGACACCTTGCTCAGGAACCCGCGGCGGAAAACGCGACGGATGGCGCGGCCCGTGTGATCAGGTCCGAGGCTGAACAGGAAGGTGGCCCCGGCACCGCTCCCCTGCAGGGTGCGCACCAGCGCCGGCACACCCTCGCGCGTGCCGCGGAGCGTATCGACGTCGACTTTGAGCGCGATCTGCATGTGGGCGGCGCGGCTCTCGAGGCAACCGCGCCTGCTTCGGCCTCAATCCAGCAGGTGCGAGGCCTGGGGGAGCTGTCCGCGGTAGGCCTCGAAGATCTCCTGCAGGGCCTCGCGCATCGTGATGCGCGGCTCCCAGCCCAGTTCCGCGCAGGTGTTGTCGATCTTCGGCACGCGATTCGAGACGTCCTGGTAGCCCTTGCCGTAGTACTCCCCGGCGGTCGTGTCGATGAGCTTCACCTTCGCGGCGTTGGCCCGGTACTCGGGAATTTCCGCGGCCAGCTGCAGCATCTGCTCGGCCAGCTCGCGCACCGAGAAATTGTTCGCCGGGTTGCCGACATTGAAAATCTTGCGCGTCGCGCAGCCATTGCGGTTCTCGATCATCTTCATCAGCGCGTTGATGCCGTCGCCGATGCCGGTGAAGCAGCGCTTCTGGCCGCCGCCGTCCACGAGCTTGATCGGCTCGCCGCGGACGATGTGCCCGAGGAACTGCGTGATGACGCGGGAGCTCCCCTCCTTGGCGGAATGCAGGTTATCGAGGCCCGCGCCGACCCAGTTGAAGGGACGGAACAGCGTGTAGTCGAGCTTGCCCTCCGAGCCGTAGGCGTAGATGACGCGGTCCATGAGCTGCTTAGAGCAGGCGTAGATCCAGCGCTGCTTTTCGATGGGCCCGTAGACCAGCTCGGAGCTGGCCGGATCGAAGGCACTGTCGCGGCACATGCCGTAGACCTCGGAGGTCGAGGGGAACAGCACGCGCTTACCGTGCCGCACGCACTGGCGGATGATCGGCAGGTTGGCCTCGAAGTCGAGCTCGAATACCCGCAGCGGCTCCTTGACGTACGTGGCGGGCGTGGCGATGGCCACCAGCGGCAGCACCACGTCGCACTTGCGGATGTGATATTCGATCCAATGCGCTCGAAGTTCATGTCCATGCCGAACACGCTCCAGTTGGTGTCCTTGAGGATGCGCGCCGACAGGTGATGGCCGATGAAGCCGTTCACGCCCAGGATCAGTACTTTGGTAGTCATGGCTCGTCCGTCGTTCTTCGAATAATCAGGGCTGCCCGCCTGCGAGCGGCAGTGCCTCCGCGCCAAAGCGCGCGCGAAACGCGGCCGGGTCGCGTATGGCGCCGTCCAGCTCGAATTCGAGCAGCCGCAATGCCCCGTCCGGGCACAGTGCCCGCAACTCACCCTCTACCCACCGCAGCTCGGGACTCGCGGCTCGCGGGCCCGCAGCGGTAAGCGTGCGCAGCACCCGCAGCGGCAGTCCGGCCGCCCGCGCGTAGGCCCCGGGATAGGGCGGCGCCACCGCGCGCACGAGATTGTGCACGGCGGTGACCCCCAGGCGCCAGTCTATCGCGCCGTCGGCGCGGGTGCGCCGCCCGAAGTAGCTGGCCTGGGCCGGATCCTGGGGCTGCAGTACCGCTGTGCCCGCCAGGAGCCCGGGCAGCGCGCCATGCAGGGCCAGTTCCGCGGCCACGCAGACCTTGCGGAACACCTCGATCGCGGTGTCATCAGGCAGAATCGGCACCTCACGGACCGCGACGATGTCGCCGGCATCGGGCCTCACCGTCATGGCGTGCAGCGTCGCGCCGGTCCTGTGCTCCCCGTGCAGCACCGCCCAGTTGACCGGCACCCGGCCCCGGTACTTCGGCAGCAGGGAGCCGTGCATGTTGTAGGCACCGCGCGGCGCCAGCGCCAGCAGTTCCGCGCCGAGCAGCTCGCGGTAATAGAAGGAGAACAGGAAATCGGGCCGGGCGCCGGCCACGCGCGCCAGGAATGCGGGGGTATTGGGATTTGCGGGCGTGGCCACCTCCAGGCCGTGCCAGCGCGCATGACGCTCGACGCTGTCAAACCAGATCAGCTCGCCCGCCGCATCCTCGTGGGTCACCACCAGCGGCACCTCGACGCCCTGCCCCAGCAGCACCCGCAGGCACCGTACGCCCACGTCGTGGTAGGCGAACACGACCGCGCGCGTCACGAGGGCTCTGGCTGCTGCTCGAGCACTGCCTCGACGATGAAACGCGGCCGCCGGCGTACTTCTTCGTAGATGCGGCCGATGTATTCGCCCAGCAGTCCCAGCCCAAAGAGCGTGACGCCGATCAGCAGGAAGGCGATGGCGAACAGCGTGAACAGGCCCTGCTCGGCCGGGTCGGCTCCATAGACCAGGCGGCGCACCACCAGCGCCAGGCCGAACAGCCCGGACAGCACCGACACCACAAACCCCAGCGCCGAGAATATCTGCATCGGCACGATCGAAAAACCGGTCATCAGGTCGAAATTCAGCTTGAGCAGCTGGTACACGGAATACTTCGATTCACCGACGCTGCGCTCTTCGTGGCGCACCTCAATCTCGGTCGGCCAGCCCGAGAATGTGTAGGCGAGTGCCGGCACGAAGGTGTTGTTCTCCGTGCACTGGTTGATCGCATCGACGATGCTGCGCGCGTAGCCGCGGAACATGCAGCCATGATCGGTGATGCGGATGCGCGTGGTGCGTTCGCGCAGCATGTTGATGAAGCGCGACGCCCAGCGGCGCCAGGCGATGTCCTGGCGCTGCTTGCGGATCGTGCCGACGTAGTCGTGGCCGGCATCGAGCTCGGCGAGCACGCGCGGGATCTCTTCGGGCGGGTTCTGCAGATCGGCGTCCAGCGTGATCAGGTAGCGGCCGCGCGCATAGGCGAAGCCGGCCAGGATGGCGCGGTGCTGCCCGAAATTGGCCGCGAACAGCACCACCCGCGTGACTTCAGGGCGCCGCTCGAACTGCTCGCGCAAAATCGCCACCGAACGGTCACGGCTCCCGTCGTTGACGAAAATCACTTCGTAGCTGCGCTGCAGCGCATCGAGCGCCGGATACAGGCGTGCGAACAGCAGCGGCAACGCGGCCTCTTCGTTGTAGACTGGTATGACCAGCGAGATTTCCGGCGGCGTGCCGTTCATGTGCGCCTGGCCCGGCCTGGCGCGCGCGCGCGCGTGGCGGCCACCAGCGCCGCCGGGAGCGCCGCCAGCACGCGATCGACGTCGGCGTCCTGCATGGCCGCAAACATCGGCAGGCTGACGATGCCGCGGCCGATGCGCTCGGCGACCGGAAACTCGCCGGGCCCATGGCCCATCCGGCGAAACAGCGTGAACAGATGCATCGCCGGGTAATGCACGCCGATGCCAATGCCGGCTGCGCGCATTTCACTGATGAATACCGCGCGCTCGGCACCCTCGGGAAGCACGAGCTGGAACATGTGCCAGTTCGACTGGGTGTAGTCCTCGTGCGGCAACTCGCAGCCGAGCGTGCGATCGATGCGCGCGAAATAGCGCCGTGCCAGCTCGCGCCGCCGCGCCGTGAAGGCCGCCAGGTGCGGGAGCTGTCCCAGGCCGATGCAGGCGGCAATGTCGGTCAGATTGTGCTTGCCGCCCGCGAGCGTGACATCCATCCCTTCCCAGCTGTCGCCGTGCCGCACCGCGCCCTGCAATCGCCACAGCTCGCAGCGCCGCGCCTCCTCTTCGTCGTTGAGCACGAGGCACCCGCCCTCGGCGCTCGTGATGTTCTTGTTGGCGTGGAAGCTGATGGACACCAGATCGCCACAGCTGCCGATCATGCGGCCGGCCCAGTTCGCGCCCATCGACTGCGCGGCATCCTCGATGACCCGCAGGCGCCGCGCGGTGGCGATCGCGTACAGTCGATCCCGATTGACCGGGAGCCCGGCGAGATCCACCGGCATGATCGCGCGCGTGCGCGGCGTGATCGCCGCTTCAATGCGCTCGACGTCCATATTGCGCGTGCGCGGATCGCAGTCGACGAACACGGGCCGCGCTCCGGCACGCAGCACCACGTTGGCGGTCGCCACCCAGGACAGGGGTGTGGTGATGACCTCATCGTCCGCGCCGACGCCCGCCAGCGCGAGTGCGATTTCCATCCCGCCCGTCGCGGAGCTCAGCGCGCGCACCGGCCGGCCGCCAAACAGCGCGGACAGCTGCGCCTCGAATTCACGCACCTTCGGCCCGCTGGTGATCCACCCCGAACGCAGGACCTCGCCCACTGCCGCGATGGTCGCCTCGTCGATCGAGGGGCGGGTGAGGGGCAGGAACGGAGGACTGGTCGCCATGGCCCGCTCAGCTGCCGCTGGAGCTGCGCGCGACCAGCCAGACTCCGACCAGGATGATGCCAATGCCGGCGATGCGCGCACCGCTTAAGGTTTCACCAAACAGCCACCAGGCCGCCACGGCATTGACGACGTAGCCGACCGACAGCATCGGGTAGGCGACGCTCACTTCGACTCGCGCGAGGGCCAGGATCCAGACCACGACACTCAGGGCGTAGCAGGCGAGACCGGCGATGATCGACGGGTTGTAGACCAGCCGTCCTGCAATGGCCAGGGCGTTGCCGGCGCGCAGTTCCAGATTCGCGAGCGAACCGGCTCCGGCCTTGAGGAACAGCTGGGCGATGGCATTGAGCAGCACGCCAGAAAGCACCAGCGCGAGTTGTGGACCCTTCATTGCCGGACTACCGCGACCAGGGACGGCGCAGTGTATATCACGCGCATCGGCAGTCCCATCCGGCGCAGCTCCAGGTAACTTTCGGCACGAATCACGGCCATTGCGTCGCGCTCCCCCTGCCAGCGGGCGGCAAACTGCGCCAGGTCCGGGATCCAGCGCCCCGGTTCCTGCCGGAGGCCAAAATCGAGCTCGCCGCGATAGCCGACCAGGGTGCAGGGGCGCTTCAGATAAAAGGGTAGCGATTGCTCGTAGTCATCGACGCAGTAGATCGTGGTACCGGAGCGCAGTTGCGCCGCGGCGGCCGTGATCAGTGCCTCGAGGCTCCGCTGCTGCGGCATCTGCTGGGCGGCCGGAAGCAGCACGGTGAGCAGGGCCAGGCTCCCCAGCGTGGCTGTGGCGACGGCAACGACTGCGCCGGCCTTCGGCGCGAGCCAAGCCGCCGCCGCGGTGAGCAATGCCGCGAGCAGGAAGCCGGTGCCGATGGCCGGACCTGCTGGACCTGCGGCGATATCGAGCCGGGCGGCCATGGCGACCAGTCCTCCCCGTAGCGTGGCGACCTCGAGCGCGACGAGGCTCCGGCCCGCGAGCAGCGCCAGCGCCGGGAACAACGGCAGGATGTAGGGCACCAGCTTCGATTGCGAAAGACTGAAGAAGACCAGGCCGAAGACCAGCCAGATCACGAGCAGCTGGACCGGCCCATCGCGGTTGCGGCAGTCCCGCCAGCTGTGCCGCGCGATCGCGGGCAGCAGCGCCGTCCAGGGCATGAAGCCCACCAGCAGCACCGGGATGAAGAACCAGTCAGGCTCGTAGCGCTGGTGCACGCGGGTCAGGAAACGGGTGAAGTGCTCGTGCACAAAGAAGAACTGCGCAAAGCCGGGATTGCGCCGCTCGACGAGCAGCACCCAGGGCGCGGCGATGACGCCCAGCGCGAGCAGCGTCCACCAGGGACGCGCGCGCAGGGCCAGTCCCCAATCGCGACGCAAGAGCATGTATAGCACTCCGACTGCGCCGGGAATCAGGATCCCGACCAGCCCCTTGGCCAGAAACGCGAGTGCCACGCCGAACGCCAGCAGCCCTGCGCCGAGCCGTGCGTCGGCGTCTTTGCGCTCCGGCTGTGCGAGCAGCAGCAGGCCGCAGAGCGCCAGCTCCAGGGTGACGGTGAGGCCCATGTCGAGCGTCAGAATCCGGGCGAGGCCCAGGTACAGGAGCGCCCCGGCCTGCACCAGCGCGGCGAGCACGCCGGCGGTGGCGCCAAACAGGCGGGCGCCGATCCACCCGGTCAGCAGCAGGCCCAGAAACCCGGTGAGCGCCACCCACAGGCGCGCGCTCCATTCGCTCGCGCCGAAGACCTGGTAAGTCGCCGCCGTGGCCCAGTACTGGAGCGGTGGCTTCTCAAAATACCGCAGCGCGTCCAGCCGCGGTGTCACCCAGTCGCCGCCGGCGGCCATTTCGCGCGCGATTTCCGCGTAACGGCCCTCGTCCGGATTGAACAGGCGGTAGGAGCCCAGCGGCAGGAACCAGACCAGCAAGGCGCCCAGCAGCACCGCGACCCGCAGCCTTCGGGACATGCTAGTTTCCAAACAGCCCTTTCAGCTTGTCCTGCAACTGGTCCTTCAGCTTCTGCTTGAGTTCCTCTTTCTTCTTGTCCACTTCCTGTTGCACGCGTGCCTTGGCAATGCCAGCGAGATCCGGCCGCACCTTCGGCGAGCCAAAGCTACCCGTGATGAGCACGGGCAGCTTGAAGCCGGCGAGGTCCTGCGCCTCCGCACCCTCGCTGCCGGCTGCAGGAATATTCTGGACCAGCACGTCCAGGTGGTAATCGAGCGTGCCGGCGGCAATATCCGCCGTGCCGCGGCCCTTGACCTGCAGGTACTGGAGCGCGGCGATCAAGTCCTCATTGGACACCACCCCGTTGGTGATGCGGCCCGTGCCCGAAAACGCCGTGAAGGGCGTGCGCTCCGGGCCGCTGCGCGCCGGGATGGGCTGCTGCTTCAGCACGGCGCGCGCACGCCGGATCTCGTACCACAGATCCGCGCCCTCCAGGGCGCCGTTGTCGACGTGAAACTCGAGCGTTCCCGTCAGCGTGCGCAGCAGGGCCGCGGAATCCGCGCCCGCGCCCGCCGCCTTGATCGCCGCATTGCCCCGACCCGAGACCCGCCTGGTCTCGAACATGTCGCTGAACAGCGGCTCAAAATCCACGCCCGTCACATGCTCGTCGAAGCTGACGCGCGGCACTTTCCCCGACGCGTCGACCGTGATGTCGCCGTGATATTGCCCGCCGTACATCTGCGCCTCGGAGGGAAAGAGGCGCAGCCGGCCACCGGCGGCGTTGATGCCGAGGCGCAGATGGCTGTACTGAATGCCGGCAAAGACAGCATCGCGCACCGCCAGCGTGCCGCGCACATCAAGGCTGCGGATCAGTTCCGCCGGAATGGGCGTCGGCGCCGGGCTCCTGGCCCTCGCACCACCCGCGGTGGCGGGCGCGGACGGCGGCAGATAGCGATCGGCGTTGATGCGATCGAGGTCCAGGCCGAAGGCGAGCGCCATGCGGTCCAGATCGCTGATACCGGCGTGGCCCGTGGCGGTCGTGTCGTCGAACCGCAGTTTCAGATCGTTGAGCATGAGCGCATGGGCGCTCGCCGCCAGCTGGCCTTCAAATCCGAAGCGCCCGAAGGCGGCGGCGTCGCGTGTCACCGGCAAGGTCACGTCGAAACTCTTCAGCAACTCGCGCAGCGACACATCCGCCAGGTGCAGCAGCCCGCTGATCTGAGGCCCATCGACAATCTTCGTGCCGCTGAGCGCTCCGGTCAGCCGCGCACCCGCAACGCGCAGGTCCAGGCCGGGCAGCTGCAGTGTCTGCGCGTCAAGATCGGCGTCGATGCGATCAAAGCGCAGCTGTAGCGGGAGCCCTGCCGCCGGGAAGACCCCGCCCCTGAGCTGCAGCGCCAGTACGGGCGCCGCCAGCTGGTAGCGGGAAGCGGCGGAATCCAGCGTCGCCTGGCCGCTTAACTTGAGCGCCACGCTCATCGCCTTGCCCTGCTGCACCGTCGCGGACAATTGCAGATCAAAGGGCTGGCCCGGCGCCAGCGCCCTGGTGCTCAGGTCCAGCTCGTGGATCCCGATCTCGGTGCCGGCGTGGCGATCGACGTAGAGCACCGTGCCGCCCGTGATCTGCACTCCGGCCACCGAGACGGCCGACAGGGCGCCTCCGTTGGCCTCGGGGGCCGCCGTCTCGCGCTTGCCGCCCAGGTCGGCCCAGTTATTGCGGCCGCTGGCATCCACGGCCAGACGGATCGTCGGCGCATCGAGCCTGACCGCCGCGACTTCAACCTGGCGATGGAGCAGGGGCAGGAGCTTCAACCCCAGGCGCGCGTGCTCGATCTCCACCATCGGCTCGGCCCCAAATCCGGCCGCATTCCCCAGCGTCGCCCGCCCCGTCTCGATCGCTACCCAGGGAAACAGCTTGAGCTTGAGCTCCCCGGGCAATTCCAGTGCGCGGCCGGTCCGTTCCTGCACCAGGCGCTGCAGTTCCGCCTTGTGGGCGTTGGGATCGAAGAACAGCGCCAGATAAACCGCGGCCGCCACCACCAGCAGCAGCAGGCCAGCCAGTCCCAGCAGGGCAAAACGGACGATTCGCATGAGTTCGACTCCGGCTCTGGCGGCGATTTTACCCGCAAGTCGCCGGGGCGGGGCTTGTCAGCGTGCGCCGGCACTGCGATCCTCGCCCCGATGCCAAGCGTCACGGTCAAGCATTTCCGCCAGATCGCCGTCTGGCCGGTGCAACTCATGCCGGTACGGCGCGGCCAGCAGGTGCAGCGCCACTGGGAGCTGCTGGATGCGGCGGGCGGTTCGGGCGCGTGGCGGGCGGTCAACGAGGCCGGTGCGGGCGGCGCCGGCGCCCTGAGCCGGCGCCATTACAAGGAGTTCGTCACCTTCCTGCCCTACGTGCGCCGCTTCCTCTATGGCTCAGCGGCGGGCCAGGAGGCCGCCACCGCGCATACGGACTGCAGCATTCACCGCTACCAGCGCGATGACGTGCGGCGGGTACGCGTGGTCTCGAGCCAGGGAAGCGGGGCCGTCGAGCTGGACATTGGGCGCATCGAGCTGATGTTCTTCCTGGATGCCGACATCGCCCTGCTGGTGTTCGAGATGCACGCTTCGGACCTGCCTCTGGAGGTGGTCCAGGACGTGCTGTTTCGCTTCGCACGGGCCTATCCGGGTTTCTGGGATGAGTGCGGCGATGGCGGCAACTGCCCTCACCTCGTGGAACTGTGCGACGCGCAGGGAAAGGTGCTCGCGAGCTCCAATTACGGCGACACCGCCCATTACCTGGGCTTCATCGCCCAGCACCGCGTCGCGGCCATCGCCTCGCACTGGGAGTTCCTGCTGCAGCCGCTCCTGCTCGAGCGACCGGGAGCCGCCGCTCCGCTCCGTTACCGGCAGCTGGAGTACTACCGCATGCCGGTCCTGGCTTACCTCGCCTGTGACGATCCGCACCAGCTGACGCGCGCGCAGTTCGTGCGGCTCGGCCTGGTCACAGGTCCGGGGAAGGAGGACGACCTGCCCTACTCGGCCGCGACGCTGCAGGACTTCGAGCGGGAACACTGCAACGACAGCTTCTGGGGCCGCAGCGGCGGGCACGCACGCGCCGACACCCGCATCATCGTCACCGAAGGGGCGATGATTTTCGTCGGCAGTCACAGCGACCACTTCTTCTCGGGCCCGGAGACGGGCCTGCTGTCGCAGTTCCGCGGGCAATACCTGTGGCTGTTCCTGATCGCGCACTTCCACAAGGCGGCGTTGCTGTCGATGTCCGATGAGCTGGCGGTGGCCATGAACCGCCTGACCGTGGGCGTTCCGGATTCCGTCCGCGCCTTCAAGCGCACCATCCGGCAGATGATGGAAGTGTTCCTGCGCTTCACGCACCGCTACTGGTTTCACGAGGTGTCCAACCAGGTGGTGGCGCGCGACGTCTTCGCGCGCCTGCGCCGCCAGCTCGGCACCGCCGAACTCTACAGCGAGGTGCGCAACGAAGTGGTCGACATGAACAGCTATCTGGACTCCGACAGCTTCCGGCGCCAGGCGAACACGGTGCTGCGCCTCACCGTCGTCACGATCTTCGGCCTGATCGGCACCGTCGCCACCGGCGTGCTGGGCATGAACCTGCTCGATGAAACCGGAGCGCCGCTGAGCCGGCGGATCGTGATTTTTCTGTTCACGGTCGTGCTGACGCTGGGCGTGACCGTCTACACCATCACGCGCTCGAAGCGCCTCGCGGACTTCCTTGACGTACTCTCGGACGAACGCGTCAGCTGGAGAGAAAAATGGCGGAGCCTGCGCGTGGCGCTGCTCCCCTGGCGGCCTAACGGCCGATGAAATCGGCCTTGCCCAGATCCATGCCGTTGTGGCGCAGGATGGCGTACACCATCGTGTAGTGGAAATAGAAATTCGGCAGCGCGTAGGTGGTCAGATAGGCCAGGCCCTGGAACTCCATTTCGCGCGGACCTGCCTTGAATCGGACCTGTCGTTCCTCCGACCCGTCGATCTGCGCCGCGGCGAACGTGGCCACGTGGGCACGGGTCCTGGCGATGCGCGCCTGCAGTTCGGCCATGCTGGTCTCCGTGTCTTCGTAGCGGGGCGGCGGGCTGCCCGCCAGCAACGAGCAGGCGCCCTTGGCGTAGTCGCAGGCAATCTGCACCTGGCGCATCAGCGGAAACATGTCGGGCGCCAGGCGCGCTCCCAGCAGGACGGCCGGATCGATCTTGCGCGTCTCAGCCCAGCCGGCGGCCCGGGTGAGCAGGGCAGAAAGGTTCCCCAGCATCCGGTCGAACCCGGGCGCCGAGGCCTGGTACATGGAAATGCTCATTGAAACTCCTGAAGGCGGTCGTCCACAGACCCTAGAATAGCTCAATGGAGATCTTCAAATCCTTCCGCATCGAGGCCGCGCACCGCCTGCCCAACGTGCCCGCGGAGCACAAGTGCGCCCGGCTGCACGGCCATTCCTTTGTCATCGGCATCTACGTGGCGGGGCCGGTGGCGTCCGAGACCGGCTGGGTGCGCGATTTCGCCGACCTGGGCGAGGCGATGGCCGAGGTGCTCGAGGCCCTCGATCACCGTTACCTGAACGAGATCGCGGGACTCGAGAATCCCACCAGCGAGGTGCTGGCCATGTGGGTCTGGCGCAAGCTCCAGCCCCGGCTCGCCGGCCTGTCGCGCGTCCTCATTCATGAGACCTGCACCAGTGGCTGCGAATACCGCGGACCCTAAACTCGCGGCGCGCCGGCTGGCGCCGCTGAAGGGACTCGGTCCCTTCGTCCGGCCGCACCGCCGACTGATCGTGCTGGCGCTGCTCGCCCTCGGCGTGGCGGCGAGCGCTTCGCTCGTGCTTCCGGTCGCGGCGCGCCAGTTGATCGATCGCGGCTTCCATGCCGGCGTGTCCGCGCACATCAGCCGCTATTTCTTCGGCCTGCTGGCGGTCGTGGCGGTGATGGGCCTGGCGTCCGCAACCCGCTACTACCTGGTGACCTGGATCGGCGAGCGCGTGGTGGCCGACGTGCGCGACCGGGTATTCAGCCACGTGCTGGCGCTGTCGTCCGAATTCTTCGAGAACGCCCGTACCGGGGAGCTGCTCTCGCGCCTCACGGGCGACACCACGCTGGTGCAGACCGTGGTCGGCTCATCGGCCTTGGCGTCCTTAAGCGTGCCGGTGGTCCTGATCTCCATCATTGTCATGGGTCGGCGCGTGCGGGGCCTGTCGCGCGCCGCGCAGGATCGCATCGCCGAGACCTCGGCACTCGCGAGCGAGGTCTTGAGCGCGATGCCCACGGTGCAGGCCTACACCCACGAGAACGTGGACCGGGAGCGCTTCGCGAGCGCGACCGAGCTGGCCTTCGCCACCGCAATCCGGCGCACCAAGGTGCGCGCGGCAATGACCGCGGCCGTGTTCATGTTGGTCGGCAGCTGCATCGTCCTCGTGCTCTGGGTCGGCGCCCAGGACCTACAGGGCGCGCGCATGAGCTCGGGCCAGCTGCTGCAATTCGTGCTCTACGCGGTGATCCTCACCATGTCCGTGGGTGCCCTCACCGAACTGTGGGGCGAGGTCCAGCGCGCCGCCGGCGCCACCGAGCGGCTGATGGAGATCCTCGCCACGGAGCCGGTGATCCGCGCCCCGGGCGCGCCGGCGCCGCTGCCGCGGCCGGTGCAGGGACGGATCGAATTCGCCGACGTGACCTTCAGGTATCCGACGCGACCCGAGCACGCCGCGCTCCTGCAATTCCGGCTGGTGGTGGCGCCGGGCGAGGCCGTGGCGCTGGTCGGGCCATCGGGGGCCGGCAAGTCCACGGTGTTTCAGCTGCTGCTGCGCTTCTTCGATCCGAGCGCCGGGCGCGTCCTGCTCGACGGCGTGGACATCGCACACCTTGATCCAGCCGAACTGCGACACTGCATCGCCGTGGTCGCCCAGGATCCGGTGATCTTCGCCGGCACGATTGCCGACAACATCCGCTATGGCCGGCCGGCGGCCAGCGAAGCCGAGATGCGCTCCGCCGCGGTCGCGGCCGCGGCGGATGAATTTGTGCAGCGCCTGCCGCAGGGTTACGACACGGTGGTCGGCGAGCGCGGCATCACGCTGTCCGGCGGACAGCGCCAGCGCCTCGCCATTGCGCGCGCCATGCTGCGGGATGCGCCGGTGCTGCTGCTCGATGAGGCGACCAGCGCACTGGATGCCGAAAACGAGCGCCTGGTGCAGCGCGGACTGGCCAACCTCATGGCCGGCCGGGGAGGCCGCGCCCGCACCACCCTCGTGATCGCCCATCGGCTGGCGACGATCCAGCGACTGGGGCGGATCGTCGTCATGGACCAGGGCGGCATCGTCGCCCAGGGCGATCACGCGCAACTCATCCAGGGCGACGGTCTGTACGCCCGGCTCGCGGCCCTGCAGTTCCAGGGCCGCACTTGACAGCCATCCGCTGCGGCGTGGATTCTTAAGCTCATATGGCCAGCACGCTGTGGATTGGCACCCGCAAGGGCCTGTTCAGCCTGCGCCCCGACGCGCGCCGGCGCGCCTGGCGCCTCGCCGGGCCGCAGATGCTGGGCCACATCATTCACCATGTGGTGCAGGATCCGCGCGAACCGCGACGCCTGGTGCTGGCGGCCAAGACCGGGCACTTGGGTCCCACGGTCTATACCTCGATCGATCGCGGCCGCCACTGGCAGGAGGCCCTGACGCCACCGGCCTTCCGCAAGGTGGCGGAAGGCGAGAAGCCCCGCGCCGTCGAGCGCGTGTTCTGGCTCACGCCCGGGCACTCCGCCGAGCCGGGGGCCTGGTATGCCGGGAGCTCGCCGGCCGGGCTGTTTCGCTCCGAGGATCACGGCGCGCATTGGCAGCCGGTCGCGGGATTCAACGACCACCCCATGAACCCGAAATGGGCGGCCGGACTGCGCACGCCGGACGGCGAACTGCTGCATTCGGTGCGCGTCGATCCACGCGATGCGCGGCACCTGTACCTGGCGATCTCGATCGGCGGGGTGTTCGAATCCACCGACGGCGGCGCGGACTGGGCGCCGCTCAACGAAGGCGTCGCGGCGGATTTCCTGCCCGATCCGGACGCCCCCTACGGTCACGATCCGCACTGCGTCATCCTGCACCCGCAGCAGCCGGACCGGCTTTACCAGCAGAACCACTGCGGCAGCTACCGCCTCGACCGCCCGGCACGGCGCTGGGTCAGGATCGGCGAGCACATGCCGAAGAAAATCGGTGACATCGGCTTTCCCATCGTCGCGCATCCGCGCGACCCGGACACGGTGTGGGTGTTTCCCATGGATGGCTCGACGGTGTGGCCGCGCACGGCCATCGACGGCAAGCCCGCCGTGTACCGGAGCCGCAACGCGGGCCGGAGCTGGCAGCGCCTCGCCACGGGACTCCCGCGCGCGCAGGCCTGGTTCACGGTGTTGCGCCAGGCGATGTGCGCCGATGAGGCGCCGCGGCTCGGCCTGTATTTCGGCACCACGCACGGCGAGGTCTGGGCCAGCACGGACGAAGGGGAATCCTGGCGCTGCGTCGCGCGTCACCTGCCTGAGATCTACTCCCTGAACCACGCCTCCTGATCTTAAGGCGGCGATCATGATCACAGTCCGAGTGCCATCGCCGTTACGCTCCTATACCGCCGGCGCGGCCCAGGTGAACGCGAGCGGCCGCACCGTCGCCGAGCTGCTCGGCGATCTCGAGCGCAAACATCCCGGGATGCGCTTCCGGATGATCGACGAGCAGGAGCGGATCCGGCCGCACATCCGCATCTTCATCAATCAGCGAGAAGTGCGGACCCTGAACGAGGACCTCCATGCCACAGATGAAGTCCATTTAATCTGCGCCCTGAGCGGCGGATGAGCCTCAGCGACAGCGAACGCGAGCGCTACAGCCGGCATCTGCTGCTGCCGGAGATCGGCGCCGCGGGCCAGGAGAAACTCAAGCGCGCCAGGGTGCTGGTCGTCGGTGCCGGGGGACTCGGATCGCCGGCCAGCCTGTACCTCGCCGCCGCCGGCGTCGGTACGCTGGGCATCGTCGATCACGATCGGGTCGACCTGTCCAATCTGCAGCGCCAGCTGCTCTTTGCCACCAGCGATGTCGGCGCCGGCAAGGCAGTGACGGCGCAGGCGCGGCTGCGCGCGCTGAATCCGGACATCTCGGTCGTCGCCCACGAGCTGGAGCTGCGCGGCGACAATGCGCTCGAGCTCCTGCGCCCCTACGACCTCGTGGTGGACGGAAGCGACCGGTTGGCCACGCGCTATCTGGTGAACGACGCCTGCGTGCTGCTCGGCAAGCCGCTGGTCTCCGCGGCGATCCATCGCTTCGAGGGCCAGGCGATGAGCTACGTACCCGGCCGCGGCCCCTGTTACCGTTGCCTGTTCCCGGAGTCGGCCGAAGGAGCGGTGCCCAACTGCGCCGAGGCCGGTGTCCTCGGGGTGCTGCCTGGCATGCTGGGCGCACTGCAGGCGACCGAAGCGATCAAGCTGGTGCTGGGTCTCGGCGAGGCCCTGATCGGGCGCTTGCTGACCTACGACGCACTCGCGATGCAATGGCGCGAGTTCCGTTTCGCGCGGCGCGAGGATTGTGCGGTGTGCGGCCAGGAGCCGACCATCACCCACCTGACCCTGCCCGCCGCCGGCCAACCCGGCCTCGGCCCGCCGGGCCTTAAGCGCCTCAAGCCGCGGCAGCTGCAGGAGCGCCTCGGACAGCGGGGCGAGGCCGCTGCGGCCGTCGCCATCGTGGATGTGCGCGAACCGCGCGAATTTTCTGCCGGCCACCTGCCGGGGGCGATGAACATTCCGCTCGCCGACCTGTCAGAACGCCTGGGGGAGATTCCAGCGCATGCTTCCGTGGTGTTTGTGTGCCGCAGCGGCAACCGCAGCCAGGCGGCCTGCACACTGGCAGCGCGCGCCGGACGGGCGGAGCTCACCGACCTCGAAGGCGGCATGCTGGCCTGGGCCGCGATGATCGATCCGGCCATGACCGTCGCGCCCTTCCGGTAGCGCTCGAGCGCCGGCCCGCCTTGATCCAGGGAGTCAACCGATGATCCAGCTGCGCCTGTTGCGCGCCTTCATTCTGACGCTCAGCGCGACGCTCGCAGCAGGGTGCGGTGCCTCGAGCAAGGAAGGCGCCGCCAACCTGCCTCCGGAAGTCGGCGTCATCGTCCTGCAGCCGCAGCGCGCCTCAATCTCCACGCAGCTCCCCGGACGTACGGTCGCCTATCGGATTGCGCAGGTGCGCCCGCAAGTGAGCGGCATCATCAAGAAGCGCCTGTACACGGAAGGCGCCGTGGTCGCGGCGGGCCAGCCGCTCTACCAGCTCGACCCGGCTCCCTACCAGGCCGCGGCCGACAGTGCGCGGGCCGCGCTCGCCAAGGCCGACGCCAATGCGCTGACGACGCGCCAGAAGTACGAACGCTATCAGCAGCTCGCGCTCAGCGGCGATGTCAGCCAGCAGGACCGCGACGACGTCACGGCCAATATGCGGCAGGCGGAAGCCGACCAGGCGACGGCCCGCGCCGCGGTCGAGACGGCGCAGATCAATCTGGGCTACACGCGCATCGTCGCGCCGATCGAGGGCCGCACGGGCACCTCCGCGTATACCGAGGGCGCGCTGGTCACCGCCAACCAGGACAATGCGCTGACGACAGTGCAGCAGTACGACCCCATGTACGTCGACCTGGCGCAGGCCGCCGCGGACGTGCTGCGGCTCCGGCAGCAGTTTGCCGCCGGCAAGCTCAAGCGCAGTGACGAGCGGGGCGCACGCGTACAGCTGCTGCTGGAGGATGGAAGCCTCTATGGTCGCGAGGGGCGCCTCGAATTTACCGGCGTCACGGTCAGCGAGAGCACGGGTGCGATCACGCTGCGCGCCGTGTTTCCAAACCCCGATGGCACGCTGTTGCCCGGCATGTTCGTGCGCGCGCAGCTGGACCAGGCGACCGATGAGAGCGCATTGCTCCTGCCACAGCAGGCCGTGAGCCGCGACACCCGCGGCGGTGCCATCGCGCTGGTCGTCGGCGCGGAAGGCAGGGTCGAGCAGCGCTTGCTGAGCGTGGAAGCCGCGGGCGGTAATCTGTGGCGTGTCAGCTCCGGCCTCAGCAGCGGCGATCGCGTGATCGTGCAGGGCCAGCAGAAGGCGCACGTGGGCGCCGCCGTCAGACCGGTCGTCATCAGCCTGCCGACTGCGGCGCAGGGCTAGAGACCGCTCAGGATGGCGCGCTTTTTCATCGACCGGCCGATCTTTGCGTGGGTCATTGCCATCATCATCATGGCGGCCGGGGCGCTGGCGATCCGCGAGCTGCCCATCGAGCAGTACCCGAACATCGCGCCAACGACGGTGCAGATCAGCGCCACGTATCCCGGCGCCTCGGCGCGCGCGCTGGAGGACTCGGTCACCCAGGTGATCGAGCAGGCGATGACGGGAATCGATCACCTGATGTACCTGTCCTCCTCCAGCAGCTCGCAGGGCACCGCCAGCACTGCCCTGACTTTCGAGGCGGGCACCGATCCGGATGTTGCGCAGGTGCAGGTGCAGAACAAGCTCCAGCAGGCGCTGCGACGGCTCCCGCTGCCGGTGCAGGCGCAGGGCGTGACGGTCACCAAGAGCACCAACGGCTACCTGCTGTTCGGCGGTTTCTTCTCGGCTGACGGCTCCATGGCGCGCGACGATGTCGGCGACTACGTGGCCTCGAACCTGATCGACCCGATCAGCCGCGTGAACGGCGTGGGCACGGTGCAGATGTTCGGCTCGGGCTACGCCATGCGCATCTGGCTCGACCCCTACAAGCTCAATCAGTACCGCCTGATCCCCTCCGACATCAGCGCGGCGCTCAACGCCCAGAACACGCAGGTCGCAGCCGGGCAACTCGGTGGACTGCCGGCCATCGCCGGGCAGCAGCTCAACGCGATCATCACCTCGCAAAGCAAACTCAACACACCGCAGCAGTTTCGCGACATTGTCCTGCGCGTCAATCCCGACGGCTCGACCGTGCACTTGGGTGACGTCGCCCGGGTCGAGCTGGGCGCCGACAGCTACGACGTCTCCTTGCACACCAATGGCAGGGACTCCGTGGGAGTGGCGGTCGCGCTGGCCTCGGGCGCCCATGCGCTGGAAACGGCTGATGCGGTCAAGGCGCGCCTGGCCCAGCTGTCGCGGAGCTTTCCGCCCAGCCTGCATTACCTGCTGGGCTACGACAGCTCGATTTTCGTGCGCCTCTCCATCGTGGAGGTCGCCAAGACCCTGTTCGAGGCGGTGGCGCTGGTCGTGCTGATCATGTTTTTGTTCCTGCACAATGTGCGCGCCACGCTCATACCCACCATCGCCGTGCCGGTGGTCCTGCTCGGCACCTTCGGCATACTCGCGGTGCTGGGTTATTCCATCAACACGCTGACCATGTTCGGCATGGTGCTGGCGATCGGACTGCTCGTCGACGACGCGATCGTGGTGGTGGAGAACGTCGAGCGCATCATGCGCGAGGAAAAATTGGGCGCGCGCGAGGCCACGCGCCGGTCGATGGACCAGATCACCGGCGCGCTGCTCGGCATTGCGCTGGTGCTGGCGGCGGTGCTGGTGCCGATGGCCTTCTTCGGCGGCTCCACTGGCGTGATCTACCGCCAGTTTTCCATCACCCTGGTCTCGGCGATGACGCTGTCCGTGTTCGTGGCGATGACGCTGACCCCGGCCCTGTGCGCCAGCATTCTCCGTCCGGCCGATATCGGCCCGGCTCACGGCAGCGGGCTGCTGGCCCGCTTCGAGCACGGTTTCGCCCGTCTCAGCGTCCGCTACCAGGCGATCGTGCGCCGGCTCCTGCCGTACGAGAACCGCGGCATGCTCGTGTACCTGGCGCTGCTGGGACTGCTCGCCCTGATGTACGTGACGCTGCCGACCGCCTTCCTGCCCGAAGAGGACCAGGGCGCGCTGTTTGCGCTGATCCAGCTGCCCGCCGGCGCCACGCTCGAACGTACCGTCGAGGTGCAGCGGCAGCTCGAGCAGCTGATCCGCGCCGACCACGACTCGGTCGAGGCGGTCCTGTCGGTCGCCGGCCGCAACTTCAATGGCAACGGCCAGAACGCCGGCATGACCTTCGTACGCCTGCGCGACTGGAGTGAGCGCCGCTCGGCGGCGAAGGCCGCGCCGATGGTCGCGAAGCGGGCGATGGGCTCCGCCGGTGCGATCCGCGACGCGAGCATCTTCGTGCAGGGACCGCCGATCATCCGCGGCCTCGGCACCTCCAGCGGCTTCGATCTGCAGCTCAAGGACACCGGCGGCGTCGGCCGCGAGGTCCTGACGAGCGCGCGCGATCGGCTGCTCGAGCTGGCCGCGCAGGACAAGCGCCTGGCGCGGGTGCGCATCAACAGCCTGGCGGACCAGACCGAGTTTCATCTGGAGATCGATCGGGCCAAGGCCAGCGCGCTCGGCCTGTCGATCGCCGACGTCAACGACACGCTCAGCAGCGCGGTCGGCGGCATCTACGTCAATGACTTCATCGACCGGGGGCGCGTGAAGAAAGTCTACATCCAGTCCGACGCGCCCTACCGCATGCAGCCCGCGGACATCGGCAACTGGTTCGTGCGCAATTCAAGAAGCGAAATGGTGCCGATGTCGTCCTTCGCATCCGGCAGCTGGACCACGAGCACCCGGAGCCTCGAGCGCTACAACGGCGCCTCCTCCATCGAGATCGTGGGTGAACCGGCTGAGCGAATCAGCTCCGGCACGGCGCTGCAGGCGATGGAGCAGCTGATGGCCAAGTTGCCGAACGGCATCGGCTACGAATGGTCCGGCCTGTCGTTCCAGGAGAAACTGTCCGGTGCACAGGCGCCGGCCCTGTACGCGATCTCGGTCCTGTTCGTATTCCTGTGCCTGGCGGCGCTCTATGAGAGCTGGTCGCTGCCCTTCTCGGTGATGCTGATCGTGCCGCTCGGGGTCATCGGCGCACTGCTCGCGGCCTGGACCCGCGGACTGTCGAACGATGTGTACTTTCAGGTCGGACTGCTGACGACTGTCGGCCTGTCGGCGAAGAACGCCATCCTGATCGTCGAATTCGCCAAGACGTTGCATGAGGCCGGAGCGGACTTGGTTTCGGCGGTGCTGCAGGCGGTACGGATCCGCCTGCGGCCGATACTGATGACCTCACTGTCCTTCATGCTCGGGGTGATGCCGCTGGTGCTCAGCCGCGGCGCGGGCGCCGCCGGGCGCATCGCCATCGGTACGGGCGTGTTCGGCGGCATGCTGGCCGCCACCGTGTTCGGCGTGTTCTTCGTGCCGCTGTTCTTCCTGTTCGTGCAACGCCATCTGGCGCGCCCGCGGGCCGCCTAGGCCCCGATGCGCGTCAGCGCGTCGACGATCCCACGCAGGCTCGCGGCGAGCGCCGGGTGCCCGGCCTCGAAGCCCACGGCCATCGATTCCAGCCGTGAATTGTGCGGCGCAGCGTCCGTGCGTCCGCTCAGGCGTTCGATATCTGCGGCGATTTCCAGCAGCAGGCGGCGCGACTTTGCATCAAGCTGCGGTGCCGAGTTCAGTTCGGCGTGCAGCCGCGCGAGCGCAGCGTGCAGGTCAGGCGGCGTATCCATCGGAGCCATCATAGGCCAATCAGAACAACTCGAGTGAATCCGGAGGGGCGGGCGCGGGCGAGCGCGCCAGGCCGGCCGTGACGAGACTGCCGACCCGCACTCCGAGCAGCCGCAGCCGCCGATCGAGCGGTGCACGCTTCAGGCACAGCCCCGCGGTGCGGCGGATCACGACCGCATCGGCCGTGTGGAAATCGAGAGTGCGCGCGCGCGTGACCGAGCGGAAATTGTCGTAGCGCAACTTGATGGCGATGGTGCGCCCGGCGTAACCGTGCCGCTGCAGGTCGGCGGCCAGCCGCTCGCACAGCGAGGTGAATACCGCGCTGAGTTCAGAGCGATCACGCACGGCGTGCAGATCGCGCTCAAAGGTCGTCTCACAGCTCATCGACACCGGTTCGCTCGAGGTGACGATGTCGCGCTCGTCGCGACCCCAGGCGGCCTCGAGCAGCCAGCCGCCGTGGTGCGGGCCGAAATGACCCACCAGCCAGCTGCGTTCGCATTGCGCCAGCTCGCCGATGGTGTGTATGCCGAGCTGCTCGAGCCGCTCGCTGGCCTTCGGCCCCACGCCATTGATCCTGCGGCAGGGCAACGGCCAGATTTTTTCCGCCAGGTCGCCGGCATGGAGAATGGTGATGCCGTTCGGCTTGTTCAGTTCGCTGGCCATTTTCGCCAGCAGCTTGTTGGGCGCCACACCGATCGAACAACTCAGGCCCGTGCTGGCGCGCACGGCCTGCTGGATCTGGCCGGCGAGCGTGCGGCCGCCCTGTTCGGTGCCCCCGGGTGCTGCGTCAAAATCGATGTACACCTCGTCGATGCCGCGATCCTCCATGCGCGGCGCGAGTGCCGTGACCGCGGCCTTGAACAGCCGCGAGTAGTGCCGGTACTGCTCGAAGTCGGCCGGCAACAGCACCGCCTGCGGGCACAGGCGCGCCGCGTGCATCAGCGCCATGCCCGAATGCACGCCGAATTCGCGCGCGACGTAGGTGGCGGTCGTCACCACTCCGCGTCCCGCGTAGTCGGCCAGGCGCTCGAATCCGGCGGCGCCATCGCGCCCGGCGCCGCTGCGGCGCCCGCCAATGACCACCGGCTGGCCGGCAAGCTGCGGGTAGCGCAGCAGCTCGACGGAGGCGTAGAACGCATCCATGTCCAGATGCGCGATGCGCCGCTCGCTCATCGGCCCCGCCGCGCTCATGCGTCAGGCTGGCCGTGCCAGATGCGGCTATGGAGCGGGCGGGCTCCGGCGTTGTACACGAGCTCGGCCGGGTGCGTCACATTCCAGACGGCCAGGTCGCACCACTTGCCCGCTTCAATGCTGCCGCTGTCCTGGAAGCATCCCAGGGCCCGCGCCGCTTCACGCGTGGCGCCGAGCAGGCACTCGCTGGTGCTCAATCCGAATTCCACGGCCGCAAGGTTCATGGCCAGGAGCATCGAAGTCAGGGGCGAAGTGCCGGGATTGCAGTCCGTGGCTACCGCCATCGGCACGCGCAGGCGCCGCAGGGAGGCCACGGGCGGACGCTGGCGCTCACGCAGGAAGTAGTAGGCCCCGGGCAGCAGCACCGCCACGGTGCCGGCCCCCGCCATCGCCGCTACTCCCGCATCATCCGTGTATTCCAGGTGATCCGCCGACAGCGCGCCGTGCCGCGCGGCCAGCGCGGCGCCCTGCTGGTTCGACAACTGATCGGCGTGCAGCTTCAGCGGCAGACCGCAGGCGCGAGCGGCGCTGAAGGCCGCGCTGACCTGCGCGGGAGTAAAGGCCAGGTGTTCGCCGTAGGCATCGAAGGCGTCCGCCACGCCGCTGGCCGCCATCGCCGGAATCCACTCCAGGCACAGCTTTTCCATATAGCCCGCGGCATCGCCAGAAAATTCCACCGGCAGGGCATGCGCACCCAGGTAGGTCGTGATCACCGACAGGAGGCGGGACTCGCCGATCGCGCGCGCGGCGCGGAGCATGCGCAGCTCGGTGTCGAACTCCAGGCCGTAGCCCGATTTCACCTCGAGCGTCGTAACGCCTTCGGCCAGCAGGGCATCGACGCGGGGCAACGCGCTCTCGGTCAGCTCCTGCTGCGTGGCGGCGCGCGTCGCCGCCACCGTGGACAGGATCCCACCCCCGCC
>WNFM01211680.1_pt4 | contig 26718 bp, 29 predicted proteins | sample 5400271 | NCBI WGS metagenome assembly WNFM01 (sample SAMN13153352, study PRJNA577476) | soil metagenome | isolation source: 60 cm saprolite on Douglas fir-dominated hillslope | place: USA:California | collected 2013-09-17 | reverse complement strand
CGCCCTGCCCCGGCGCGCTGTCGACGAAGACGAAGCCGCCGGTCTGCTTGACGATGCCGTAGACGGTGGAGAGGCCGAGCCCGGTGCCGGAGCCGATCTCCTTGGTCGAGAAGAACGGCTCGAAGATGCGGGCGAGATTCTCCTTGGGGATGCCGAAGCCGGTATCGGCGACCTCGATGAGGACGTAGTCGCCCGGCGGCATGATCTCGTGGCCGGAGCGCGTCGGGTCGGCATTGGTGATATTGCGCGTACGGATGGTCAGCGCGCCGCCATTCGGCATGGCATCGCGGGCGTTGACGACGAGGTTGATGATGACCTGCTCGAGCTGGCCCTGATCGACCTTGACGAGGCCGAGATCGCGGCCATGCACCATCTTCAGCTCGATGTTCTCGCCGATCAGCCGGCGCAGCAGATGCGACAGCTCGGCGAGCACGTCGGTAATGTTGAGGACGCGCGGCTGCAACGTCTGCTGGCGCGAGAAGGCGAGCAGCTGGCGCACCAGATTGGCGGCGCGGTTGGCGTTCTGCTTGATCTGCATGATGTCGGCGAAGGACGGGTCGCCCGGCCGGAAGCGCAGCAGCAGAAGATCGCAGAAGCCGATCATCGCGGTCAGCAGATTGTTGAAATCATGGGCGACGCCGCCGGCGAGCTGGCCGATCGCCTGCATCTTCTGCGATTGGGCGAACTGGATCTCGAGGTTCTTCTGCTCGGTCGTGTCAATGAAATGCAGGATGAGGCCGCCGGCGCCGGCATCGCCGGCATCGAGCCGACTGACGAAAAGCGCCGCGGTGCGCGAGCGCTTCAGCCGGACCTCGACCGCGGCGAGCAGCATCTTGCCGGACGCCGCCTCGGCGAGCTTGGCGGTGATGGCGCCGCGATCGTCCTCATGGAGAAAGTCGATCAGCCTTTCGCCGATCAGCTCCTGCGGCGAGCTGTCGAGCAGCTCGCCGAGCGCCCGGTTGGCCTCGTCGAGACGGCCGTCGCGATCGAGCAGCGCGATGCCGACCGGCGCATTGGCGAAGAAGCGCTGGAAGCGCTGGCGCGACAAGCGCAGCGCCTCCTCCCACTCGCGCTCGGGCGTCAGGTCGCGGACGACCGAGCGGGTGCGCAGATCGTCGCCGGCCTGAACGACGGTCTGGCTGATCGAGGCGTAGACGATACGGCCTTGCCGGCCCTTGAGGACGAGCTCGCCGCCCGGCGAGCCGCCGCCGGCGGCGGGGTCGAAGGGGGCATGCGCCGGCACGCCGGGCGGCGCCTCGGCGGCGAGGAAATCCTGCAGCCGCGCGCCGCTATGGATGATCTCGTCGGGGGCGCCGCCGAGCCATTGCGCCAGCGTCTCGTTGATGAAGAGGAAGCGGCCGCTGCCGTCGACCGAGTAGAACCCGATCGGCGCGTTGTCGAGGAAGTCGACGAGCTTGTTCTGCTCGTCGCGGATCACCTCCTCCATCTCGTGGCGGGCGGTGATGTCCTGCAGGCGCCAGAAGCTGTAGCCGGGGCGGCCGGCGAGCGGGTGGACCGAGACATTGAACCAGCCGCTGACGTCGCCCGGCTCGCGAATCGACAGCGCGGCGACGGCATGCCGTCCGGCCGCGACATGGGCGAGCAGGCGCTGGAATTCCTCCTGCGATCGTCCGCCGGTCTCGAGCCGCTCGGCGATCGCCGCGAGCGGCGCCGTCACCAAATTGGGGAAGAGCCCGTGGAGCGCCGCGTTGGCATAGGCGATCGACTGGTCGGGGGCGAGGACAAGCTGGGCGTCCGGCGAGGCCTCGAGCGCCTGGCCGAAAAGATCGAGGCGGCCGAGCAGCGTCGCCTGGGCGCGATGCGCCGCCAGCGCCGCCACGCCGCCGAACGCCGCCAGGGCGATGAGCAGCAGCGCCACCGGCCAGGCTGTCGCCTCGGCGACGATGTCGGCAAAGCCGAGCAGCGCGAGGAGGATCGCCGCCAAGCTGCTGCACGCCGCGATCCAGCCGAGCCGGCGGACGAGAACCTGGCCGCCGATACGCGCAGCGCCCCCGGAGCGGGGTCGATCGGCGGGTTCAGCGGCAATGGCGGTCATGCGGCTCTCTTGCTATCGGGGCGGCGCTGTTCTTTGCCATATTTTCGTCGTTGCGGCTGCCACCCTCGCTAGGGTTCCGACTCTGACGGTCGGTTTCCAACCGTCAAGCCGGAACACTAGCAAAACCAAAGGGATGTGTTGTGATGCCAACACGCGATCAGGGATCAAGCGTTGGCATCACAACGCTAGCGAGGTCTTAGCGCCCCCTTCAGGCGCAGGACGTAGCTGATGATCTCGGCGACCGCCTTGTACTGCTCGGCCGGGATCTCGTCATCGATCTCGACCGCGGCATAGAGCGCCCGCGCCACCGGCGGGTTCTCGACGATCGGCACCTTGTGCTCCGCGGCGATCTCGCGGATGCGCGCAGCGATGCGGTCGGCGCCCTTGGCGACGACGCGCGGCGCCCCGGCGCTGTTGACCTCGTATTGCAGCGCGACGGCGAAATGCGTCGGGTTGGTGATCACCACCGAGGCGGTCGGCACCGCCGTCATCATGCGTCGGCGCGCCCGCTCGGTGCGGATCTGGCGCAGCTTGCTCTTGAAGACCGGATTGCCTTCCATCTGCTTGTATTCTTCGCGGACCTCCTGCTTCGACATCCGCATCGACTGCAGGAAGCTGAACTTCTGATAGGCGAAATCGGCGATGGCGATCACCGTCAGCACGGCGATGACGCCGAGCGCCAAGCGCAGCGACACGCCGGCGATCTCGTGGCCGATCGCCGCGACGCCGAGGCTGGGCATCAACGACATGCGATCGATCTCCGGGCGCAGCAGCGACACGGTGACGCCGCCGACCACGGCCATCTTGAGCAGGCCCTTGATGAACTCGAGAAAGGCACGCACCGAGATCAGGCGCTTCAGCCCCTCGCCGGGCGACAGATGGCTGAGCTTCGGCACCAGCTTGTCGGGCGCATAGATCATGCCGGTCTGCAGCATCGGACCGGCCAGCCCCGCCCCCATCATGATGAGAAAGGCCGGGGCGAGCGAAACGCCGACCTCGGACAGGGTGCTGAAAATGGCGTCGCGGAACGCATCGTCGAGGCGCATCGCGGCCGACTGCTCGAAGAAGCGGTACATGGCGCGCTGCATCGTGTCGGCGATGTTCGGCGCGTAGAGCATCATGCTGGCGGTGGCGCCGATGACGACGAACCAGCTGGTGACCTCGCGCGATTGCGGGACCTGGCCCTTGCTGCGCGCCTCGTCGAGCTTGCGCCATGAAGGTTCTTCGGTTTTTTGACTGGCATCATCGTCTGCCATCGCCGCGTCCTAACCCTGCGGCACGATGCTGGTCACGGTCTGCACGAAATCGTCGAGGAACCACTGCATCACGGCGTAGAGCGTGAAGGCGAAGAGGACGAGGCCGCCGGCGACCTGAACCGGCAGGATGACGAAGAAGATCTGCAGCTGCGGCATCAGCCGGGCGAGAAAGCCGAGGGCGACGAAGAACACCGTGCCGAGCACGATGAACGGCGCGGCCAGCTCGACGGCGAGGCGGAACGAGGCGGCGACCAGCCTGGTCACCGTGTCGGAGATATCGGCGAAGCCGGGAAACGTTCCGGGCGGAAACAGCCAGTAGCTGGCGACCATGCCGCGCAACAGCAGGTGATGCGTGTCGGTGATGAAGATGAGCAGCACGCCGAACACGGTGAGGAAGGCGCCGGCGATGGCGCTCTGCTGCGCCTGCAGCGGGTTGAAGATCTGCGCCGCGGAGAGGCCGAGTTGCAGCGAGACGATGGCGCCGGCGGTCTCCAGCGCCGATAGCATCAGCCGGGCGACCGAGCCGATGAAGAGGCCGATGACGATCTCGCCGCCGAGCAGCGACATGAGGACGAGCGGCGAGCCCGGCTGCGCCGGCAGGATGGTCGACAGCGCGGTGGCGAGCAGCAGGGCGAGGAAGAGAGCGAGGAGCAGCCGGTAGCGCGCCGGCACATAGAGATCGCCGAAGCCGGGCAGCACCATGAGGGCCGATCCGACCCGGCTGAACACCAGCATCACGGCGAAGAGATTCGCCGGCAGGTATTGGTTGAGCGTCCCGCTCATCCCGTGAGCGTGCCGCTCATCCCGCGATGACGCGGTCGAACAGCCTTTCCGTGAACCCGGTCAGCGTCGACAGCATGAAAGGCAGCATGAGCATCATGGCGAGCAGGATGGCGACGATCTTGGGCACGAAGGTCAGCGTCGTTTCCTGAATCTGCGTCAACGCCTGGAAGAGCGAAATGATGATGCCGACGACGAGAGCGAGCAGCATGATCGGCCCGCCCAGCTTGAGCGAGACGACGATGGCGTCACGTCCGATGTCGATGGCGTCGTTCGGCGTCACGGCGATACCTCCGCGTCGCGGCTCAAATCGGCATGCGCAGGATGTCTTGATACGCCTGGATGACGCGGTCGCGCACCGCCGTCACCGTCTGCAGCGCGACCTCGGCATTGGTCACCGCGGTGACCACCTCGGAGATGTCGGCCTTGCCGGTCACCGCCTTGAGGCTCGCCGCCTCGCCCTGCTTGAGCGCGCCGACGGCGCCGTCGGCCGCCTGCTTGAGGAGATCGGCGAAGCCGCCGCCATCCTCGCGCGCCGCGATGCCGGGTCCGGCGGACTTGGCGGCCTGGGCATAGGCGGCGACGGCGACGGAAGCGATGGGTGCGGCCATTCCGTGAGGTCCTTATCTAACCGTGCAGCAGATCGAGAGTGTGGGAGAGCATGCTCTTCGCCGCGTCGATGACGCTGAGATTGGCCTGATAGCTCTGCTGCGCCTCGCGCATGTCCATCAGCTCGACCAGCGGGTTGACGTTCGGCACCATCACGTAGCCGTCCTTGTCGGCGGCGGGATGGGCGGGATCGTAGTGGCGCTCGAAATCGCCGCCCGCGGTGGCGACCGGGCCGGTCTTGACCATCTGCACGCCGGCGGCCTGATCGAGGACACTCTTGAAAGTGACGATCTTACGGCGATAGGGCTCGGCGCCCGGAATCGTGCCGGTCGATTCCGCATTGGCGAGATTCTGCGAGATGACCTGCAGCCGCGCGGTTTGCGCCGAAAGGCCCGAGGCGGCGACCTTGATGACTTTGTCGAGATCCATGACTTAAGACAGGCTCCTAGCTTCTCCGAAGTCGACGCGCGGCCATCAGGCGGTGCGTCCGAGCACGGTCTTCAGCATGCCGATCTGGCGGCGGTAGAGGCTCGTCGTCAGCTGGAACTCGTTGGCAGTGCCCGATACTTTCAGCATCTGGTCCTCGATCGAGACGCCGTTGCCCGACGGCGACAGCTCGGCATTGCGGTCGGTCACCGCGCGGAAGGCGGTAGCGGCACCCTGCCCCGGCAGGTGGTTCGCCTGGGTCGCGGCGAGCGTCAGCCGATTGCTGGCGCCGGACAGCATGTCGCGGAAGCTCTGCGGCTTGAGATCACTCGCCTTGAAGTTCGGCGTATCGGCATTGGCGACGTTCTGCGCCAGCACTTGCTGGCGCTCGGTGAGCCAGCTCATGCGGCTCATCATCGCCTTGAAGAGAGGAATGTTGCCGAGATCCATGATTCCTGCCGCACTATTCCTGCCACACATTTCGGCAGCGCACGATTTGGGCGAGCTTGCGCCGGATTTGATTAAAAACTTGTAAAGCCCGGCGACGATCTCGCCGGCGCCGCTCTAAAGGGAAAATTAAGCATGCCAGTCCACACTCCGCCGCTTCAGCCCAGGCCCGGAGCGAAGCCGCCTTGACGCCAGCCGACAAGCAAGCCAATCGCCGGTCGCAACCGCTCGCCATCGCGCTGCGTCACCCGCCCGGCGCGCCGACCGCGCCGCGCATCGTCGCCAGCGCCCGCGGCTTCGCCGCCGAGCGCATCCTCGCTCTGGCCTTCGCCAACGGCGTCAAGGTGCGCGAGGACGCCGATCTCGCGGAAATGCTCGCCGCGGTGGGCATCGGCGACGAGATCCCCTTCGCCGCCTTCTCCGCCGTCGCCGAGATCCTCGCCTATATCTACCGCGCCAGCCAGGCGGCGCCCGGTTTCGACGAGCCGATGGCGGAAACGCCGGCGGCACCATGAGCGAGGCGGAATCCTGCCGCATCCTACGCGGCACCATCGCGGTGGCGCGGCGCGCTGTCGCCGAGGGCAGCTTCGTCGATCTCGCCGGCTTCGATCGCGAGGTCGCCGTGCTATGCGCGGCGATCGCCCGCCTGCCCGAAGCACAGCCGGATATCGCGGCCGAGCTGACCGCGCTCTCGAACGAGCTCGACGCGCTGGCGGCCGCGCTGACGGCGCAGGCCGGCCTCGAGAGCGATGCGGCGCGGCGCCGCGCCGCCCAGGCCTATACGCCGCCCGTCAAGACGGAATAGCCAGGAGACAATTTTGTCGCTCGACCTCTATACACGCTTCGTCGTCGCCCTGGTCGCCATATTGGCGTTGCTCGCGGTATTCGCCTGGCTGGTGCGGCGCTATGGCGCCGGCGGGCGGACGATGGGCGGCGGCAAGCGCCGGCTGTCGATCGTCGAGGTCGCGCCGATCGACGGCAAGCGCCGGCTCGTCCTGCTGCGCCGCGACGTGACCGAGCATCTCGTGCTGCTCGGACCCGACGGCGCCCTGCTCGTCGAGAGCGGCATCGCCGCCTCGCCCCCATCCCCACCGTCATCGCCATCCGCTTCGGTCGAGCCGAGCTTCGCCGCCCTGATCGACAGGACGCCGTCATGAGGCGCTGCGTTCTCATCCTGCTCGCCGGGTTGGCCACAATAATCATCGGCGGCTCGTCGACGGGGCGGATCGTCCAGCTGATGGTGCTGGTGACGGTGCTCAGCCTGGCGCCGGCCATTCTCATCACCGTCACCTCGTTCACCCGCATCATCATCGTGCTGTCCTTCCTGCGCAACGCGCTCGGCATCCAGCAGACGCCGCCCAATACGGTGCTCGTCAGCCTCGCCCTCTTCCTCACCGGCTTCGTCATGGCGCCGACCTTCGAGGTCGCCTATCGCGACGGCATCGGCCCGCTCATCGAAGGATCGATCAACGAGACCGATGCGATGACGAGAACGCTGGTGCCGTTCCATGCCTTCATGAGCGCCAATGTGCGCGGCCAGGATCTCAAGCTCTTCGCCGACATCGCCAAGGTGGAGGTGGTCGCCGAACCCAAGGACGTGCCGATCCGCGTGCTGGTTCCCGCCTTCATGATCAGCGAGCTGCGCCGCGCCTTCGAGATCGGCTTCCTGCTCTTCCTGCCCTTCCTGATCATCGATCTCGTCGTCGCCTCGATCCTCATGTCGATGGGCATGATGATGCTGCCCTCGGCGGTCATCTCGCTGCCCTTCAAGATCGTCTTCTTCGTGCTGGTCGACGGCTGGTATCTCGTCGCCGGCAGCCTGGTGCAGAGCTTCAACGGGAGCTGACGCGCCGGCCGGCCGAGGTCGCGCGGCCTGCTTTGCTCTGTTGACGGCCATATAGGTGTATATACAATTACCGGCATGGCCGCCGATCTCGTCCGCTGCACGCAATGCCATTGCCTCGCGGCGCGTCGCCGGGCGCGGACGATCACCCGGCATTTCGAGGCCGCGCTGCGGCCGCATGGGTTGCGCGCGACGCAGTTCTCGATCCTTGCCGCGCTCGCTTTGGCGGGCACGCTACCGATGGGCGAACTTGCCGAGCTGCTCGGCCTCGAGCGCACGACGCTGACGCGCAGCACCACTCTTCTCGCGCGCAACGGATGGCTGCGCGCCGAGCGCTCGCAAGACAGCCGCGAGCGGCCCCTGCTGTTGACGGCTTCCGGCCGCCGCAAGCTCGAGGCGGCCTATCCGGCATGGCAGGCGGCGCAAGATTCCGTGCCCACGCAGGAAAGGAGCAGCTGATGGCGCGCAGCAGCAGGAAACCGGCGGCGAAAAGATCATCGGCAAGAAAGTCCGCGCCGCCGCGCGTGCTGGTGATGGTCGCGACGCGCAAGGGCGCCTGGCTCTATCACGGCGATGCCGGCCGCCGGCGCTGGCGCGCCGACGGGCCGCATTTCCTCGGCCACATCATCAGCCATCTCGTGCTCGATCCGCGCGATGGGCGGACGCTTCTGGCGGCAGCCAAGACCGGCCATCTCGGTCCGACGGTCTTCCGCTCCGTCGATCTCGGCCGCAGCTGGCGGGAGGCCGTCCGGCCGCCCGCTTTTCCCAAGGCGCCGGAGGGCGAGACCGGCCGCGTCGTCGATCACACTTTCTGGCTGACGCCGGGTCACGCCAGCGAGCCGAATGTCTGGTATGCCGGCACCTCGCCGCACGGCCTCTTCCGCTCCGCCGATGCCGGCGCCAGCTGGGAGCCGGTCGCCGGCCTCAACGACGATCCGCAATACCGCAAATGGATGGGCGGCGCGCAGGACGGCACGCCGGACGGGCCGAAGCTGCACTCGGTCATCGTCGATCCGCGCGACGCCGCCCATCTCTATGTCGGCATGTCGAGCGGCGGCGTGCACGAATCGCGCGATGCCGGGCGGAGCTGGACGCCGCTCGTGCAGGGGCTCGAGGTGGTCGAGGATCTCGACCCCGCCAACATCACCTTCCATGATCCGCATTGCGTCCGCCTCTGCCCGAGCGACCCGGACCGGCTCTATCAGCAGAATCACTGCGGCATCTATCGCCTCGATCGGCCGGCGGATGCCTGGCGGCGGATCGGCAAGACCATGCCGAAGCGGGTCGGCGATGTCGGCTTTCCGCTCGTCGTCCATCCGCGCGACGCCGAGACCGCCTGGGTGTTCCCGATGGATGGCGGAACGGTTTGGCCGCGCACCAGCCCGGACGGCATTCCCAGCGTCTACGCCACGCGCAACGGCGGCAGGACCTGGCGGCGTCTCGCCGCCGGCCTGCCCGAGGGTCATGCCTGGTGGACGGTGAAGCGCCAGGCGATGACGGCGGACTCGCGCGATCCCGTCGGGCTATATTTCGGCACGACGAGCGGCGAGCTGTGGGCGAGCCGCGACGAAGGCGAAAGCTGGGCCTGCATCGCCCGGCATTTGCCCGAGATCTATGCGGTGGAGGCCGCTGCGCCGCGATGAGACCGCCGGCCCTGAAGGTGCTGATTCCCGGACCGCTGCGCTCCTATACCAAGGCGCGCGAGGTCGAAGCGACCGGCGCCACCCTCGCCGAGCTGCTCGCCGATCTCGACCGCCGCTATCCCGGGCTGCGCTTCCGCATGGTCGACGAGCAGGACCGGATACGGCCGCATATGCGCTGCTTCGTCAACGGCGAGAAGGTCGCCGATATGGCCTGCCGGCTGCGCCAAGGCGACGCGCTGCAGATCGTCCAGGCGCTGAGCGGCGGCTAGACGCGCCGCTGCGCTGGCAAGACGCCGCTGAACTCGGGCGGCGACATTTCCATTGCGCCTCTAAAAGAGCCCCAACAAGGTCGGTGCGATGAGACTCGTCAACGGCGAGCGCCGCGGTCACTCTGGCTGCCCGAATCAACGCCAAGGCCGCATGATGCACGCTCACTTCGTCCTAGCCCATCCGGAATCGCAGTCCTTCAACGCGCACCTCGTGCGCGCCGGATCGGCAGCGCTGGAAGCCGAGGGTTGGACCGTCTCCGTCTCTGACCTCTACGCCATGGATTTCGACCCGTGCGAGCGCCCCGAACATTATAGCGACCGCGCCGCGTCCGCTCGCTTCGACGTGCAGGCCGAGCAACGGCACGCATCAAACATCGGCACTCTACCGAAAATGGTGACAGACGAGCTGGCGCTGATGGACCGGGCCGATCTCCTGGTCCTGCAATATCCGATGTGGTGGCATTTGCCGCCGGCGATTCTGAAAGGCTGGTTCGACCGGGTGCTCGCTTACGGCGAGGCCTATACGAGCGACAAGCGCTTTGAGAAGGGTCGCTTTCTGGGCAAGCGCGCCATACTTTCGGTGACGGTCGGCACGAGCCGCAACACCTATGCGTATGACGGCCGCAGCGGAGACATCGACCTCATGCTTTGGCCAGTGAATTTCTCGCTGGCCTATGTCGGATACGACGTGCTGGCCCCCTTCGTGGCCTATGGCGTCGAGGCCGGCCTGCGCTACTCCGACCCGGCGACCGTCGAGGAGCGGCTGAGGATAATCGTGGACGATTTTCGCGCCACCCTGCCGCGCGTTGGCGAGCGTACGACAATCCCCTTCAATCGCAAGGACGAGTGGGGCGAGGATGGTCGCATCGTACCGAGCGCACCGGTTTACTCTCCCTTCATCCGCCGGAAGCAGCACCTCGAGCTGGAGTGACGGCCGCGCAGCTTGACTCAAGAAATGAACTATGGTTCATTTTAACTGAACCGACATTCATTTCTTGGCGCCTATGGTCTATCAGCGCACGCCCGCCGTCATCTCCCGCCTCGAGGACAACCGGGCGCGCATCGTCGCCGCCGCGCGCGATCTCGTCGCCGAGGGCGGCTGGCGGCATGCCCATGTCGCGACGGTCGCCGAGAAGGCCGGCGTGGCGACCGGCACCGTCTACCGCTATTTCCCCTCCAAGGCCGACCTCTTCACCGAGGTCCTGGCCAACATCTCGCGCCGCGAGCGCGACGTCGTCGCCGCCATCGTCGACAGCGACGGCGCGCCCGCCGCGCGGCTGCGGGATGCCGTCACCGTCTTCGCGACGCGCGCGCTCAAGGGTCGCCGCCTCGCCTATGCGATGATCGCCGAGCCCTGCGAGGCGGAGATCGATCGGGCGCGGCTGGTCTGGCGCGCCGCCCTCGGCGAGGAGTTCGTCCGCCTCATCGCGCTCGGCCAGAAAGAGGGCGCGTTTCGCCGCTGCGATCCGCGCATCGCCGCCGCCTGCGTCGTCGGCGCCTTCATGGAGGCGCTGGTCGGTCCATTGACGCCAGAGATCTTCGCGGATGACGCGGCGGCGCAACGGCAGATCGGCGAGATCGCCGAGAACTGCCTGGCGATCGTCGCCCCCGCGCGGCAAACCAGCAAGCTAGGCAGGATCACATGAGCCATCCTCTCCCCGTCGGCACGACTCACACCGTGCTCAACCAGGCCGCGCCGGCGACCGGCTGGAATGCCTTTACCGGCGATCGTCTACTCGGCGCGATCGCGGACAAGTTCGTCCCCTGGGTCAGGGAGCGGGCCTCCCGCCTCGGCGCCTGTGCCGGCGCGGCGGGAACGCAAGAGCTGGCGCGGCTGGCCAACAAGCATGTGCCGGAGCTCAAGACGCACGACCGCTTCGGCAACCGGATCGATTGGGTCGAGTTCCATCCCGCCTGGCATGAATTGATGGCGCTCGCCTTCGGCCACGGGGTGCATTCCCTGGCCTGGATCGCCGGGCAGCCGGGCGCTCATCTGGCGCGCGGCCTCCTCTCCTATCTCTGGAACCAGATCGAGCACGGCGTCGGCTGCCCGACCGGCATGACCTACGCCGCCTATCCCGGCCTCGCCCAGCCCGAATTCGCGGCGTGGCGCGAGAAGCTCCTGTCGCCCCGCTACGACCGGCGCCCGCTGCCCTACGGTCAGAAGACCGGCATCACCATCGGCTATGCCATGACCGAGAAGCAGGGCGGCTCGGATCTGCGCCAGACGCAGACGACGGCGCGGCCGGGCGAGACGACGCGCGACGGCCGGACATATCTGCTGACCGGCCACAAATGGTTCTTCTCGGTGCCGCAATCCGACGGCTTCTTCACCCTCGCCCGGACCGCTTCCGGCGTCACCTGCTTCTTCGTGCCCGGCTTCCTGCCGGACGGCGCGCGCAACAACATCCGCATCCAGCGCCTCAAGGACAAATGCGGCAATCGCTCCAACGCCTCGAGCGAGATCGAATATCACGACGCGCTCGCCTGGCTGGTCGGCGAGGACGGAAACGGCATCCGCGAAATCCTCGGCCACGCGCATCTGACGCGGCTCGATTTCGCCATCGGATCTGCCGGGCTGATGCGCCAGGCGCTGACCTTGACGCTCAACCACACGCAGACGCGGCGCGGCTTCGGCGCCGCCCTTGCCGATCAGCCGATGATGACCAACATCCTCGCCGATCTAGCGATCGACTGCGAAGCCTCGACCCTGATGGCCTTCCGCGTCGCGCGCGCCGTCGATGCCATGGCTGATGACGAACAGGAAAGCCGCCTCGCCCGCGTCGCGACGCCGCTCGCCAAGTTCTGGAACTGCAAACGCGCCGCCTCCTTCGTCGTCGAGGCGCTCGAATGCCATGGCGGCAACGGCTTCATCGAGGAGAATCCGATGGCGCGGCTCTATCGCGAAGCGCCGCTCAACGGCATTTGGGAAGGCTCGACCAACATGATGTGCATGGACGTGCTGCGCGCCATGCGCAACGACAAGCGGACGCGCGACGCCTTCATGAGCGAGGTGACGCGGGCGCGCGGCGCCGACCGGCAGCTCGACCGCTGGCTCGATCGCCTGGGCGACGAGATCGTCCGCGACCGCAACGATGACGGCCATGCGCGGCGACTCTGCGCCGCGATGGCCTATGCCCTGCAGGCGAGCGAGCTGCACGATCACGGCTCGGCCGATGTCTTCGCGGCGTTCTGCGCCTCGCGGCTGCAGGGCAACGGGACCGCCGTCTTCGGCATGCTCGACCCGGCGCCGGAGCTGAAAGGCATCGTCGAGCGCGCCACCGTCCTGCACCATTAGGGAGCGCCCGATGGCCGACTTCGCCGGCAAGATCGCCGTCATTACCGGCGCCGGGAGCGGCATCGGCCGCGCCGCCGCGCTTGCCTTCGCTCGCGCGGGCGCGACAATCGTCGCGGCCGGCCGGCGCGTCACCGAGGGCGACAGCCTGGTCGCCGAGATCGCGGCGCTCGGCGGGATCGCGCGCTTCATCGCGACCGACGTCACCTGCCCCGGCGACATCGCGCGGCTGATGACGACGGCCGTCGAGCAGTTCGGCCGCATCGACATTCTCTTCAACAATGCCGGCTATCAGGAGACGCGCGCGACCATCGTCGACGCGCCCGAGGAAATTTTCGACCGCGTCTTCGACACCAACACGCGCGCGGTCTGGCTCGGCATGAAATACGCGCTCGCCCATATGGCGCCGCGAGGGCGCGGCGTCATCGTCAATTGCGCCTCCGCCAGCGGGCTGCGCAACGCCAATGTCGGGCTTTCGCTCTACTCGGCCTCCAAGGCGGCCGTCGTCTCGCTGACCAAATCGGCGGCGCTCGAATACGGCCCGGCGATCCGCATCAACGCGGTGAGTCCCGGCCGCGTCGAGACGCCGATGATGCTCGCCTCAGGGATCGCCGATATGAGCGTCGTCGCCCAGGGGCTGCCGCTGAAACGGCTCGGCCGGCCCGAGGAAGTCGCCAGCGCCGTCCTCTGGCTGGCCTCCGAAGCGGCGAGCTTCGTCACCGGCCATATCCTGCAGGTCGATGGCGGTTTCGGGGCAAGCTAGGCATGGTTTCGTAGCGGGCAACACATTTTGCGAAGGGTGGTGTTTCACCACGGAGGCACGGAGGACACGGAGGAGCGGATTAATTGTAGGGGCCGTGCTTGTCCCGGCCCGCGGGCCGCCGCAAGGGCGGCCCCTACGATAGGATAGCCTACTGGCCCGCCGGAAACGCGCACCGCGCCGAACACTTCTTCCTCCGTGTCCTCCGCGCCTCCGTGGTGAAACCTTCCTTCATAGCGTGGGCGGAATCCGCAATCCTGCTCAGCGCGCGTAGCTGAATTTCGGTCGCCAGCCTGCGGCGCCTTCCGGAAGAAGATCGAGGAGGTGCCAGATGCCGCAGAAATCGTCGCCGGGGCTGAAACCCGTATCGGCCACCCGCATGATCTTCCGCCCCTCCCCTTGCGCTTGAAGACCGAAACGCCCGGCATCACGCGATCGTCGGCGCGATAGCCCATATCCTCGGCGAAGCTCGAGCCCTGGTGCGAGACCATGGGAAATTTCCAACCGCGCGAGGCGGCGAAATCCTGCTGCCGCTCCGGCGCATCCGGCGACGACACGACGAAGGAAGCGCGGTCGCGCAAATGCTCGAACACGCCGTTGAAGCCATCGGCCCACATCGTGCAGCTCGCGCAGCCAGTCCCCATGTTGTGAATGACGAACAGCGTATCCTTGTCGCCGAAGAGAGCGGATAGCAGCACCTTGCCCCGCGGCGTGGCGAATTCGTAGTCGCTGACCTCCTCGGGTTCGATCGCCGCCTGGGCGCTGCGCATCTTCTCGCGCAGCGCCGCGATCTGGCGGCGATACTCGGCCAATTGCTTCGTCGTCTCCCGATAGCTCATCGCAGCGCTCCGTCGTCAGCGTCCGTAATTGTCACGATGGCGCACCCAGCCTTGCGGCCCGGGATGCTGATCCGCCTCGTCGCGTCCCCGCGGCACGAGATCGAGGTAGTGATAGGCAGCATTCATCATGTCGAGGCCGCGCTCATAGCAGGAATAGGTGTGAAAGATGTCGCCGCCCTCACGGTAGAACACGCTGATCCCCGGCCGTTCCGACATCGAGGATTTCGACCAGGCGTAATTGTAATAGGTCTCGCCCCGCGCCAGCGCCTCCGCGGTGAACGACACGTGGTAGTCGAAATTGAAGTCGTTGTCGTAGGACGACACCCATTTGAAGGTCCAGCCGAGACGCTTGCGGAAGGCGTCGAGCTTTGCGAAGGGCGCCCGCGAGACGGCGACCAGCGTCACGTCGCGCGCCGCGAGATGGACGACATTGCGCTCGAAATTGTCGGCCCAGAACGAGCAGCTCTTGCAGCCGACATCCCAATCGGGTCCGAACATGAAATGGTAGATGACGAGCTGGCTGCGGCCGTCGAAGAGCTGCGCCAGCGTCTCCTTCCCTGCGGGACCGTCGAACACGTAAGGCTTGACGACGGGCAGCCAGGGCAGCTCGCGGCGCGCCTGGCTCAACTGGTCGCGCAGCCGGGTGAATTCCTTCTCCCTGACGAGAAGCTGCTTGCGCGCTGCCTCCCATTGCTCCGGCGTCGCGACGGGGTGATTGCTTGCCGTGCTGTGATTGCTCATGCGCCTTTCTCCGATCGTGGCCTCGAGGCCCGCTTGCCTCCGCCGATTGGCTTGCCGCGTCGCGATCGCAGCGGCTTTTTCTCCTGCGCGATCTCCTCCAGCGAGAGCGCCAGCAGGTCGAACTGCGCCTGCCAATATTTGCTGTAACGATTGAGCCAGAGCGAAGCGCCGTGGATCGGCCCGGCGTCGAAGCGGCAGCGGCTGATGCGGCCGGTGCGCTCCTGCGACACCATTCCCGCGCGGACGAGGACCTGGATGTGCCGCGAGATCGCCTGCAGCGAGATATCGAAATGCGCGGCGATCTCCGAGACGAGGAGATCGTGCCCGTCTAGCCGGTCGAGAATCTCGCGCCGCACCGGGTCGGCGAGCGCGGCGAACACCAGGTTCAAGGCGTCCTCCTCCGAGGCAGGCCCCTGCCCGACGACGCGCAGATGCGATGGGTTGCTCATGCGACCGGCCGTCAATCAACTGATCGGTTGATATTCAATCAATCTGTTGATTGTCTGTCAAGCGCAACAGACGCGAGACGGAGCAATCGTTGAGAATCTCCTCTCCCCTTGTGGGAGAGGAAGGGACCCATTGCGCAGCAATGGGAAGGTGAGGGGTTTGTCGCCGCAGCGTGCTCGTGGCGACAAACCCCTCACCCTCCCCGCTTCGCGGGTCCCTCCTGAGCGTTTTGTCGAAGGGCCTCTCCCGCAAGGGGAGAGGGAATCCTATTGCCTGCCGCGATCGACTGCCCCGAGACGTAGGGGCACGGCATTGTCCCCTCCTGCCACATTCTGGCAGGATGGTCTGATAGTCTCTGCGAGGGATAGCGGAGAGGTTGACTCGTGGCGCGGACGACAAGGTTGTTGACGCTGCTTCAGCTGCTGCGCGGCAAGAGTCGTCCGGCGACCGCGGCGGCGCTCGCCGCCGAGCTTGGCATCTCGCAGCGCACGCTCTATCGCGACATCGCGGAGCTCTCCGCCCAGGGCGCGCCGATCGAGGGCGAGGCCGGCATCGGCTACGTGCTGCGCCCGGGGCTGTTCCTCCCGCCGCTGATGCTCAGCGAGGACGAGACCGAGGCGGTGGTGCTCGGCCTGCGCTATGTCGATCAGCGCGGCGATGCGGCGCTCGCCAAGGTCGCGGCGGCAGCGCTCGCCAAGATCGAAGCGGTGCTCTCTCCCGCGGCGCAGGAGGCCTTGCGCAATCCGACCGTGCTGCCGGGACCGCCGGGACGCGGCTTTCCGGCGAATGCGGTGGCGCTGACGACGCTGCGGGCGGCGATCCGCGCGCAGGCGAAGCTGCGGATCCATTACGAAGGCGCCGACGGCGCGCGCAGCAAGCGCGTCGTCTGGCCCCTCGCCCTCGGCTTCATGAACGAGGCGCGCATGCTGGTCGCCTGGTGCGAGCTGCGGCAGGGCTACCGCAACTTCCGCACCGACCGCATCGCATCCGCCCGCGAGACGCGGGAACGCTATCCCGGACGCCGCAGCGTCCTCTTGCGGGCGTGGCGCGAGGCGATGAATCGCGACGAGGCCGGCCGATTCACTGCTGACAGAATCTGACACGCCCCTGTCGTAAGGTGACCCGAGATCACCGAACGCACGACAGGAGACACCATGACCCTCTCGGCCATCGCCATCAAACTGCCGCCGGCCGTCGCAACATACATCGCCGCGACGAACGCGTCCGACGGGGCCGCGCTGTCTGCCACCTTCGCCGAGGATGCGCTGGTCAACGACGCACGGCGCGAGTTCTGGGGCAAGGCGGCGATCAAAAGCTGGGCCGATCGCGAGATCATCGACGACAGGGTGACGATGGACATCGTCGGCGTCGTCGAGCATTACGGCGACACCATCGTCACCGCGAAGCTGGACGGCAATTACGACAAGACCGGCCTGCCCGATCCGCTGCTGCTGACCTTCTATTTCACGCTGCACGGCAATCAGATCGCCAAACTGATCATCGTGCACAACAAGCCCGTCGCGTAGCGAGAGCGCCGGAGGATCCGCCATGACATCCCCCTTCTCGTGCGATCCGCGCGAGTTTGCCGGCAAGCGCGTCCTGGTCACCGGCGGCACCCAAGGCATGGGCGAGGCGATCGTCCGCCGCCTCGCCGCCGGCGGCGCGAGGGTGGCGACGACGGCACGGTCGCCGCTGCCCGAAGGCCAGGCGCCCGATGTCTTCGTTCAAGCCGATATCAGCACAAGGGATGGCGTCGAGACCGTCATCCGCGCCGTTCAGGACGCGTTCGGCGGCATCGACATCCTAGTCAACAATGTCGGCGGCTCGTCCGCTCCTGGCGGCGGCGTTCTCAAGCTGAGCGACGAGGATTGGCAACGGACGATCGACGCCAATCTCTTCGCCGCCGTTCGCCTCGATCGTGCATTGCTGCCGGGAATGCTGAAGCGGCGCGCCGGAATCATCATCCATATCTCGTCGATCCAGCGGCGCCTGCCGCTCTTCGACGCGACGCTCGCCTACGCGGCGGCAAAAGCGGCGCTGACCACTTACAGCAAGGGGCTGTCGAAGGAGGTCGGGCCGCAGGGCGTCCGCGTCAACACGGTGGCGCCCGGCTTCATCGAGACGCCGGCGGCGCATCGCCTGATCGTCCGCCTCGCGGAGAAAGCCGGGACGGACGAGAACGCCGCCCGGCAGGGCCTGATGACTTCGCTGGGCGGCATTCCCATCGGCCGTCCCGGCCGCCCCGCCGAGGTCGCCGAGCTGGTCGCCTTCCTCGTCTCCGACCGCGCCGCCGCCATCCATGGTAGCGAATACGTCATCGACGGCGGCACCGTGCCGGCGGTGTGACGACACAACGGGGCCTTTTTTTCCGGAATGAACCGCTTGCATATCCTAAACGGGTAGTTATATAATCCGTTTCGGATAGTAACGCGAGAGCCGGCGATGCGGAAAGAGGCGGTGCGGCGAGTGAGATCTGGGACGAGCAGCGGGCGGATTTCGCGTGCACTGCTCTGCCCTCGAGAACACCCTATATGGGTGTATCGGTTCCACCTGACACACGCGTCCGCCTGTATTTTGCCTGTAGTTTACAGGCGGAGCCCCCGCCGGGAGGCGTTTCGCCTAGTTCATCGCACTCAGCTTCTGCTTCGCCAGCCGGTCGCGATAGCTCGCCATGAAGCCTTGCAGATCGCCGACCTGGGCGACCTTGCCGGCGAGCTGGCGGATATCGCCGGCGCTCGCCGTGCTGCCGCCGGCGATGACGCGGAAGGCGTCGCGGAAGGGGCTCGCCTCCATCGCCGCGCCGTAGGTCGACGCCAGCTTGGCGATGCCCGTCCGGTCGTCGGCCAGGGTCAGGGCGGTGCCCCAGTTGAGGATGGTGCGCGCGACGTCCTCGTCGAGCTGGCCCTCGCGGATGCGCGCCGCGCCGGTCAGACGGGCGAAGGTCTTGGCCGCCTCCGTCCAGTTCTTGCCGCGCCAATAGATGTCGGCGCGCAGCTGGTCGGCCTCAACGCTGTTATCGGCGCCGAGAATGGCGAGCGCCTCGTCGGCGCGGCGCAATTCGAGCAAGGCGCGGGCGCGCAGCTGCTGGCGCTGGCGCAAGAGGTTGGGATCGATGTCGCCGCTGCCGGATTTGCCTGCGGCGGGGGCTCCCGTATTGGCCCCGGTATTGGCCCCGGTATTGGCATCGAGCGTCGCCAGCGCCGCCAGCGGCTTGCGGTCGAGCAGCTGGACGAGGGCAAGGCGCGTGGCGACGCGCGTCTTGTCCTTGCCGGTGAGGCGGAACTGCACCTGCTTCTCGAGCAGCCCGGCGGCGCGGTCGAGCAGGTCGACGCCGACCAGCCGGTCGACCAGCCGGGCGATGATCTCGTCGCCCTTGTCGCCCGCCGGGGTAAGGTCGCGATATTCGTCATAGAGGGCGAGCGCCTTGAGCGGCGGCACGTTCTCGGCCTCGGGACCGACGAAGAGGTCGCTGAACGCCGCCGTCAGCTGCTGGGCGACGGCGCGATGCTCGGGATGGTCGGGAAAATTCGCCATCGCCTGGTGGAGCGCCTCGAGACCGCCGCGATAGTCGCCGTCCTTCAGCTTGAGCTCGCCGAGGCGGCGCAGCAGGGTCAGCTCGAAATCGTCGCCGCGCCAGGCGAAGCGCAGCCCGTCCAGCGTCTCGACCGCCTGGCCGCGCGTCAGCGCGCCGCTGTCGAGATCGGCGAGGGTGCGGGCCAGCAAGGCACGCGCCCGCGTCGGCCGGTCGTTGCCGTCGGCAAGCTTGTCGAGAAGGGCGCGCGACTGCTCGGCCTCGCCGGCGAGCTCCAGCGTGCGGGCGGAGAGCAATTGCGCGGCGGCGCGATCGGCGGCGCTCGGCGCGTCTTTGAGGACGAGATCGAGATAGTGGCCGGCATCCTCCTGCTGGCCGGTGGTCAGCACCGCCTCGGCGGCTTGCAGCGCCAGGCGGTTGCGCAGCAGCTTGGGATAGCTCGGCAGCAGCGCCTCGCCGCGGCCGAACTCGGCGGCGGCGCGCGGCCAGTCGCGCTTGGCATAGGCGAGCGAGCCGCGCCACAGCGCGATGTCCTGCTCGTCGTCGAGCGCGTGCAGGCCGAGCTCGTGCGCGGCGCCGTCCTCGTCGCCGGCGAGCAGCATGGCGGCGCCGACCAAGGCGCGCACCTTGGGATCGGCGGCGAAGCCGGGATCGTCGCGCTGGATCGCCTCGATGACGCCGAGCGCCTCGGGACCGTAGCCATGCGAAAAATAGAAGCGGGCGAGATCGAGCCGTGCACCCGAGCGCGAGACCGGCGCGGCGGCGACGATGTCCTGCTGCAGGGCGCGGCGCCTGGTCAGCACGTCGCCGTCGCGGGCGCCGAACCAGTCGGCGAGATCGAACAGCTTGGGCTGCGCCTCGCTGCGCCGCAGGGCGCGGTCGTTCTCGTCGGAGAGGGTGAGGCCGACGCGGCTCGTCACCTCGACGCCGTTGGCGACGGCGCGGGCGACGACCTCGTCATTGGTCGGGCGCAGCGCGATGCCTTGCGCGGTGAGCAGCGCGGTGAAATCGACCAGCCGCTCCTCGCGCGCGATCCCCTGCCCGACCTGGCCGACCGGCACGACGATCAGATTGTCGCCGATCTCGGGATCGCGGAAGACGATCGGCTCGCCGGGATCGCGCACGGCGAAGAAAGCGCGCGGCGGCTGGGCCGAGGGCTGCAGGCTCACCCCGGCCGGCGCGCCCGGCTGCAGAAGCTGCGGCGTCAGCTCGACGACCCAGGCGTTGTCGGTGCGGCGCAGCGACGGGTTGAAACCCTTGAGCGTGGCGAGGCGAAGAATCGTCGCGGTCGGGTGCGGAATCTGCTGGGCGGCGGTGACCGCGACCTGGCCCTTCGCACGCAGATCGGCGAGGTCGACCGGGATCGGCGCTCCGAAGACGATCCAGAGATAAGCGCCGCGGCGGAACACGGCGGCGCCGACCGGCTTGCTCCATTCGAAGCGCAGCGTCGCCCCTTCTTCGGCGGTCGCGTAGCGCAGCGACAAGGCGCCCGGCCCGCGCAGCGGCGCGGCGGCGGACGCTGCCGGCTTGGCCGCCGGCTCGGGCTGCTCCTTGGCGGCGATCGCGGCGGGCTTGTCGGCAGGCGGATTTTCGGCGGCCGGCTTCTCGGCGGCCTGCTTCTCGGTGATTGGCTTATTGGCCGCCGGCTTGTCGGCGGCTGGCACGTCCGCGACTGGCTTGTCCGCCGGCATCTTGTCGGCAGAAGACTTCGCCGCCGACGGCTTTTCGGCCGCGTTCTTTTCGGCGGCGGCTTTCGCAGCGGCCGCTTTTTCCGTCGCGACCTTCTCTGCCGGCGCCTTTTCGGCCAATACCTTTTCGGTCGACGGCGGCGTGGCGGGGCTCGTGCTCGGCTTGGCGGGCGCGACGTCGAGGATGACGGCGTTGTCGGCGAGATGAGCATGCAGCTTGCTGCCGAGCGGCAGGGTCAGCGCGACCGTCACCTCGTTCTTGCCGGTGGTGATGCGCGGCGTAAGGTCGGGCGCCGCGGCGGTGAGCTGTGCGGCATCGATGGCGGCGTCGCGCTTGAAGCGGATGCGTGCCTCGCCCTTCGCCACGGTGACGGCGTACTCGACCCGCTTCGGCCATTCGAAGACGAGCTGGCGCATGCCGGGCTGCTCGACGAGCTTGACGGGAACGGCTTGTGGCGCGGCGGCAGCCGGCGGCGCGGTGGCGGTGTCGGCGGGTTTCGCGGCGGCGGGCGCCGGTGCTGGGGTGGGTGTCGGCGCCGCCGCGGCGGCGCCCGGCTGGTCGAGAAGATCGATGGCGATGCGGTCGCCATTGGCGAAGCTGTGCAGGCCGAGCGGCCGTTTCAGCGTCAGGATGACGGTCTTGTCGCCCTCCATCGCGGCGCGCTCGACATAGACCGGCAGCTGCTTGGCGATGCGCGCGAGATCGGCGACGAAGGGCCGCTCGAACGCGACGACGACGCCCTTCGTCTCGTCGAGGCGCGCCTCGAACTTCACTGCGCCCGGCCAGGCGAAGACGATGCGGCCGAGCCCGTCATGGCGTCCGGTTTCGATGCCGACTTTCTCGGCACCGACTTTTTCGGCGGCGAATGCCGAGGCGGCGAGCAGCAGGAGGACCGAGGCGACAAAGAGCGACCGCAGGAAACCGGGAAGGAAGCGCCAGCGATCGACCATCAATCGAAGCTCGCCAGCAACGCGTCGATATCGGCCTGGCTGTTCGCCGCGGCGGTGGGAAGCGCCGGGCCGTTGAGCAGGCTCGCCTCGCCCTCGAGCGCCGGCGCGTCGGCGGCCGCCGCGTCGCTGAGATCGGCGCCGAACACGGCGAGCAGCGCGCCGATCTTGTCTTCGATATGGCGCAGCGCCTTGACCACCTTGCTGATCCGCTGGCCGGTGATGTCTTGAAAGCCGCACGCCTCATAGATGCGGATGACGATGTCGCCGAGCGGGGCGGCGATCTCCGGCGGCAGGCCGCTCGCGAGACGCTCGATCTCCTCCATGCCGCCGAGGATGATCCCGGTCGCGTCGGCCGTCGCGTTGACCACCGCGTCGAGCTCGTCGGTCGCCATCGGTATGTGGCGAGCGCTGATATCGTCGGGACGGAGCTCGGCGATGTCGCGGCGCACGTTCTTGATGTAGTCGGCGAGCGCCTCGACCTCGCGATAGAGCTGCAGATCGGCGAGCGAGATGTCGCCGGACAGGCTAGTGACGACGCTCTTGATCATGCCGTCGAGCAGTGCCGGATCGGCGGCAACCGGGGCGGCGGCCCGGACCGCCTGCAGCCGCGCGTCGAATTGCGGATCCGGGGCGAGGCGGGATGTCGAGGAGCGGGGCATCAACTACCTTCTCAAGCGCGCGGGGCGTCCTGCGGATGCGATATCCGCTACTGTGCCGCCGTTGTGGTTAAAACGCGGTTAAGCGCGAGCGATCCGTCGGGCCGGCCGTCCCTATTGCTTGATCTCCGGCGACGGCCGCCGCGCCGCCAGGGCGAGCGTGACCGCCTTTGCCTTGCCCGGCTCCATGCTGGCCAGGATCGGCGCGGTCTTCAGCTCCTTCATCTGCTCGAGCACGTCGAGGAGAACCGGCAGGTCGAGCTGCTCGAAGATACGCGCCGCCTCCTTGGGCTTCATCGTCTCGTAGATCTTGACCAGGCTCTTGATCTTGGCGTCGTCCTTCTGGTCTTCCTTCTTGAACGCGTCGTTGATCTTGCTCTCCATCTGCTGGAGACGCGCGATCTTCTCGTCGATGCGCTGCTCGGTCGCCTGCAGCAGCGCCTCGTGGCGATCGACCTCGGCGGCGCGCCTGTCGAGATCATCGCGGCGCTGGGCCAGCGACTGCAGGATTTCGATCTCCTGCGGCGAGAAGCTCATCGGATCGCGCCCGGCGCGCTTGGCGGCGGGGGCCGGCGTCTCGCGCGGCGCCGGATCGGTCGCCGCGGTGCGGCTCGGCTTGGGCGTCTCGGGCGCCGTCTCGGCGCGCGCCGCGGCGACGGGAGCGGTGCCGACAGCGAACCAGACATCGGCGATCTTGGCGCAGAACAGCAGCGTGGCGGCGGTGATGAGAACGGGCAACAGGCGGGGAGCGAGGCGCATGGCGAGATCCTATCGGCGAGCCTCGAGGGCGCCGCGCAACAGCCGCTCGGCGCGCGTCGCGAAATCGGCAATGCGCACGGGCTCGGCGGCGGGCGCCGTCTCCTCGGCGACGGCGTGTCCGCGCAGGGTCTCGCGTACCGCGCCGACGGCGCGCTCGACGACCGCACGCTCACCAACATTACGCTCGGTCGCGAGACGCTCGCCGATCGGGCGCTCGCCAATCGGGCGCTCGGTGGCGCCGCGGCGCCGCAGCGACGCCTCCGGCAGCTCCGGCGCCGCGCGGTTGTCGTCGCGGCGGGCGCGGATGGTTCCTTCCAGGCGGTCGGCGAGGCCGCCGCCGAGATCGATGATGTAGGAAAGGTCGCCCTGCAGCGCCTTGCCCTGCTCGACGCGCTGCTGCAGCTGCTGGCCGATGCGCTCGGCCGCCTCCTTGAGCGCGGCGATGCCGGCCTCGGCGCGTTGCGAGGAGCCGTCCAGGCTGGCGACCAGCGCCTCGAGCTGCTGCTTGTCGTTGCGCAGCGCGCCGAGACGGCGGCTGAGCAGGATGGCATAGGCGATCGTGGTCAGGAGCAATCCGGAAACGACGATGTCGAGGATGATGTTCAGCGTCATGTGATGCCCCGGATCCTGTCCAGTTTTTCGCCGATGCGGACGGCGATGTTGCCGCCCTTGCGTCCCATTCGCCCCGAGAACATCGGGACGTCGCCGCACAGCAGCGCGATATCCGATTGCGGCGTCGCGTTGAGCGGGATGCGCGTGCCGACCTGCCAGTTGATGACGTCGCGCAGCGAGTACTCGAAGGTGTCGAGCACCGCCTGCAGCGGCACGTTGGTGTTCCACAGCTCGCCGGCGAGATGGGCTTCCCAGATCGAATCACGGCCGAACTTCTCGCCCATGAACATCTGCAGCAGGAGCTCGCGGACAGGCTCGAGCGTGGCGTATGGCAGCAGGAGCTCGAGGCGACCGCCGCGATCCTCCATGTCGACGCGCATGCGGGCGAGCACCGCGGCATTGGCCGGCCGGGCGACGAGCCGCTCGAAGCGGAAATTGACCGGGCTCAGCGGATCGAAGGCGGCGGAGAGATCGGCGAGGACGACGGCGACCATGCGCTCGACGAGGTTGCGCTCGATGGTCGTGTAGGGCCGTCCCTCGATGCGCATCGCCGCCGTGCCGCGCCGACCGCCGAGCAGCACGTCGACGATCGAGTAGATCAGCGCGCTGTCGATCGTGCAGAGGCCGTAATTGTCCCACTCGTCGGCGCGGAAGACGCTGAGCATCGCCGGCAGCGGGATCGAGTTGAGGTAGTCGCCGAAGCGGATCGAGGTGATGTTGTCGATCGAGACCTCGACATTGTCCGAGGTGAAATTGCGCAGGCTCGTCGTCATCAGGCGGACGAGACGGTCGAACACCACCTCGAGCATCGGCAGGCGCTCGTAGGAGACGAGCGCCGAATCGATGATCGCACGGATCCCCGAGCTGTCGCGGCCGGAGCCGTCGCCATCACCGAAGCCGAGCAGGCTGTCGATCTCGTTCTGGTTGAGGACGCGCGGCGCCTCGGCGCTCTCCGGCATGTCGCCGTCGCCGGACATTGCTGCCCATTCCTCGGCGAGCTTGCTGTCGTCCTCGGCAGCCTGATCGGCCATCGTGTCTCTTACTCCCGGTCTTTGCGAGCGCGGTGTGCCGCGCTCATTGGACAAGCATTTCTTTGAACAGGACGTCGACGATCTTGGCCGGCGCGGCGGAGGCATTGACGCGCAGCAGCAGCTCCTCGCGCAGGCGGTACATCCCACCCGAGCCGCGCAGATCCTCGATGCGCAGCTCGCGCAAATAGACCTGGAAATTGTCGATGATGCGCGGCATCACGCTTTGCAGCCGAGCGACATCGACCTGACTCTCGAGTTCGAGGCTGATCGACATCTTGAGGAAGCTCGCCTTGCGTCCGGCGCCGTTGAGATTTACCAGCAGCTCCGGCAGATCGTAGAAGACGGTCTGCTTCGGCACCGCCGGCTTCTCCTCATGCGCCTCGCTCTTGGCGCCGATGAAGCGGTTGAGCATGCCGGTGAAGTAGAGACCGGCACCGAGCAGCAGGAGGGCGAGCAGCGGCGCGGCGATGAAGAGAATGAGCTTCTTGCGCCCGAAACGGGGGGACGCGGCTTTTTCCTCGCCTTCCGGCGATTCCGCCAAATCGTCCGCGATCGCTTGATCTGTCATCGGGAAGGCTTCATCCAGGACTGCGGCGCGCCGGAGAGGCGGCGTTGCCTAAGACAATAGGCAAAGATCGTTAATAAGAAGTTGCGCCGCACGACAATCGGCGCCCGGCCGGGACGCGCCAGGCGACGGCGGCAAGAACTGCCCGGCAAAGCCTGCAGCAAATCGCGGACTCGGCCATCGGCCACGGCGGAAAGCAGCGCCGCGCCGGCATCTCGGTGACTGGCATGGGGCGTGCAAGGTGGTGTGCGAACCACCGCAAGTCGGACGATCAAACCATGCAAGCTGCAGCCTATATCGCCCTTTCGAGCCAGATGGCGCTGCATCGCCAGATCGACGTCGTCGCCAACAACCTGGCGAACAGCTCGACGCCGGCATTCAAAACCGAGCGCATGCTGTTCGCCGAGTTCCTCAACCGTGAATCGGCCGGCCAGCCGATCTCCTTCGTGCAGGATCTCGGCACCGTGCGCGATACCAAGCAGGGCCCGATCACGCGCACCGGCAACCCGCTCGATTTCGCCGTGCAAGGCGACGGCTATCTCAAGGTCGAGACGCCGCTCGGCATGCGCTACACCCGCAACGGCCGCTTTCAGCTCGACGGCACCGGCCAGGTGGTGACCTCGCAGGGCTATCCGGTTCTTGCCGAAGGCGATCGTCCGCTCACCGTTCCGACCGACGCGCAGGAGATCACGGTGACGCGCGACGGCACGGTGACGACCTCGCAGGGCGAGGCCGGCCGTCTCGCCGTCGTCCGCTTCGCGAACGAACGCGATCTCGCGCCCGCCGCCGGCGGCTTCTACGTCACCGAGGCGCAGCCGGTAGCGGCGCCCGAGGCGGTCATCCAGCAGGGCATGATCGAGGAGTCGAATGTCGAGCCGATCGTCGAGATGACTCGCATGATGAACATTTCGCACAATTTCAGCTTTGCCAAGGATCTCGGCGACAGCGAGAGCGATCGCACGCGCTCCGCCATCGAGAAGCTCGGCAAGGTCGCCTAGCGTCAACCCGGAGTCGAAGACATGCGTTCCATGGATATCGCTGCGACCGGCATGCTCGCCCAGCAGCTCAACGTCGAGGTCATCTCGAACAACATCGCCAACCTGAACACCACCGGGTTCAAGCGGCAGCGCGCCGAGTTCCAGGACCTGCTCTATCAGAACCAGCGCCGTCCCGGCGCCGCCTCGTCCGACCAGGGCACGGTCGTTCCCGTCGGCGTGCAGGTCGGCATCGGCGTCAAGGCGGCGGCGGTCTACCGCATCACCGAGCAGGGCAATCTCCTGAAGACCGACAACACGCTCGACGTCGCCATCCAGGGCAAGGGCTTCTTCCAGGTCAAGCAGCCCGACGGCACCACCGCCTATACCCGCGCCGGCTCGTTCCAGATGAGCAACACCGGCGAGATCGTCACCGCCGACGGACTCACCGTCAATCCCGGCCTCACCATTCCCGCCGACACGGTCACGGTCAGCGTCAATGCCACCGGTCAGGTGCTGGCGCAGATCTCCGGCCAGAC
>WNFM01210232.1_pt1 | contig 26720 bp, 26 predicted proteins | sample 5400271 | NCBI WGS metagenome assembly WNFM01 (sample SAMN13153352, study PRJNA577476) | soil metagenome | isolation source: 60 cm saprolite on Douglas fir-dominated hillslope | place: USA:California | collected 2013-09-17 | reverse complement strand
GAAGGAGGTCGAGATTTTTCTTCTTGAACGCAACATCGCCTTCACGACCCAGGAAGGACGCCGATATTCCGGCGATCGCGCAAGGGCAGCGAGCTTGATATCCCTGAGCTGGCAGGGCGTACCGGTTCGCCTGGCGGTGCTGGATCCTCGGGACGAGCGGGTAGCGCTGAAAACTTCGCCCGCCGGCCGGGTGGCAGAAAGGGCGGGAATCGCCGAAGTGGGCGCTATCTTAAGCGGTGAACAAGCTTCTAAAAGCTAGCAAAGTGGCGGTATCTGCTACGATCGCCAGCCAATTTCAAGCGGCAGACCGCCTGTCATCGGGTCGGGCTAAAATCGCCGCCTTCTGCGCCGAAAAATGACGAAAAAGCCCTTAACTGCCGATAAGGCGCGTCCTTAATGGATCTGCGCAAGCTGAAGAAGCTGATCGACCTTGTGCAGGAATCGGGGATCGCCGAGCTCGAGATCACCGAGGGCGAGGAGAAGGTGAAGATCGTAAAGGGCGGCGCAGTGGTGGCAATGGCGGCACCAGTGACGGCGCCTGCCCTGGCCGCAGAACCCCGCACGGCGCCGGCGCCCGCCGCAGCCGAGGGCGAGGCGGGGCAGGAGGGCCACGTCGTCAAGGCGCCGATGGTGGGCACTTTCTATCGCTCGCCCTCGCCCGACGCCAAGGTGTTCGTCGAGGTGGGGCAGGCGGTGAAGGAGGGCGACACCATCTGCATCATCGAGGCGATGAAGCTCATGAACGAGATCGAGGCCGACGCTTCGGGCAGCGTGAAGGCGATCCTCGTCGAGAACGGTCAGCCGGTCGAGTACGGCCAGCCCCTTTTCATCCTGGCCTAGATGTTCGAGAAGATCCTGATCGCCAACCGGGGCGAGATCGCGCTTCGCATCCAGCGCGCCTGTCGCGAGATGGGCATCCGCACGGTGGTGGTCCATTCCGAGGCCGATACCGAGGCGAAGTACGTGAAGCTGGCCGACGAATCGGTCTGCATCGGGCCGCCACCGGCGGCGTCGAGCTATCTCAACGTACCGGCGATCATCAGCGCGGCCGAAGTGACCGACGCCGAGGCGATCCATCCCGGCTACGGCTTTCTCTCCGAGAACGCCGACTTTGCCGAGAAGGCGGAACGCTCCGGCTTCGTCTTCATCGGCCCGCGCCCCGAGAACATCCGCCTGATGGGCGACAAGGTCAGCGCGAAAACGGCGATGACCAAGGCCGGCGTACCGACCGTTCCCGGCTCGGAGGGCGCGCTGCCCGAAGACGGCAAGGAAATCGTGCGTATCGCGCGCAAGGTCGGCTACCCGGTGATCATCAAGGCCTCCGGCGGCGGCGGCGGCCGGGGTATGCGCGTAGTGCATACCGAGGCGGCACTGCTCAATGCCGTGAACATGACGCGCAGCGAGGCGCAGGCGGCGTTCGCCAACCCGGTGGTCTACCTCGAGAAGTACCTCGAGGGGCCACGCCACATCGAGATCCAGATCCTCGCCGACGCGCATAAAAACGCGGTGCATCTGGGCGAGCGCGACTGCTCGCTGCAGCGGCGCCATCAGAAGGTGATGGAGGAAGCGCCGGCGCCGGAGCTCGCGCCCAAGCTGCGCGATCGCATCGGCGAGCGCTGTGTCGAAGCCTGCCGCAAGATCGGCTACCGCGGTGTCGGCACGTTCGAGTTCCTGTTCGAGGACGAGGAGTTCTATTTCATCGAGATGAATACGCGCATCCAGGTCGAGCACCCGGTCACGGAAATGATCACCGGGATCGATCTGGTGCAGGAGCAGATCCGCGTCGCCGCCGGGGAGAAGCTGCGCTTTCGCCAGAAGGACATCGTGCTGCGCGGCCACGCCCTCGAGTGCCGCATCAACGCCGAGGATCCGTATCGCTTCACGCCCTCGCCGGGAAAGATCACCTCCTATCACCCCCCGGGCGGTCCGGGGATCCGCGTCGATTCTCACGTCTACCAGGGCTACACCGTGCCGCCGTACTACGACTCGATGGTCGGCAAGGTGATCGCCTACGGCGCCACGCGCGAGCAGGCCATCGCCCGCATGCGCATCGCGCTCTCCGAGATGGTGGTCGAAGGCATCCAGACCAATATCCCGCTGCATCGCGAGCTCCTGAACGACACGCGCTTCGTGCGCGGCGGCGTCTCGATCCATTATCTGGAGCAGAAGCTCGCCCAGGAGCAAACGAAGAAAAAGTGATGCCATCGCTCGCGCTGCGGGTCGAGGTCGAACATGCAGCCGCGGAGGCCCTGAGCGACGCGCTGCTCGACGCGGGCGCCGAGTCGGTCAGCGTCGAGGCTTTCGACAGCCCGCGCGCCGTGGTAAGCGCCCTTTTCAACGAGCTCGGCGACCCTGGCGGCGCACTCGCCGCAGCGCTCGAGCGCTGCGGCGCGCCGGCCAGCGCCCCGTTCAGCATAAACCGGCTGGAGGACGACGATTGGGTGCGGCGCAGCCAGGCGCAGTTCACACCGCTGCGCGTCGGGCGTTTGTGGATCGGCGCAAGCTGGCATACGCCGCCGCTCGACGCCGCGTACATTCTGCGCATTGATCCGGGGCTCGCATTCGGTACCGGGAGTCATCCGAGCACGCGGCTGGTGCTCGGGTTCGTCGAGCGCGTCATGCGGGGCGGCGAGCGCGTGCTCGATTACGGTTGCGGCTCCGGTATATTGGCGATCGCCGCGGCTAAGCTCGGTGCCGCCAAGGTCGACGCTGTGGATATCGATGCAAAGGCGATCGAGGTGACGCGCAACAACGCTCGGACCAACGGCGTGCAGCTAGATGCGCAACTGCCCGAAGCACTTTCCCCGGGCCGCTATGAGCTCGTTATGGCCAACATCCTCTCGCAACCGCTGATCGCGCTGGCGCCGCTGCTCGCGGCACGCACCGAGCGGGGCGGCCGCATCGCGCTCGCCGGGCTGCTCGACACGCAGGCCGACGAAGTGCGCCAGGCTTACGAGCCGGCTTTCCAGATGGCGCTGGGCGAGCGCGAGGAACCTTGGCGGCTGCTGCATGGAGTGCGGCGGTGAGCCTCGTCACCCGCTGCCCGGTGTGCGGCACGGCCTTCCGCGTGCAGAGCTCGCAGCTCGCCGCCCACTCGGGCACGGTGCGCTGCGGGAAATGTGGCGGCGTCTTCAACGGCGTAGCGGCGCTAGTCGAAGAGAGCGAGGAGCGCCTTGCGCTCGGGCCCTCACCACAGCTCGGCCTATTCGATCCCGGACGCCGGCCGGCGGACGCGGCGGCGAGCAGCAGCGCGCAGCCTCTACCGGAGTTCCTCGCCGACGAGCCGCGCTCGCCACGCGCGCGCTGGCTCTGGGGCGCGGCCATTTTGCTTGCGGCGTTGGTGATCGCGGCCCAAGGCCTATATCGTTTTCGCGCCGAGCTCGCGGCGTCGACACCGCAGGCGCGCGATCCGCTGCGCGCGCTGTGCCGGCCGCTCGGCTGCGAGGTGCCGCTGCCGCGCCGGCCCGAGCTGATGAGCATCGATTCGTCCGAGCTGCAGGCGGATTCGCGGCGTGAAGGGCTGATCGTGCTGAATGCGGTGATCCGCAATCGCGCGCGCTTTCCGCAGGATTACCCGGCGCTCGAGCTCACGCTGACCGATGAAATCGACCGCCCGGTGCTGCGCCGCGTGCTGACGCCGCGCGATTATCTCGAGCAGGGGCGCGGCGATGAACTGGTGCGCCAAGGCATCGCCGGTGGCAGCGAGGCGGCGCTGCGCATCTTTCTCGACACCAGCCGGACCCGCGCTACCGGTTACCGACTCTATCTCTTCTATCCCTCATGACAACGCTCGTCACTGGATCGATCGCCTACGACACGATCATGGTGTTTCCGGACCGCTTCCGAAACCACCTGCTGCCCGATCAGCTGCACATTCTCAACGTCTGCTTCCTGACTCCGGAGATGCGCCGCGAGTACGGCGGCACCGCCGGCAACATCGCGTACAACCTGAAGCTGCTGGGCGAGGATCCGCTGGTGATGGCGACCGTCGGCGAGGACATCGGTCCGTATCTAGACCGGCTGCGCGACCTGGACATCGGCGCCGAGCACCTCAAGCGTGTCCCGGGCCAGTTCACGGCGCAAGGCTTCATCACCACCGATCTCGACAACAACCAGATCACCGCGTTCCATCCCGGTGCGATGAACTACTCGCACCAGAACCACGTCACGGGCGAGCTCGGCGCGGGCCTCGCCATCATCGGCCCCGACGGCAAGGAAGGCATGCTGCAGCACGCCCGCGAATGCGCGCAGCACGCCATCTCGTTCCTGTTCGATCCTGGCCAGGGGCTGCCGATGTTTTCGGCCGAGGAACTCAACGAATTCGTGCGGCTCGCCGACTACATCGCGGTCAACGACTACGAAGGAAAGCTGCTCGAGGAGCGCACCGGCCGCAGCCTGGAGACGCTCGCGCGCTCGGTGAAAGCGCTGGTCTATACCTTGGGGGGCAAGGGCTCGGTGATCATTGCCGGCGGTCAACGCCACGAGATTCCGTGCGTTGAAGCACAGGCGGTAGTCGACCCGACGGGGTGCGGCGACGCGTACCGCGCCGGCTTGCTCTATGGCATTTCGCACGGCTGGGACTGGCCCAGCACAGGTAAACTAGGGTCATTGATGGGAGCGATCAAGATCGCGCGGCGCGGCGCCCAGAACCACGCCGTCCCACGCGAGGAGATCGAAGCGCGGTTCCACCGCGCTTTTGGCTACACAGCCTGGAAAGGATAAGTGGCGTGAAAACGAAAATCTTGGCGGTAGTGGCCGCGTTGCTGGCCGGCTGCATCACTCATGAGTCGGGCAACGTGTACAGCAAACACGAGGCGGGCAGGGAGCAGACCGTGCGCATGGCGACGGTCGATTCGATCCGGCAGGTCCAGCTCGAAGGCAGCCAATCGGGCATCGGCGCCGGAGCCGGCGGCGCGGTCGGCGGCATCGCCGGCAGCACGGTCGGACACGGCTCGGGCTCCCAGGTTGCCGCGGTACTCGGTGCCGTGGCCGGTGGCGTGGCGGGCAACGTGCTCGAGAACAAGGCGACCAGCAAAAATGCGCTCGAGATCACGGTGAAGCTCGACAGCGGCGAAATGCGCGCCATCGTGCAAGAAGCCGATCAGCAGTTCACACCCGGGCAGCGCGTGCGGCTGCTCAGCTCGGGCGGCGTGACGCGCGTCACCCCCTAAGCGATTTCGCGCCGGATCGCGGCTGCATATTCCGCGAGCTTCTCCCGCGGCGGATTCTTCGCCGGCCAGCTGAGCGCCATGCCGTCGCCCTCACTGCGCGGCACCAGGTGCATGTGGTAATGGAATACGGTTTGCCACGCAGCCTTGCCGTTGGCCTGATAGACCGACAAGCCTTGCGGCTGGAATGCATCGCGGATGGCGCGCGCGACACGCGCGGCTGAGCGCAACAGCGCCCCGGCCTGCGCGTCGTTCAACTCGTAGAGATTCTCGGCGTGGCCCTTCGCCGCGAGCAGAACATGGCCCGGGTTCACCTGGCCCGCGTCCATGAACGCGATCGTCAGTTCGTCCTCGTAGATCACCGCCGCCGGAATTTCCTTGGCAACAATGCGGCAAAACACGCAGCTGCTCATCACTCTCCTCCTGCGGCCTGATAGCCGCGGCATGATATTTGGTAGAGCTTGCGATCTTCAAGACGCAGCGCGCTGAGTTGACCGCCCCAAACGCAACCGCTGTCGAGCCCCGCCAGGCGCTCGGTGAGCTTCAGGCCGAGCGCCGACCAGTGGCCGAACAAAAGCGTGGTGGACTCCTTCGGCCGCAAGTCGAACCAAGCCCGATAGCCCGGCGGCGGCTTCGCGCCTTTGGCGCGGAAATCCATCTTTCCGTCCGGGGTCGCAAAGCGCATGCGGGTCATCGCGTTCACGATCACGCGCAACCGGTCCCAGCCCCTGAGCGCATCGCTCCACCGGTCCGGAGTGCTGCCGTACATGTGGCGCAAAAATTCGCGGTAGTCGGCTGCGGCAAGCGCCGTTTCCACTTCACGCGCGAGCTTGAGAGCGTTGGGCACGGTCCATTGCGGAAGCAATCCCGCATGCACCATGGCGCAGCCATCGGCCGCGTGCATCAAGGGCCGCATGCGCAGCCAGTCGACCAGTTCACCGCGGTCCGGCGCCGCCAGCACATCGTCGAGCGTATCGTCCTTGCGTGCGCGCTCGAGGCCTTCGTGCTGGGTCACGAGGTGCAGATCGTGATTGCCGAGCACCACCACGGCGCGCTCTCCGAGCGAACGCACGAAGCGCAGGACCTCGAGGGATTTCGGACCTCGATTGACGAGATCACCGACGAACCACAGCCGGTCTTTTGCGCCGAGGCGCAGTTTCGCGATCAGCGCCTGCAGCTCGTCGAAGCAACCCTGGATGTCGCCGATCGCGTAGGTGGCCATGCTGGGCTAGAAGCTAGCATCGAGTCGCCGATACTGTATCGCCTCGGCGACATGCTCTGCCGCGATCGTCGCCGCGCCCGCCAGGTCGGCGATCGAGCGCGCCACGCGCAGCACGCGATGGTACGCCCGCGCCGAAAGCAGCAGCCGCGCCAGCGCATGCCGCAGGAGCTCGCTGCCTTCGCGCCCGGTGGCGCAATGGCGGTCGATCTCGCGGCTGCCAAGGAGGGCGTTCGGCTTGCCTTGGCGCGCGAGCTGCACCTCGCGCGCTCGCGCGACCCGGCAGGCGATGTCGGCAGAGCATTCCCCGGCGGCCGGCGCAACCAGCTCGGCTTCGCGCGGCGCCGGGACCTCGAGCTTGATGTCGATGCGATCGGCCAGCGGGCCCGAAATGCGCCCGCGATAGCGCGCTATGCGCTCGGGCGTGCAGCGGCAGCGTCCGCTGCGGTCGCCGCAATGTCCACAGGGGCATGGACGCGTTGCCTTTTTGCCATGGGTGCCCATCACCCTTAAGTGCCTGAAACGAAAGGAACCTGATTTTCAGCCTCGGACGCCAGGCGAGCATGTCAAGCGCCGCCGCCTGCAGCGCAAGCTCGGCCAGAAGGAGGCGGCGCACCTCCTTGGAGTGACGTCTTGGACCGTCTTCAATTGGGAAAAAGGCCGCACCGATCCACCAATCGAGTCCATGCCAGCGCTTGTACGTTTCTTGGGTTACGACCCCTTCCCGCAGCCCACGAGCCTTCCTGAGCGCCTGCTCGCGAAGCGCAGGGGCATGGGTTGGTCAATCCGGAAGGCAGCCGGGCAGCTTGGGGTAGACCCAGGGGCCTGGAGCGATTGGGAGCAGGGCGGGCTGATCCTCTACCGCACTCACCGGAAACTCGTGGCTCGGCTGCTTGGCTTACCCATCGAGGAAGTAGATCAGGAAATGCGAGCGCGCTGGAATCGCTCGCACTAAGGAATCACCAACCGGCAGGATTTGAGCCCACGACCCCCTGGTTCGTAGTCGCGCCAGCGCAAGGGCGCTTATTGGAAATCAAACACCTGCGACGCCCGCCAGCGTTAAAACACAGCCATACAGAACGCCAACGAGCCAAAAGAAGCCGAACGTGGCTACATTTTGGCTACAGCAATCTTGCGCCAAAGCGAATAGCTGGTTTCGCTATCCTCAACGTCGCCCTAGATACAAAGCGGCTAGCCGACCAACAAACCCGGAAGGATGCGAGAGTTCCGTGCGTCCGTGGTCGACCTGCTCATCGGCTGGTCCGGGCCGGCCTAACGGCGAAACCGTCGTTACTGCAGTGGCCGCGCCGTGACTCCATGCACGTGAACCTTAAATATATCAACTGCCATCGCCACCAAAGCGCCTATCGCGCAGTGCAACGATGAGCGCCATGGTCAAGCCAAAGCATGCTGAAACCAACATTGCGCAAAAAAGTGCCTGCCGCGAACTTGTCGCCGTAAGGAAAGCAGACGAGATAGAGGTAATTAGCCCCGCACCAGCAATGGCTAGGGCCACCGCCAATCCAGAAGCTGTTCCAGCGAGATCAGGACGTATGGAAAGTACTGCGGCGTGGGCCCCTGGCATCGTCAGCCCATTGCCAATGCCGATAAATATGCACGGCCCAAAAAAGGCGCCCGGATGCATCACGCCCATTGCGGCCATCGCCAGACCGACAAATAGTCCGACGAAGGTTGCAATCCGGCCTATGACAACCATGGCGGCCGAGGAAAGCCGCGCACCATGTCGACCAGCCAAGTAACTGCCAAGAATGAATCCCGCAGGTACCATGCCCATGAAGAAACCAAGCTCGACACTGGAAAGACCGCCTGATTGACCGGCGATCGAGGGCGCGCTGGCCAGGAAGATGTACAGCGTTCCACTTGAGAAAGCCATGCACAGCGTGTAGCCCCAGAAGCGAAACGACGTCAGCAGCTCCTTGTAACTCTCTATGTAACCCGCAGCGGTTCGCGAACCCGATGTCGTCGTCTTCTCTATGTTGAATATCGACAAGATAAGCACGGCAATTCCGAACAGAGAAAACGCAAAGAAATTGGCGCGCCAGCCATACAATTCATTCAACAGCCCACCGAACGCGGGGCCAATCATGGGTGCTACCGCCCAGGCAGTTGCGACATAGCCTGCTTTGCTTGCTACCTCTCGATCGCTCGATGTCTCTTTGATGATTGCAAGAGAAATGGAGTAGCAAGCAGCCACCACTCCTTCCACAAGCCTGAAGAACAGGAAGCTCCCTAAATCGGCGGCAAGAGCGCAACCGATCGAGGCTACCGAAAAGACGATCAAGACCAACAACACGACCGGACGCCGCCCATATCGATCCGAAACCGGGCCGGCAATCAACTGTGTCAGCGCGGAGACTATCGCATATCCGCTGACCGCGATGCTGACCAGCGCAAGGTCCGCCTGAAAAGTATCCGCAATATTCGGCAGGGATGGCAAGAACATGTGGCCCGGCAACACGGCCAGGGCGGACAACAGGATAAGGGTAGGAAAATGCGGCCTGACGGTGGAGGTCATACAAATTCCAGGATTCCAGACCCCGACGCTCCGATCAAGTGCGGCGAATCATGGTCGCCGCAGCGCGGCTATTGTTGGCTCAGGCGGAACGCGCTTTGGCAGCGAGACCCGCCTCTACTCTATGACAGATGATCAGTCTCCGCACAAGTTCGACCAGCGAAAGGATGGCGACGATCCAGATTGCCTCGATGCGAAACGCAAGAACGGCACACAAGAAAATGGCGAGATTTCGAGTGTCTCTTCCGATTCGGAAATAAATCGTGCGACCCAGAACCGCTTTCATCCAGCGGTCATAGAGCAACCCTATATAACTGCTCGTTTCCACAAGGGTGATGGCAATAGCAGTCAGTATCAACAGGTCGGCGTCGGGAGACCTGGCAACGATCGGCCAGGCGAGACCGACGAGCACAAGAGCATCCACGATACGATCGAATGTCACGTCCAGCCAGGAGCCGAATTCACTCTCCTTTCCCTGCAAGCGCGCAAGCTCCCCGTCAACTTCGTCCAATATGCCGCCGATAATCCATAGCAGGCCGCCAGCGAATAGTGCATATCGATTGTCGATGGCAAAGAGAAAAACTGCGGTGAGCGCGAACGCGGCCGCTGCTAATGTCGCCACATTGGGATGAACGCCCCACCTGCTAAGGGGCCGTGAAAGACGGTAGGAGAGGCGCCGCAATAACAACCTGGAAACCGGCCCATCCACCGACCTGAGTGCCGCTTTGGCATGAAGGTATGACGAGAGCTGCGTCGCAATCGGACGTTCCGTCTCATTGAGAAAGTGCGTGGGGACTTCTGAAACCGAAATGCAAATTCCGGCTCTGGTGAGACGATCCCAAGTAGCTCCATGTCGCTGGAAGATTAAGCTAGCGCTCTCGGATTTCTGCACAGTTTCACGTACCTTCGAGGCGACACTAATTGGCGCTGACTTGTCGTCGCGATGCTCATTCGCTTCAGAAAACGGGGCACAATAATGGGTGCCGCCAGTTGGGTCCAGATTCTCCAGAATTCCAATGCCTTGTTGAAAAAGTACCGCGTCGATTTCGTGGTCCGCCCGCTCGCCATCCTCAGGAACGGAACAATTACTCAACGATGTAACCACTTGGAGCGTCAAGTTTCCACTTGCCGAAATCTTCTTCAGAATCCTCTGCAATTCGCTGTCAAAGCCTTCCTTGACCAAGAGGACCACGTGAATGTTGTGCCATTTCTTCCTGAGCAGCCTTATGTTGCGCTCGAGAACGGTTCGACCATAGATGGGCGTGGTGAGCGAATCCTCTATATGCGCGAGCTTGCCCAGGTCGCCTGGTTCGATGACGTAAAGTAGACAATTTCTCAGAGCAGGCTTTCCTGCCTTGGTTGAAATGGGTTTGGTCATTAGTCCACCAGGAGGTCCCTAGCCTCTGCAACGGACATTTGTAACGGCGAATTCGCAAAGCGCTCGCGGCTTACGTGTTGCTGCAGCAGGTCCATATCGACTTTTGTTATTCCCATCGATGACAAGGATGCGCTGATACCCAAGCGCGCGAGATGCTCATACCAGATCTGCTCTATATCGAGATGACTGGTGGCGCCAAATTGATGAAGAATGTAGTCGTAGCTTTCGGACCATCTCCGCAACCGCTGCTCGCTTTGCATGGAAATACCAAATCTGCGGAGGTAGCGCCCCATGGTGAGAGCCACTGCATGGCCGTGGGCGACACCGTGAACCGATGTGAAGTAGTACGACATTGCATGAGGAATCGTCGTTGTCGTCGTCGCAATCGCCATACCACCCCGTAGAGCCGCCCAGCAGAGGTCGGTGAGCTGTTCCGTCAGATTGGCAGTTGGCTTGAATAAGGCTCTGCATCCGATTTCGATTGCCTTTCTTCCATGAAGATCGCTGGCTTCGCTGGCGCAATTTGAAAGCAGGGCTTCGATGCCGTGCGCAATCGCATCAAGGCCGGAGATGGCACGCTGTAAGCGAGGAACGGTTGCCGTCAACTGTGGATCGATGACGGCCGCGACTGGAGCTAGGGCTGGATGGCTGATCGAATGCTTGATTCCCTGTCTATAAGCAACAGCAAACGGCGTTACTTCGCTTCCTGAGCCGGCAATTGTCGGTATTGCGACAAGCGGAATACGAGCCTCGCCGCTCAGCTTGTAGGACGGATCATCCATGAACCGCGTCAACTCGTTGCTTCGAACTGATATCGCCTTCGCCGTGTCGATGATGCGCCCGCCGCCGATTGCAACGATGCCGTCGAACGAATCGCCGATGTCGCGATGGCATCGCATCGCCTCCGCCACTTGCGGCAGAGTGCCCTCTGGAGAAAACACCCGGTGGGTGGGTGGCAAATACCTGGCGCACCGATGCAACATGTCTGTGTTTCTTGAGGAGCCACCAATGACCACGAGACAATGCCGACACCCCAAGCAGCCAAGGATGTGGGGCAACCGCTCGACCGCATTCGTTGTGAACACGACTTCAGTCAGTGTGGAGTCTCCGGAATATGTCGCGTCGAAGCGCCAGTTCCATGCTGGGGCGTGGCAGGCCAGAAGGAGTGCTCGCATCAACGAGACACCACAAAAAGGTCGGCTCGCCGCGCCGTCGCGCTTCAGCAATCCCTGTTTTCGCCTCCGGCAGCGTCGAAATCTTCTCGACATGCCTATACCCGATCGCTCCGGCTATGCGGCCATAGTCAATTGCCTGGCCACAAACCGCTTGGCCTCCGACCGAGGCGTGAACGCCATTGTCGAAGAGAATGTGTATGAACCGCTGCTCGGGATGACGTGTAAGCCAATTACACGCTCCCATATGCATCGTGAAGGACCCATCTCCATCCAGGCACCACACCCGGCGTTCAGGGCGGGCCAAAGCGAAGCCCAGCGCGAATTGACTGGCGTGTCCCATGCCGCCGACACAAAGAAAGTCCCCGGCGAACTCTTCCGGCGCGCGCCCCCTGATCGCCAACAATTCTCGGCCTACATGGCCGATACCAGCGAAAACCGTGTCCTCTTCTCCGAGGCCTGTGACCAGATTCTCCAGTACGTCACGGCGCTTGAGCGGTGATGCGTCGGAGCGTTGAAGAGGTCGAGGATGACCATTGACAGCACGGGCAGAAACGAGAATGGCTACGGTTTCATTGCTCCTTTCCCGCAGCCATCGTTCCAGACCGTCAAGCGCATCTGCAGCGTCGCCCCGCAACCCGAACACAGGTACTTTCAACAGATCGAGCAAATGCTCCGTCGCCGCGCCCATCGCTCCATGTTGGGGCTCGTCGGGCACGCCAGGCTCTCCGCGCCACCCGATCACCCAAATCGCAGGAATGGCGTACACAGAGGGGTGGCACATCGACAGATAAGGGTTGATGGCGTTGGGCAGACCGGAGTTCTGCATGTAAACCAGCGCGCGCTGTCCTGTCGCCAGGTAGTGACCGGCGGCCAGCGCCATCGCCGAGCCCTCGTTCGCTGCGATGATGTGCTGAATGGAAGTGCGATCGTCGAGCTGGTCGCATAGTCCCGCCAGCAGACTGTCTGGCACTCCGGTCGCAAACCGCACGCCGGAGGTCGCCAGCACATCGACAAGTTCCTGTCCCACGAGGTTCCTGCAGTTCTTGGTGCGCTCGATCTTCCTTAAAGACTCGGCTCGGGGAAGAGAGAGAGCAAATCCTTTGGAGAAGCGCTGTATTGACGAATCGCGCCACCGCAATCGCCGGCAAGAATGTCGCCTGCTGCCCTTCTCATCGCGCTGCAAGCGGCACGCATGAGATGGTTCGCATAGATGACAACGTTGAACCCATTGGATTCCAGTTCATACGCAGTCACGTCATCGAATGCCGTGGGAACTGCAATCAGGGGCACGAGTGGCCTCTGGGCGCGAAAGCGACGACTGAAGGCAAAAATCTCCCGCGGCGAATCGGCCACACTGTGGATAAGAATGGCATCAGCGCCAGCATCACAATACGCAATCGCCCGCTCCATCGCTTGGTCGCAATCCGAGTGCAGCACGAGACTCTCGATCCTGGCGATCACCATGAGCTGGGAAGCCGTCGCGCCGTGTTTGGCAGCGCGAATCTTCTCGCAGAACTCTCGAATGGAAGTCTGCGTGCTGCCCGCGTTACGCCCATAGAGGGAATTCCGCTTTCGCCCTACTTTATCTTCCAAACACAAGCCCGCCACGCCGATCCTTGATAGCGTGCGCGCCAGATAGAACGCTTGATCCAGATTTCCCCCGCTATCACCGTCATAGATGATCGGCTTCGACGTACAGTCCATGATTTCCTCGAGCGAATCCAACCGCGATCTCAGATCGACGACTTCGATATCGGGTCGCCCGCGTACGGTCGAGTCGGTCAGACTGCTGGACCAGAAGCCATCAAACTCACGACCTGATGCCGTCGCGTTCTCTCCGACCCAAGCCGAAATCGCATTGTGAACTTCGATCAGACGGACAAAGCGCTTGGTTTCCAGAAGTCGCCGGAACCTCTGTGCGCTGAGCTGGGACAGGATGCCTTCCTCCCGCAGCGCTTTATGGACCAGGGTGCTGGAAATACCAGTCGTGTAGGGTATTTCTACCAATTTCCCGCCCCACTCCGACAATACCTTAATCGCTTCGTGACGCACAGCCTGTTGTGCACCGCTGCGCCAATCATCCCCATGAACTAAAAACGCCGGCTTATAGCGCTCGAGATTTTCTTTGTAGCTGTGTGATTCCTGCGACACAACCATTGAAATGCCATTCACGTTTTCGACGAGCGCCTTGCGCACGGGAAATGGCAAGAACGGAAGCCTCTTGTAACCCACCACCGCTTCGTCGGTGAGAACGCCGACGATGACTCTCCCTAACTCTCGGGCCTTTACCAGTACATTGAGATGACCCGCGTGGAGCATATCTCCGACCATACCTACATACACTGTTTGAATTGACATAGCTTTCCCCTATGCGATCAGCCGCTGGACATCCTCGGGTGACTGCGTTTTCGCTGGTTTGCAAGCTGTTGAGCCAACTGGACGACCCGCGCATGCAACTGATCGATCTCCGGATCGCTATGACCCACGAAAGTGGCACCAAACTTCGAAAAACCCCGCAGGCTCGTCGCCATGTGGACGAAGACTCCGCGCTGAGTCGCGTGATCGAATGCCAATCCTGCGTCACGAATGGCGTTCAGCAGCGCATGGGGGCTGACGTTTTCCAAGCCGTCTGCTTGTACATACTCAGAGGACCTGTACTTGATCTGACCGCTGCGCGAATTCAATCGTCCCGTGGGCTCATCATAGGTGGCGTCCGTCAGCAGTCTGGTCCACAAGTAGGGATGTGTAGTCGCACCTTTCCTCGCGTTGATCTCGAGCCCCCACACCGTCCATGGCTCGGTTGCACGTTCCCGCGTCGCAATGAAATCAACGGACACCATGCCACGTACGCCCTTGGCGGCCAGGTAGGCGGCAATCTCGTACCCGCGTGCAATCAATTCCTTTCGATATTCCTCGTTTGCGGGAAATCTCGATCCGGAGTACGCCATGCCGGTCAGTACCTGGTCATGCGTTGCGAGATTGACCACCTGCCCGTCGGGCAAGACATTCATCTTCACGCTGGGGAATGATGTGATGGGCGCCTCGATACATTCCTCCACCACGGCCCCTTGCCTGCCGATTTGAGAGACGAAAGCCTCGAGCGGAATCTTTTTCGAGATTTCCAGATGCGCGATGAACTTGTCGCGTGACTCACCCACCACCGAGCGCTGAACCCGCGCGATCCCGTTGCCTGCCTCTTCGCAATTCAGCTTGATGAGAAACGACCTAGCGTCGGATCCGGACGACAGATCCGCCAGCGCTCTTTGCGCGTCGTCCACGCTATGGATGTTTTGACGTCCACGCGGATGACGTATTTTAAGTAACTCGAATATCGCCCGGCCATTCGATTTCGAATCGATGGAAAGGAACTCCTCGCGCAAGCCGAAGTGAGGCAAGCCGAGTGCGTTGGCGAGCTGGATCTCATGTTCCGATACCGTCCAAAAATCCAGGATCGGATTCTCGCAGCGCGCTAGGATTTCGCGCAGCCAGCCAAGTGCGTGGGGATTCCGAAGGAGAAGCTCGGACAGGCTTGATCTACCGTCGGTCGGTACGAAAAGCGTTTTCCATCGCCGAGCGATGTCACCGGGGTCCAGGTTGCATGCCCGGGCCCCTTCATGCATGGCGTGTTCGAAGAAACGATTGTCGATGTCGTCGGACAGGACAGCGACACACCCACAATTCCTGTTGCGTAGCAGATCGATGAAATAGAAATTGCGTTCTTCAAAGTAGTTCAGCCCCCGCAGATACCGGGACGTCAGCCCGCCGAGGCTTACGCTTTGTATCGACACGATGGTTCTCGGCCTGGAATCCGCACCGCCGAAGAGGATTTCCTCGATCATCCTTTTCTCTCTCTCGAGAGGTTGCGCTCTCGGATCCACGCTTTTGCTTGCGCCGACGTCTCGGGCAGGAGGTCTCCTATTGGAAGGAGCACATTCTTTGCCTGCACATAGCTCAACAAGGCATCGCGCCCCTTTACGCGACCATATCCGGTTCTTCCAAATCCGCCGCCAAACGATATTTCCGGTCCTGAGACAATGGATGCATTTGTAACGACATGTCCGGCCCTCACCTCGTGGGCGGAGCGCGTCATGGTTCCCAGATCTTGCGTAAAAACCGCGCAAAGTAAGCCGGTGTAGGGGGTACTGTTTGCAATCTGGAATGCCTCTTCGATTTCCTTGAACTTCATGACTGCCATGACCGGTCCCCATACCTCCTTTTGCGCAATACGCATTTCAGATCGAACGTCACGCAATACCGTAGGCTGCATGAACGATCCGGGGCCGGGCGCCCTAGCACCTCCCGTCAGGCATTTCGCCCCTGAGCGCTTCGCCTCCTCCACCAGGGCAATGACGTTTTCTACTTGCTTTTCGCTGTCCAGCGGGCCCATGTAGGGTCCATAGACCGGGGCTTGAGTGCGGGGACTCTCAATCCCCGGTACCAAGCGGAGCGACTCCGCTAGTGCAACGGATCTGTCGATGAGTTCTTGATGGCGTGACTCATGCACGATGACCCGGTACATACCCCCGCAGAATTGGCCGGCATTCCAGAATGATCCGGTACGCGCCTCCGATTCAAAAGCATCGAGATCTGCATCCTCGAAAACGATGGTCGGATTGGTGCCTCCCACCTCGACCACACTCGGTATCAGATTGGCACCAGCGGCAGTCAGGACCTTCGATGCGGTTTCTACATGTCCGCTGAAAACGAGATGATCGATATCCGGGTGGGCTGCAAGCGCCTGACCTGCATCTACTCCTCGCCCACAGATGATATTGACAGCGCCGGCAGGTAGTCCGGCATCTTCAGCCGCGCGGGCAAACCAAGTGGCCGAAATCGGCGTCAGCTCGGACGTCTTGAGCACACAAGAATTTCCCGTTACCAGCGCGACGGCCAGAGAGCGCGCTGGGATGTATATCGGATAGTGAGAAGGAAGGAATTGAGCAGAGACACCAAATGGCCGGTAGACGGTAAACGCGAACCGGGTACCGTCAGTGGGTACGGATCGCCCGTCCAAGGATTCGGCGATCGACCCGAAATACTCGAACAAGCGGATGGTTGCCTTGAGCTCGACATCCGCCTCGAACCAGGGCTTGCCCTGTTCGAGTATCAACGTACGCTTGATTTCCTCGATATTGCTGGCCAGGTATTGCCCCATTTTCCGGACCATCCGGCCGCGCTCCATGGGGTGCAGGTTGGCGAGAGCGCCTGAAAGATAGACGCGCCGGGCCGCCTGCACCGCTCTGTCGACATCAGCTGCGTCCGCCAAGGCCTGCGCGGCCAACGTTTCACCGCAGCTCGGGTCTTTGACGTCGATGCTGCCCGCGCCGCCATGACAATATTTCCCGTCTATATAGTTTGGCCAATAGCGATCGAGCTGCCTGCCCGACACCTGCGTCAGCCTCAGATCAGCCGGAATGGCGAACGGGTCAGGCGAGTTCACGATCTGACCTCTCGCACCGGGCGCAATTGCGCGGGCCGTTGCCGACGGGTCCTTTTATGAAATAGTTCGCATGCGTAGAAATCGTAGTCATTTTCTAATTCACCGCCGGGAAGGCCGCTGATCCAAAGCAGAAAATCCGCGGCAAGTTGGGCCGGGATAGTTCTCATGTTTTTCGCTGGAGACTCGTCTTCCCAATCCCCTTCCTTGTAGTAGGGAAGGCCAGCGGTCTTTACGGCAAACGCTGGATCGATGGCCTGATGTCGTCTTAGGTCTGCCTGCATTGCCGTGTCGGCAATGCCGGGATGAACTTGCGTAACCGTGATATGCGGAGCCGCCAGCGAGAACTCGCGACGCTGAATCGTCGCCAATCGACCGAGTGCTGCCTTCGTGGCGCTGTAGAGGCCAATACCTGCGAATGACAATTCCACTGCGCTACGGCCAAGAGAGGATGTCACATACACTATTCGCGCACCGGAACGGTCAAACTTGTCAAGCTTCCACAGCAAGGATGCAATCGATATGGGCGCATGCGTGTTGATCGCAAAAGCAGTTTGAAAATTAAGAGCAGACAAATCGGACAGCCATCCCAGGTTCAACGTGGCCGCGTTACTTACGAACAGCGAAACCGAAAAATCCGGGTGACTGCCTAGCCAGGACTTCAATTCGATTTCAAGCGACTGGATATCGGAAAGGTCCAAGCACAAATTGTGAAGTTTGTGCATGTGCTCCGCCGAAGCTTGAGGCCGCGCGGGAGCGCGGGAAATATTCAGAACCGGCCCGTCCTTCAGTAGCGATTGGACAAGGCGCTCGCCTATTCCCTTGCTTCCACCAGTCACGATCGCTAGCTTTTTCAGGATCAGCTCCTCAAAGGCAGCCTCGCCGTAGTCGCACGGCGAGGCCGCGATTGGCAATTAGACGACCTCGATGCTCTTCTTAATCGAATCGCTGAGCTCGCCGGGTATATCGACACATTGCGGGTGAGCTTCAATAGACTCTTGGCCCCACCATGGATTTTTGGCTGCTATGGAAATCAAATCGCGCCCCTGGATATTGCTCATCTTTCCAAGGAAGAACGCGACGTACACCATAAAGAAATGCGCAAAATAGAATTTTTGGAAGAAGTCTTTCTGGTCAAGACGCAGCTCAAAAAATTCAATGTTCCGATTCTGAGCTGTCGACTTGTCCGCGAATAATTTCTTAAGCGTCGCCACCTTGTTCTTGGTGTAGTCGTCATCCTCCGCATCTGACAGAACGACGATCGCCTGCTTCTGCGACGGATTTGAATAAGCGGCTACTTCGGTGTGCGAGAACTCATGGAGGAGATTGCGGTGTGAAGGCACCATCGCAATTTCATTGAAGAACATCGTCGTCTGCTTAAGCAGTTGAACGTACCACTTGGCAGTCGACAGAAAAACAATACGGCTTCCCTGCAGCCTTTCAGCCAGAGCGCGTGTCTTTTCGATCAGCGCATCATCGAACGTCCGCTTCAGATAAGAAACTGTCTCTTTAAGCGTGCCCTCATAGTCAGTTTTGAGGATGTTCAGCGCGTGGAATAGATGCAGAAAAATCGAGAAAAATTGCTGAACATGGTATAGGGGGTACTCTCGATCTGCGTGCTTCAGTTTGTACTCGATGACGGAATTGCCGTCTGCTTTTGCCATGTGTGCGATTCGACCGCCGCCGCTCAGAACAACCAGGTTTCGCGCACCATTGAGTCGCTTCATGCGCTCATAGAAAAGACAGGGCTCGACGGACCATCCTGAATAGCAAACAATGAAGACAAGCGTGTTCTTTCTCGTAAGGTCCGCATCCGTGACGAACCACTCCGCGTCGTAGTCATTGACCACCTCGACGTCGATCGGCACGTGATGGGTAATGAAAAACCCTTTCACGATGTCCGACACGACGGACGAGCAGCCCATTCCGTAGAACACAAACTTGTCGAAGTGGCCCGCGCGAATCTGCGCCGCTAGTTTTTTGTCGAGATTGTCCAGGGTGTATTGGTGTCCCCAGAGAGTGCTTTCAAATATCGGCGCGCCCATGATTCTGCTGAGCCGCTCTACGCGTGGCTGCATGAATTGATCGCTGTCTCGAAGATTCACAGCTTCTCCTCAGGTTGTTGGATAAAAGTCTTCATCAGACGAAATACTCTGCCCGGCTGACGCACCAGGCCCGCAGCAAGGCGAGCAGTTGTCACACTGATCACCAGTCTCCGATTGCCGTTGCTCGTTCGTCCGAGCAATTGGTCTTCAGCCACACGGTTGATTCATTAAGCATTGCGTCCCGCCGCACTCTTCGCCGCATAAATTATGCAATATAGTATAGCCTGGCATTATATTGTATTATAGATATATATATATTCTGCAATCATCACCACCGCAGACGGTTTCGCCGTTAGGCTGGTCCGGACCGGCCGATGAGCAGGATCCAAACAAGGGGCAGTTGGCGCTCGTGGACGCTTGCGACAGGTAGGCGAAACCGGGGATAATTGTCCCGCAACCTTTCGCGATCTCTACACCGCACTCATGCATCTCTCGCTCGACAACGCAACCCGCTCAGCGGTCTTGGCCGCTGGGTTCGTAGTTGTATGCGTAGTCGTAGGCGTCGTTGCGCCGTAGCGGGATCGTTTAGAGCCAGAACCGAATTCAAACCCCCGCCGGCGCAAGCCCGGCGGGGGTTTTGTTTTTGTGCCCCGCCGGTCCCTGCAAAGGCAATAACGCAAGAGGACCAGTGCCATGCTGAAAATGACGGGAGCGCAAATCATCGTTCGCCTGCTTGAACGGCAGGGTGTACGCACCATCGCCGGCATCCCTGGCGGCGCCATACTGCCGCTCTACGATGCCTTGTCGCGGAGCGACGTGATCTGCCATGTCCTCGCCGGGCAGGAGCAAGGTGCAGGCTTCATCGCCCACGGCATGGCGCGCGTAAGCGGCAAGCCGATGGTGTGCTTCGCGTCCTCGGGACCGGGCGCGACCAATCTGCTCACGGCGATCGCCGACGCCAAGCTCGATTCCATTCCGCTCGTCTGCATTACAGGCCAGGTGCCACTGCCGATGATCGGCACGGATGCCTTCCAGGAAGTGGACACCTACGGCCTCACCATCCCCATCACCAAGCACAACTTCCTGGTGCGGGATGCCGCCGAACTGCTCAAGATCATCCCCGCGGCGTTCCGCATTGCCGCCTCGGGCCGCCCCGGCCCCGTGCTGGTGGATGTCCCGAAGGACGTGCAGAGCCAGACCATCGAATTCGCCACCTGGCCCGAGCCGGGCAAGCCCGTGGATCCGCCCGCGCCCGACGCGGAGGCAATCAGCGCGGCGGCGCGGCTCATCAACGGTGCCGAGCGGCCGATCCTCTATGTTGGCGGCGGCGTCATTCACTCCGAGGCTGCCGCGCTGGCCACCATGCTGGCCGAGAAAGCATCGCTGCCCATGACCATGACGCTGATGGCGCTAGGCGTTCTGCCGACGGACCACCCTCTCTCGCTTGGCATGCTCGGCATGCACGCGGCGCGCTACACCAACCTCGCGCTCGAGGAATGCGATCTCCTGATCGCGCTCGGCGCCCGCTTCGACGACCGCGCCACTGGGAAGGTGGCACTGTTCTGCCCCAACGCGAAAATCGTCCACGTAGATATCGACGCGAGCGAACTGGACAAGATCAAGACCGCGCACGTGGGCATCGTCGGCGACGTGCGCGGCGTCGTGGAAGCGCTGCTGCCGCAGGTCTGGAGCACGCCGCGCACCGACTGGCTGGCGCGCATCGGCACGTTGAAGCAGACGCACCCGCTGCGTATGCCCAACGCCAACGATCCGCGCAGCCACTACGGCCTGATTCTCGCCGTCGCTCGCCAGCTCGATGACAATGCCATCATCGCCACCGATGTCGGCCAGCATCAGATGTGGGTGGCCCAAGCTTATCCGCTGCGTGCCCCCCGCCGGTGGATCACTTCGGGCGGACTGGGCACGATGGGCTTCGGCCTGCCGGCCGCTATCGGCGCCGCGCTGGCAGAGCCCTCGCGCACTGTGGTCTGCTTCACCGGTGACGGCAGCCTGAGAATGAACATTCAGGAATTGGCCACGGCGGCGGAAGAGCGGGCCAACGTCAAGATCATCCTGATGAACAACAATTCGCTCGGGCTGGTGCATCAACAGCAGGAGTTGTTCTACGGCAAGCGCGTCTATGCCTCGAAATACCGTACCCACGTCGATTTCGTGAAGATCGCCCAGGGATTTGGCATACGTGCCTGGGATCTCGACCTCGCCGTCGATCCGATCGGCCTGCTCGCGCACGAGCTGGCCGAGCCGGGACCTTGCCTCATCCACGCCAGCATCGACGTCCGGGAGAACGTGTACCCCATGGTGCCGCCGGGCGCCGCGAACAAAGAAATGATTGGAGGTTGAACCATGAACGCCATCACGACCGAAGCGCGCACGGTGCTAGAACTCCGCGTGAACAACCATCCCGGCGTCATGTCGCACGTTTGCAGCCTGTTCTCGCGCCGCGTCTACAACGTCGAGGGCATCCTGTGTATGCCCGTGGCCGAAGGACGGGAAAGCCGTATCTGGCTACTCGTGAATGAGGATGAGCGGCTGGAACAGATGGTCAACCAGGTGCGTAAGCTCGAGGATGTGCTCGACGTGCGCCGCCACCACGCAGATCACGAGGTGTTCGAGCGACTGGAGGAGCTCTTCCGATAAATAGGCGCGCAGAGAACGCCACCGATTCCTTGAAAGCCAAGGCTGGCCGGAATTCGCGGGCTGGGCATCGCCCGGCCGAGAGTCAGTACGAATCGATTAGCGACGCGAAAAACTTGTCGCCCAGCCCCTTCTCGTTGGCGCGGGAGAGGGCGATCCGGAGTCCTGCGCCCATCGGTCCGGAGAACGAAGCTGCACCCGCCATCTGCAGGTAGTAGCCGATGTCCTTCTGCGCGTTCGTCAACGTGAAGAGCAGGCCGGTGAGATCGCCTTTCAGCGCCTTGGGCGCGATCATCTGAAAGTTCGCGGAGTTCGCGCCGCCCGCGCTGACCACCCGATACAAGGTGTCGCCATCGATGCCGAGCCGCTTGCAGCACGCCAGCGCCTCGCACGCGATCGCCGCGTTCCCGAGCCCTAGGAAGTTGTTTAGCAGCTTCAGCCGGTGCCCGGCGCCGGGAGCGCCGGCGTGAAAAATGTTTTCGCAGAACTTCTCGAGTACCGGCCGGATCTCCTCGAGCGTCTGCGGGTCGGCGCCGACCATGCAGTTGAGCCTGCCTTCCTCAGCCTGCACCGGGGTCCGCGACAGCGGCGCGTCGACGAAGCGCACGCCCTTCTTCGCGAAATCGGCGCGGATGCGATCGGTCGCGTTCGGCTGGCTGGTCGAGCAGTCGATGACGATCTGGCCCGTGCGGCAAGCTTCGAGCAGCCCTTTCGGCCCGTAGACATTCGCCTCGACCTGCGGCGTGCCGGTGACACACAGGATAACCACCTCTGCGCTCGAGGCGAGTTGTTCCGGCGTACCGACCTCGCGGGCACCTGCCGCACGGAGGTCGGCGAGCTGCGCGCGGTTGCGGTGCGCAAGAAACGACAGGGGATGGCCCTTCCGAAGCAAGTTCCTGGCGATACCGTGCCCCATGAGTCCGATGCCAATGAAACCTATCTCTTGCATGCGCGCTCCCTCGGCCTTCCGGCGCCTGCCATGGTCATCCGCCCCCGGCTTACCAAACGTCTGGCGACGCCGACAAAACGGACCCCAAGCCAGCAGTCGGGCCGGAGTGAAGTCGGCGTCTAGTTGCTTGAGCTGCTCCAGGAGCGATGGATCCGGTCAGTTCTTTCCCTTTGGGTCGTACCAGAGCGAGGTCTCCGAGACCAGCCGACGCAGCGCGGGCGCGCCGACGAGAGATGCCTCAAGCATCGTGTCGCCGACCACCTTGCCCCCAACCCTCAGCACGAGCACGCGTCCATCCGCCTCCGGAGGCGCATTCCGTAGCTTCACGTAACGATGCGGCACGAAAGGCTTGATGTAGAGCGAATCGTCCGGAAGCAGCGTCTCCTGATGCTTAGCACCTTGGTGCTCCCACTGCAGCTGGATTGGGGAGTGCCCGACGACGTAGCCAAATTGATGGAGGCTCGTTTCGAGAGCGCAGACGTGGCCGGCTCGCTCATCCTTGAGCACGGCGACCTCAAGGCTATGCGAGTACGGCATGTTCTGGCTGCCTGCCAAGCGCTTGAACTCATAGGACGGATCGGAATCATCAGAAAGGCACCACCGCTGCGCCTCGGCCGCTTTGACGATTCGTACGCCATTCGTGACATCGGTGGCTCTCGGCTGAAATTCGCGCTCCGGAATATCGAGAACCCTCGCCACACGACGCCAATCGTCTGCGTTGCCATCCGCGCGACCCTCGAGCAACGCTTGGACTCGCTCGGCCGGGAATCCCGTCAAGCGGGTGAGCTGATCCTGCGAGAGGCTCATGTCAGCGACGAAACGCCGGATCTGGGCGGCGCGCATACGCTGCGGATCGGCCCTTGGCAGAGAAACCTTCTCCAAGGCCTCCGCGCCGAGCACCGAAAGTTCGTGCTGCGCGTCGCCGCAGAGCCGACCCCCATAGGTCAGCGCCAGGATCAAGCCGAGCGAATTTCGGTTTCTCGACGAAAAACTATGCGGCGCGTACGGCATGCCAAAAACCGAATCGCCGGTATCCATCGGCTCGCAGAAGCGCGCGCCGTCCCATTCGTAGTAGTAGTTCACCTCGCCGACGAAATAGGTGAACTGGTATAGGAAGTGACCATTGTTCCATTGCACAGTCTTGTTCAGCGGATCGTTGTCGTCGACGACATTTAACATCTTGATCCACTCGGGCCGGATCATCGCAACGCGGCTCATCGCCGTATCGCGATACTCGTAATAGTCTCGCCCTCCTCGCTGCAACACGCGAGCGGTGCGCGCCGACTCTTTCGCGCGCATTACCATGACGCCGCCGGGGGCGTCGTCATGGATAGGGAAGAAATCGCGTTCGTTGACCGGCCAGATCTGCGCGGCCTTGCGGATCAGATCGAGCGGCATGGCGCGCTTCCCGGCGAGAACATCTTTTAGGAACTGAGGGTCAACGCTTAGCTCAGTGGCCGCCACCTCGTCATTCCGCTTAAGATCGTTGAGAATGCCGCGAAGGGTAGCCGCGGTACGCAAGCTGTAGCCAGTATCGTCCATTATCGCGCTCTCATCTAAGCTTTGGTTTCCTACCCTCGCTCAAGCTGCCTTGTCGCTGCCGGCACGAGCGGCAGCTCTTCCGCAGCGGGACTACTTCGCGCGCGTTCTACTCTGCCAGACTTGAGTTTCCAAGTATTCGCGCTCGAGGTTCCGGTACCGGCTTTCCAACGTCTTGGCATATTTCACGGCTTCCTCCAAATCGGCGTTCAACCGCTTGAGCTGCTCCAGGAGCGACGGATCGACACTGGAATCGGAACGCATGGCGGCATCTTCCTTCCATAATTACCCGCTTGCATTGAATCCTCCGTAGCGCCCGGGCGCAGCGACCTGCCTCCTTTTAGGTAGAATTATATTCACGGCACAGTCCTATATTGGTAAAGAGCTTGAAATATATTTAAGTACGCGCAGATCCTAGTGCGCGCAAGGCGCCTGCCGCCGGCATATACGGTCCGTAGCGCCGGATCACAACGCAGCTTGGTCGCGACCCGCGAGCCCGTCTTGGGCGCAGGCCTAGGCGCTTTCCTTCGCGAGGATCGAGCGGATGGCTTGTTAACCTTGGTGAGAGTCGGACTCTAAGATAACTATTTTTGATAATATAGTTATTCAACTTTCCCTTTTTGGTTCTAGAGGAAAGTTTCCTGGCTGGCATATTATGGGGTGACTAAGAGCGCAGTGGCGAAGACAGGGGGGCCCAGAAGGATCGATTTATCTCAGATTCCTGCCGACGCGTTATACGCTGAGCTGCAGCAGCGGAAATCGCGCGCGCAAGGGCTGCTCCGTCGGTATGAGCGGCTATTGGAGCAGACGAATGACCTGCGGGCGCAAATCGAGGCTGAGGGCGGATTCGTTCCCGGTGGCCCGCCCGGTAGCGTACGTGTCCGTCCTGTTAACCGCATGAGCCTTGTGGACACGATGCAGAAGGTCCTTTCCGGTAAGACGCTGTCCGTCGATGAGGTGACGAAGGGCGTGCTCGACGCGGGCTACAAAACTTCATCATCGAAACTACGCGTGATGGTCAATCTCACGTTGATCAAGGATCCCCGTTTCAAGCGTGTCAGCAGAGGCGTCTATACCATCAAGTAGGCGTTGGACTGGATGAGCGATGGCGGAGTCAACGGCCCGCCAGCATTAAACAGATCGTGGCGATCGAATCCGTAAAACCTCTTCCACGCCGGCACGGCGATGGACCTGAAGAAGGTCTACCAGTCGCTGCGCTCGAAGCAGGTGACCGGAGAAGCAGGAGACCGAGATCACCGCGGTCTTCTCCGCGCTGCCGGGCTACGGTTCTCCTGTCGCAGGCTTTCCCTGAATTGGTTTAAACCGCCTCTTATAGATGGACGCAGAGTCGCGACTGCGGAACCACTGCTGCCCGTACCTAAGTCGCTAACGTATTGTTGAGCCGCGCACCGAGGTTGCGCGCGGGCTCGAACTAAATATTAAACCCGTATTACCTTCTGCATCACTTTCCATCTAGCCGGATCTGTCCAACCATTCTGATTCCAGAAGTGGTTTCCTGCCTCGTTGTTCGAATAAACAAAAACATTGCACCTCGGAATCCGAGCCTCGGCCAATTTTATGAAGCAGTATGCAACTAACGCTTGAGCGATGCCTTGACGCCGGTACGGTCTGGCAACTGCAAGGTGATACAGCTGTCCGGCGCGACCGTTATGCCCACAGAGAACTGCTCCGACAATTTCCTCTTTATCAGTGGCTACCGTACTGAAATCCGGGTTGCGGGCAAGCAATGACTCAACCGCTTCCGGTGTGTCCGATTCGTTTAGCTTAAGGCCTTCAATGGTTGACCATAGCTCGACGGCTTTCTCATAGTCGGCCATGGAAAGCGGTCGAATCGTTATATTTTTTGGAAGCATATAGACTGTGAGCTATCTAAGCGTCAGCGTCGCCCAGGACAAAAATAGTCAAGGCGCCAATTCGACGTGGACCGGCACGTGCGGCGCCCGCTGGTATGAAACATCACCTTCTGTCTCATGACGCTGTCCGCTCGGTAGGCGACCATGGCGATTTTTGAGGCATCAAATTCCCCGTTAAGTGTGTAGCGAATTGGCTGCAATAAAAGCGTACTCCTTGCTCTGGTAATCGGCCAGAGCGGCTAAACCGACTAGTTGTCATTTATCCGCAGGTCCGGAGACTTGGAGAAGTCAGTCACGCTGCGTCGAGAGTCAGGAGCCGCGAAAGCTGCTCGCAACTCTTTCATCCTCTCCTCGCGGCGGCTGTACAAAAATGGCGGATTGAATAGCAGAACCTTCCGGTCGACGAGCTCCGCTCAATAAGAGCAGTCTTTTGCGTTTACAACGCGGTCGAAGAAAGCAGCGATGGTTCTCGATGCTCGCCCGCGGATTCTCGGCGTTTCACTTGCGGATATAGCGGCACTTGCGTAGCTGGCAATGCCGTCACGCCACAATCTTTCTCATGTACACGCGCGAAAAGCCGTCTTCCTCGCGACGTGCATATTCAGCGTATCCGATTTTTGAGTAGAGCGATTGGTTCTCGGTCATTACAACGTTGGTGTAGAGGTGAATCTCTGAATACCCCTGGCGCCGCGCTTCGGCCTCAGCGAACTGGAGCAGTGCTCTTCCCACGCCCGTGCCGTGATGCCTG
>WNFM01271384.1_pt1 | contig 26724 bp, 36 predicted proteins | sample 5400271 | NCBI WGS metagenome assembly WNFM01 (sample SAMN13153352, study PRJNA577476) | soil metagenome | isolation source: 60 cm saprolite on Douglas fir-dominated hillslope | place: USA:California | collected 2013-09-17 | reverse complement strand
GTCAAGAAGTAAATCCGCCCAACACACCAGATTGATGCGATAATCGCTCCACTTTCCCTCCTGGTGGGTCGGCCCCCGTTCGGAGTTTGGATGCGCCTGCCCTTTTGCATCTTCAAGTTGCAAGGCGATGGCAACCTGCACTTCGTCGAGGCATTGGCGACCTTCGACGAAGCGAAAACACGTGCAAGAGAAATTGGCGAACTATGGCCCGGCGAGTACGGCATTGAAAATGTAGAAACGGGGAATCGGGTATTCGTTAGTACAAAAGACGCGAATAACTAACTGCGGCCCGGCCCACACAAAATCAAATTATGTTGTGCATTTTCTAATATGCCGTCAGGGTTGTTGTAATCCGCCATTCGCGGTGAAGCCCGACCATCCCGCGTGTGAGAAAATTAAAGGGGACCGCAGTCAAAAGAATAACACGAGTGTTATAAAAGAGGAGTAACACCACTGGTAGCTACACTCGCCGCCCGCAGATAAAAAGCAGGTAAACACCTGATTGATGAGAACTGGCTTTCGATGTTCTGTATGTATTTACCTTAGAGATTCAACGTCGAGCAGTCGAGCAGTCGTTGCATGCCGCAATACGAACAACAGGACGTGACTCTTCCCCCGCCAAGCTGCGCAATAGAATCTTGGTCATCGATGATGGAGATTCGGTCCGGAACATCATCGGGATTTTCTTGGAGCACGCAGGTTTTGCAGTGTGCGGGGAGGCGGCTGATGGAATCGAGGGGATCGAGCAGGCGAAAAAGCTGAAGCCGGACTTGATCGTGTTGGATTTGGCGATGCCCCGGATGGATGGAATGGAAGCTGCATTAATTCTCAGTAAGACAATGCCGGACGTTCCGATTGTTCTACTCACGTTGTATCAGAACGTGCTTGGACCCTCGTTGGCGTCGGAACTTGGCGTTAAGGCCGTTATGGATAAAACTGATGGGATGGACAAGCTGGTTAAGTGCGTTCACTCCTTGCTCAAGATCGAATCTGCGCCTGAATCCGCTTAGTCTCATATACCCCTATATTTTTGTTCTCGCTGAACACCCATAACTAATGTACGAGCACGTCGTGGATCGGCAAAAATGGCGTCCCTCAAAGATTTACGAATCCTGATTGTCGATGATTCCGACACCACTCGGCGCATTCTTGGGACTATTGTGCGTTCCCGCGAGTGGACCGTTTGCGGAGAGGCCGAGAATGGATGGACTGGCGTCAAAAAATTTAACGAATTGATGCCCGATCTAGTTTTACTCGACTTTGCGATGCCGGACATCAACGGGATCGAAGCCGCGACTTGGATGTCGGCCTCGGACCCAACCGTGCCAATAATCATGCTCACGGTTTTGAATTTGAATGGCTTTGAAAGGGCCGCTCGTAACGCAGGCATTTGCGCCGTTGTTTTCAAGGGCGAATGTTGGACACTGTTGAATAGTATAGAAACTGCGGTCGCACAATCCCATCGGTCAATTCAGTAAAACCAAACGCTCCGCTCCAAATCAGCTTGGTGCTAGTACCGTATATTTTTGTCATCTTCTCCTGCCCCATAACTACTGTACCAGCGGGGGGGCAAGAGGACCTGACTTGTGTGATAATCGCTCCACTGTTCCCTCCTAGTGGCTGTCCCCAATCGGAATTCGGTTGCGTCTGCCTTTTTTCATCTACACGGTGCAAGGCGATGGAGAACTCCATTTCGTCGTGGCCGTGCAAACCCTCGACGCTGCCAAAGCACGTGTGCGAGAACTAGGAGAGACATGGCCCGGCGAATACGTCATTTACAATGAGGAAACCGGGGAGCTGGTATTCGTTGCTAGGGATGAGAAGAAGAATTAGCGAGAGCGTAAAAGGTGTACGATCCCGCCGCTGCGTCAGACCATCAGCCATAAGTACTATTTGAGATGGCGGAAGCGACATTCACAATTGAATCGAATGCGACCGCCGCAATGTATCCACTGGACCCTGACGCTGCTCCTCTTCTTGTCTCTCCCGTGCTTGGCGTTCTCTCAAGAAGCCCACTATTCGAGACTTCGAGACGCCGAATGGTACGCACGCCAGATTCAGACTTTGAAAGATGAAATCGCCAAGATCGACATTGACCTGCGGACGTTGGCTGAAGCTCGCAAGTCTGGAAAGGGTGTCACAGATGCCGTCGCTCTCGATCAGGAGCCTGAAGGTGTGACCTCCGAAGGGCAAATCAATGTATTGCGAAAGAGGCGTGTTGAGTTGTTACGTCAGATTGACGCACTGGAAGAACAGGCTAGGCACAATGCGATTCCAGCCGGAGACATTCGCATAGAGTATGAATCGGAACCACGGGCAAGTGCCCCGCTCAAACCGAGCGCAGAGATGAAGGCTGTCGAGGAGACGCTGGCACAAGCCAAAGAAAATCTGGAGCATGCCCGAAAGGAAGTAAATCTGCTTCGTCGGAATCAGAAACTCAAGGCGCAACAGGAAAATTCAAATCCCGAGCCACGGTCCAGAAGAGACAAGCCATCAGACCTTGTTGGAATCGGCGTGCGTTTGTCTGAGAAAGAAGCCGAGGCGCAGGAAGCGGAGCAAAAGGTTGCCGAACTCGAAGATCGATTGGAAGATTTGCGGCGAATCCCATCCGATGAGAGCGATGCGGAGGCGCATTCCGGCGATGGCGAATCATTGAGTCCGAAAACTGAACTCAGCGAGAAGGACGAAGCGTATTGGCGGAAACAGTTCGCCGCAATCGACTACAAGATTAGAACGGCGCAAACCGAACTGGATATTTTGCAGCGCGAACTTAACTCGGGCTTAGTCCAGTACGATCCCAATCCGGCAACCGCGATGAAAGAGAGCATCACGCGAAAGCGGATCAACGAGCATCGCAAGGCCATCGAGAATAAAAGGAAGGAACTTGCGGCGCTAAAGAAGCAAAGAGATGAACTGGAGGATGCGTTGCGGCATGCGGGTGGCCCTTCGGGATGGGGAAGAGAGTAATCGCGTAAGAGTGGTTTCCATGCCACACAAAGGGGAAGCGTCCGGCGTAGAATTCTCGTTGTGGACATTCAAATCTCAATCCGGGAATCTGGCGATGTCACTATTCTGAACCTTTACGGAAGAGCGCCGATTGGCGCTGACAGCGATCTACTGTGCGGCTATCTACAAAGGCTGGTCGCTGACGGCGCGCACAAGCTGTTGCTGAACCTGGCTAACGTGACACGGTTGGATAGTTGGGGCATCAGCGCCATCATCGGGACGCATATTTCCCTTAGCCGCCAGGGCGGTATCGTGAAATTGCTCTGTCCGCGTGGTCGGGTGCAGGCTGTTCTGCGCGTAACCCGCTTGCCAGACATTATTCCCACCTTTGAGGATGAGACCCAAGCGCTGGCCAGCTTCCGACCGCAGGGTTACTCCGCGAAGGCCTGAGGATTCCGAACTTCGTTAGAATGTGGGTGAGAGTCGCTTATAGGATTGCTTTTATGGGGAAGAACAAAGCACGGTTGCAACGGGTTTCCGGGGAAAATCCATGATTATTTGCGATCTGTGCGGCGAAGCAAAGGATTGTCTGCAAAAGGAGATTGACGGCAAGGAATACGATATCTGTTCCGAATGCTGGAACCCGCTCGCACAAAAGCTGAAGGGGAAAGGCCGATTGATGAATCGGGAAATCGTGTTCTTACCACCGAAATTGATCCAAGAACGAGAAGATGAAGAGCCGAAGCTGCTACCAGGAGAGCCGCCTAAGATCTGGGGCTCGATGGAGAGGCCGCATTAATAAGCCGTGCAACGGGCCGGTGCGAACCACAATTGAGACTAGACGACTCATTCTGCGTCCCTTTGAGGCGGATGACGTTGAGGCGGCGTTCGCCTGGTTCGGCGACCCAATCGTAATGCGATTCACCCCTACTGGTGCTGATACTGCCATCGAGCAAACGAAGGCTCGAATAGCCAACTACCAGGAACATCAGACCGCGCATGGCTTCAGCAGATGGATTATCTTGGATCGTCGCTTGGACCGTAGGATTGGTGATTCGGGACTGCTTGAGTTGCAGGAATACGGTTGGATCGACCTTGGCTTCCGCCTGGCCCAATCGTATTGGGGCAAGGGACTGGCGACGGAGGCAGCATCTGCCTGGGTTCACGCTGCATTCGATGATTTTCACATCGACCGACTGACTTCATTCGTTCATCCTGGAAACGTTGGTTCGATCCGCGTACTGGAAAAGTTAGGGTTTAATGCCGCGGGGCGGGATACGATCATGGGAATGAACTCAATTCTCTTCTCTCTCAGTGCCAAAGACGTCTGACCCGTCGAAGTGCCGCTAACCCGCCCGATGACCTGACGGTTACTCGGTTCAGTCGAAGCCCACGAAAGAGCATCGGCGGAAGAATTCGAGATCGCACATGGTGGCAACGTATTTTTTAATTTCAGTGGTGAAGAATGAACCCGGATTTCAGCGGTGTTTGGAAGGCAAATCTGGAGAAGAGCAATCTCCTAGGTGCCAGGCCAAAAGCAATGTCGGTGAAAATCGATCACTCAGATCCGAAGTTGCTAGTAGACATGGTGATTACGAAGATGGGCGGGGCCGAAGACCGCTTCATCTTTAGAGGCCTAACTTCCGGGGACGAGGTCACCAACTTAGTAGGTGGCGTACAGGTGCGGAGTCGCTCACAATGGATGGGAGCGGAGTTGCTGATCGAATCATGGATGAACCTGGGCGGCCGCGAGGGCCATTTCCGCGACTACTGGTCACTCTCATGTGACGGTGGAATGCTCAGAATGGAGCATCGAGATGACGTTCTGGCAGGTCAAATCACGTTATTGGAAAGAATGACAGGAGCTATTTAACTGGCGCTTTGATATTTCCCGGTAGATTACGCTCCTTGGAGGATTTGATGGACATAATGGCCGCGTTGAAACATGAAGAAGCAAAGCTACAGCAGCAATTGGGCAAACTTCAGCAACAGTTGAAAACCGTGCGCGCAGCAATGAAGGTTCTAAGACGTGGTATGACCAGCAGCGCCAACCCGATTGGCAGAAAAACACGGGTACTATCTGCGGCTGCAAGAGCCAAGATATCTAAGGCAACAAAGGAGCGATGGGCGAAGTTCAGGGCGGAAAAGGGCAAGAAGGGGAAGACATAAGTCATATTTACCTAACTTACGCAGAGTCGAGTGACAGGCGATGGACGCTCAAGAAGTAATGTCACACGTGCTAGCCGCACAACGCGATTGGCTGGCTGCTGTGCGAGCGAAAAATATTAACGCACTCTTGAAGAGAGTTATGGATGACATTGTCGTCATCCATCCAAACGGCAGGACTGTGCGAGGGATTGACGAGCTCCGCGCTGACTTCGAGCGATTTTTCGAGCAGTTCGACCTGGAGCAATCTGCCGTGGTTGAGGAGACCGTCATAACTGGCGAGTGGGCCTTCGATATACGCACAGTCAGCTCGGAACTGATACCAGTCACCGGTGGAGACCCTATAATAAGCGCATCGATTCCAAAGTCCTTACACTACTCGCAGTCACCCGGATAGTCTGATCGCCTCCGTGGCACAATTCGAACTTGCGCTCGTTAAAGTGAAGCAGGGCGATTCTCGCTGTTACGTAGTCTCTTGGAACGTTGAGCCATCTATGATCCTGAACAGCCTTGCCAGAAACATTCCTCTGGAAGACCAAGTCTCAGAAGGTGACTACCAAATCGTGGTTTCGCACGACATTCCATCGCACTTCCAGATTTGCCCTCGCGCGTCCGGAGGAAACGAGATTCACCCCGTCACAAGCATCACCCTTATCCCATAGCAAATGACGCCGTGCCACTGCGAACTTAGGTGCCAAGCCTGCAGCGAGGGCGAAGCGGTTTGAAACGAACGTCAGGCGAGTTTCTTACCACAATAATCTCAACTGCATCTGCCGAGAACTGGTTGAGTCCCATGACCGCTACGGCTATTGAAACGATGTGAGGGGACGAAACACTTACTACCGTAGAAATGATGTGTCATTCCAGATGCGTTTCCCGAACATGTGAGTCTAGTGGAAACGACACGCGAGTACCTTAACCGTAGCTCGGAGTGGTCACCCTTCGAAAATCGAAGCTCGCGAATCTGTCAGCGCCTATCCGTTAGCGCCTAAAAAACTCGCCTAACAATGACCCGTTCGCTCACCTCTGCGTCAACTCCGCTTCTAAGATGTCAGCAAGTCCTGCGACCTGTGGTCCGAATACACCTTGGGTCAAGGTGTTATTGTTTCCTGGTCGCGGGATTGCGAGGCCCGTCGTTTCGGAATCTGATTTCACACCTTGGCGAGCGTAGAACCTTCTTAGAATACCGCAATCGAAGCTTGCGCCTTCAGTGGGCATGGCAGTGATGGATCAAACGTGATGCTAATCGCGCTCGCAACGAAGAACCCACCAATATGCTGTGCGGCAATTTCCGGCGGTGTACCCGGTTGTGTTAGATTCACATCCTGAGCGAAGACAAACACGCGCCACACGCCGTAGACGCTTTGATTTTCCTTTAGCAGGAGGCGATAGGCGCGCTCCAAGTCAAGTGAACCCGCATAGGTGCCATCGTTAGCCGAAGTATCGAAGCCAAGCCCGTCATCAGTCAGAGGAACCACGAAGAACAGGCCTTCTGGCGCTCGGAAAAGTGAGAACGCGTAAACCTCTGGGCCCCTAAAGAGATCGGAGCCTGTTTTTTGAAACTTGGCCTTTACCCAGAGCGGCGAAAAGGCGTGCACAGCAGAAGGAGTGTCAATCTCGACTCCGTCTGAGACATGGATGTTGGTCTGGGTCTCGCTTACCGAGTAGGTGTAGGTGTTGCCTGTAGTGAATCTCGTATAGGTCCATTTTACATCCGTCGTATAAGGCTTCCCGGCGTTGGGCGGATCAGGTAGCGACCACTCCGCCACAACTCTTTCGCCCGTAGTCAGCTCGGCCGCTGCCGGTGACGTCTTTTCTTGGCCCCTCCAAAACGGATCGGCGGCATCCGAGCAGGCCACTGCCAAGGCGGCCACTGCCACGGCTGACGCTGCACCGGCTATCCCGTCTGCAGCGTCGCCGCCTAAGCTTGGCGAACAACAGTGAACCGATGGGTTGGTCTCGTCGAAGGTGCCGCTTGCTCCGCCACTTGCCGTTCCATGGCCGGTTGCCGCTGCGACGATAGCGACGATTGCCGCGATGATGGCCACGATAAGAGCCAGGATCTTCCACCACGGGTCGGAGAACGGCAGGTCGCCATGGGTTCCGCTGAAAGAGGGATTCGGCGCCCAATCGAGTGTTACCCCAGTCGGGATCCACGGGCCGCCTTTTGGCACGCAGAGGCAGTCTGTCTTACCCCGGCTTGGTTCTCTTCCCCATGTAGGTGCCTGGACTATAGCCTTGAGTTTCGAAACGGTGAGGGTCCCCTCTTCGACGGCGCATGTATATGTGTTAGTTGCGCTATTGTACCGGGTCTGAGAGACGAAAATTTGTTTAATGGACCGACGGGAGGTAAATCCGTCGGCCTTCGCCACGAAGCTGACGAGGCGCTTTCCTGGCGTGGCGTGCTGAAAATCCGCGTTCCATGTGACCAGGACGGAGGCCCCAGCCGGGATGGACGAGAAGAAGAACGTGTGGGCTATAGGCACGATACCGGGATCGCCCACACTCTCAAAGTAAAGCTCGACGTTCGCTAACGGGCTGCTGGACTGATTTGTGTAGTGGCAAGCAATTTGTAAGCTGTAAATCGCATTGTCAAAGATGCCGTCAGGCAGCATGATGCCAGTTACGGGCTCAATCGCAAAAGGGCGGGTGAGAACCTGCATCGGTGTGTCGCTCATGATTTGCTTCTCCTCACTTTTTTGGGGGGACAATTACAAATGCCAGGCCACCCAGGACCTTCTCCCCGCTTCGTTCTATGAATCGGACCAGTTGATACTCTCCCGCTGCCAGCTCTTTGGCCCGAATAGATGCGAACACCGCTGTGGATTCCCCTCTGGGAACACGCAACTCCAGCTGATTGGCTCCCAAAGGGTCTTTCTCTCCTGCACAGAGGGGCTCACGGCTTAAGCCCACCTGTACGACATCCTTTTTCTTCGTTGGTCGGGGATCTTCGAGGCCAAGACGGCGGATTGAGATTTCGTCCAACTCGCCACCTACTTCTGCGGTCACTACGACTTTCTTATCGGCGCGCCGTCCTCCTGCAATCGTGATGGCATGCATGGACGCATGAGTGCTGGCGGCCAGCACTGTCAGGTTCTTCTGAGCTACTTGGCGGTAGGCAGGAGGATTGAAGTCATCTGGCGGCGGGTCTGGTAGCGGGTCGGCGGGATGGTTCGCGACAGCCACGAGGCACTCGTGGCCGCCATTCACTATCGTCGGCGTCCAAGCGACAAGACACAATGCGTCCTGGCTGCTACCAGCTGGAACATCCGCAATTGCCGACCCCACGAGTGTAGCGGTGCTCCTCAGCACTTGGAGCGCTGGGTTGGCCCAGTAGAAATCAACCCTCACGCCGATTGCGTCCGCATCGCCAGTGTTGGCGACATGGGCCCAGAGATATGTGGGTTGGCCTGCCACTGGACTGCCGGGAGGGCCGGTGGGGTCAGTTCCAGGTACTGTCCAAATGTCAGGGCTCAAATACCAGTAGGGGTTGCCGTCGCGGATGACTAACTGTGCGGGCATAGGGCCTCCTTCGTGATGCAACCGGAACCACCCACATTCAGGGATTCACTTCGAACATCTATAAGGACTCGCCTGAATCTGAAAGGTAGTGAACGGCGGACCGTATGCGTTTCGATTCACTTAAGAATTCTGCCAGATAGCAAAATGGCGATTGTGATTCCTCAAGACGCCGATTTCAAATGCTCGCCCACTCCGGCGGCTTTTCTCCTCGAGGAAGCTTGGAACGAAAATGTAATAGTAGTCGTGGAAAATCGCGAGAACTTGCAAACAAAAAGTGAATAAATCACGGAAGTTGGCTTCAGCGGTTCATCGCAACTTGCTGATTTTCCTCGAAAAACTCCCGCTCCGATAAAGCCATCCGCAGGAGTTCCGAGCGCTCAATGTCCTGACCACGGCCGGCGCTTCCATCTTCGGGCTGGGCTACCTGTTGCCAATGGTCTATCTAATCTGGTCCATGCGCTACGGCGAAAGCGGCCGGACGCAATCCCTGGCCGGCCACGGGCCTCGAATGGCAGACGGATTCCATCTTTGCTTGCGCTAGCGATGTTTGCGTTGCCAATGAATCAGCGAATTTCCAGATCACGCTTGCGAGCTCAACCGGTCGATGCAACACCATCTAATCGGTTGATCCGACAATACTTCACTTAGAGAACCGATCTGTCCGGCTGTAATCAATCAACACTAGCCAGGGCAGTGTTCAGTTTGAATCAACAACGCGGGAACGACTTTAGCGCTCTTGAGACTCCTGCAAGTAGACTTCGAGCTAGTGTTGCGTCGACCCATTGAGACCGCCCTTGTAAGGTGGTCCGCGCCGATAAGGAATTCACCTTCGGTGAGAGTAGAAATGAAGCGCGGGAGGCACACCCACTGCGCCTGTGGCAGCAAGCCGCGAAGCGGATTCGCCCAACACGTGTAATAGTGATTTAAAAACGATAGGCGCTACAGCTCGTGTGCATCCCAGATGCAAATCCCGTGCTGCGATAGTGCTACCCGGCCGCGTTTTTGCGCAATGCGGCGCCGCTCCCCACAATTTCGGGACCAACCGAGCCCTGCGACACGTCGGTGAACGACCCCCTCTTTGTGCCTCGCAAGCAGAGTGACTCTCCGGCCGAGCGGGCATCCGTGCTGGTTTTCGGCAAGAGCTCAGCCGCCCACAAAAGAATGTCCAGCAGGCGGGCGCGCATCAGATTGTCCAGATGTTCGCACTTTAGGCTCACTTCCAACGCGCATCGTGAGCACTCTTCGACAAAAATCTTCAGCGTTGCCGCTCCGCAATGATCGAGTTGCGAGAGCTGCGCGCCCTGGCATCAAGTCGATCCAGATCCTCGTAACACTGAGAAAGAAAGTGTTGCGAGCAAAGCTCTCGCTGAACAAAGCGAGTCACAGCAGGACCCGGACACGAATCCAAGCTGCACCGCCCGGCGCCGTTCACAGTTAGCCTCCCATTTTGGCCCATCCCAACCTTTGAGAATCGACGTTGCTACGCTAGACAGAGTGGAAACTCGTGTTCCGAGCAGGTTTTAGCCTGGGAAACGGATTCTCTTCCAACGATCCCGCCCCAGGCGGGACACAGCCCACTCAGATACGCTTCCAGCGTCTGCACCCGCAAACAATGGTCGACGTAGGGGATCAGGAGTTTATGTACGCTTCGGGCTCTCCTGCTGGAGCAGGTCGTCCGCTCCGCCTCCGTCCAAAACGTGATTACGCTGACCAGCCGAGCTTCCCGATCCGAAATCATCACCAGGCAGCCGACAAATCCTGGGACTTGCCTTAATCCGTCTCGGACCGCCGCCGGAATAGCGTTCCGCAGGCGATGCACTTCTTCGGGTTTCGCCACAAATTCAATACACACTGCGGGCAAAGGCTCAGCTCGCTCAAGAACTGTTTTATTCTCCATGACACTCTCCCCCCAGGGAAGGTAAGCGCACCCATTGCCTGAGAGCATCATGGGTGCGCTATCCGCGTACGCACGCTTGGAGTGGTTACACTCCGTACTAGGATTCCCAGGGCATGGGCTCCTATTGCCTATTAGTGACGGCGACGCGCGTTCCGTTTCAGGAATTCGGCAAGAAATCTTCGCGCTCGCGGTTCCATTGCTCCGCAATACCAGCCAAAGCTATACTCCCATGCCACAAGGCAGGCATGGGGAGCCGTCCGTGGAGCTTTTCGCTTTCGACCGTGCATACGTGGAGCGGCTGCGCGATGGTGACCCTCCGACCGAACACCACTTTGTCTCCTATTTTGAGCAGCTTTTGGGGATTAAGCTGCGCGCCCGCACGCTAGCTTCGGAAACAGTCGACGAGTTGCGCCAGGAAACGTTCAGTCGAGTCATCGTGGCGCTCCGCAAGCAAGGTGGTATACGGCAGCCGGAGCGGCTCGGGGCCTTTGTCAACTCCATCTGCAACAATGTCTTACTGGAATTCTACCGGGCGCGTTCGCGCAGCCAGCCGCTGGAGGATTTTCACCTGCAAAAGACCGACAAGGTGCTGGATCTGGAGCATTTGCTGTTTACCCGGGAGTCCGCCGAGCATATTCGCCAAGTACTTGGCGAGCTGCCAAAAAAAGATCGAGAGTTGCTTCGCGCTGTCTTCTTGGAAGAAAGGGACAAAGATGAGATCTGTCGTACTTTTGGCGTGGACCGCGATTATCTGAGAGTTTTGCTCCACCGCGCCAAAGATAAGTTTAGGGCGCTCTATCTGAAAGATCAGGTTGTCACGCGCAGCAGTGCAACCGCGAGGGAAACCGAATGAAACGTTTCAGCTCGCTCCCACACTACTCATCGGATGAAGGTTATGGACCATTCTGAGGCTTTGCGCCTACAGGCTGCCGAGAGGTACGTTCTGGGCGAGCTTTCACCCAAACTCCGCGAAGAGTACGAGGAGCATTATTTCGGCTGCGAGGAGTGCGCGGCCGATGTGAAAGCCGCTGCAGCATTTGCCGAAGGGGCCCGCGAGCTGTTCCGCAAAGAACGTAGCCAGGAGGAAAAAGAGTCGGTCCAGATCGGGGGTTGGTCCGCTTGGTTGCGCCCCGCTATCGCTGCACCCGCACTGGCGGCTTTGCTCCTGATCGTCGGCTATCAGAGCTTGGTTATGATTCCGCAGCTAAGACGAGGTTCGGCTGTTCCACTGACAGCACAGAGCGCCAATTTTGTTTCCCTGATTGGCGCGAACTCTCGCAGCGAAGGCGGCAAAGTGTTCCTGATTCATCGGGATAACCCGACGGTCGTCGAAGTAGACATCCCGGAGACGGGCGAATTCAGTGGTTATATTTGTCAAATCCAGGATGCGCAGAGTCGGGTGCTCTACGAGCATAGGGTCTCCGTGATCGACGCGAAGCAATCGGTACACTTGATCGTGCCGGCAGCTGGACTTCGGCCCGGGAAGTACAGTCTAGTTGTTTTGGGCGAGGGTTCGGCCGGTTCCGCGGCGGCGTCAGCCAGTGAGCTGGAGCGAATCAGATTCACAACGGGCGCGACCAACTGATATTCACGGTTGAATTTTTTGCCTAGACGAACATCCTTCTAGGACCTTATCAAGCGAGGTGACTCTACATGGAAAAACACAGGTTTCACTACCACGCATCCGCACACGCTCTGAGCGGAGAGCTCACGCGTCCTGTTCAGCATATGATTGAAGTCCAAGCGGGAATCTCGCTGCCCAGCACCGGTGGCGTGGGAAGCTCTCATGTGGAGAACTTCCGCGTCGACGAGGTGGTTTCGTTCAAGCGGGGATACTCCCACGTGTCGGGAAGCGTCAAGAAGGAGAACGGCACGATAACACACACAACACACGCGACCGCAGCGATTGAGGGTTTGAACATCCTCGATCTCGTGACCGCGGACCGCATTGTGGCTCGGCTTTCGTCAAGTTATGAGGAGCCCGCCCCGAATAAGCCAAAACCAAGCGAAGGCAAAGTTCTCCTGATCGGCAGCAAATTTGAAAACCTGCGCATCGCGGGATGCCAGACTGACGTCGAGCTCCACCATAGCCTCTTTCTGGACCTCGATACCTTTGGCGCGGCGCAAGCGAAATGGAGCGAGGAAGAATTTCGCATGATGGTTGAGGACACTCGGACGGCCCTGGAGATCGGGGAAGCACTTCCGCAGGAACTAAAGCTTGACCGAGCGCTGCTCTGCTCGATCGTGAAAGAAGTTCACTTTAAGGAGCCCGGTTTCGAGAAGTCGGAAAAGGAAGAGAATCAGGACCAAGAAGGGAAAAAGAAAAAAGGGAAAGGACAGAAGGAGTACAGGCAGAAACACCCGTGCCCTGGCGTGGAGCGGATTGGACGACACAGATTCCGTGTCGTAGACTTTGGAAACATCTTCTTGGCGGAAGTCTTGTGTCATCACGGTCGAAAAACTTTGACGATGCTACGCGTCGAACTGGGGTCTCCCAACGGCGGTGGATTTACAGGAGCCGAGGCCAGCAGCAACGGCCTACCTCCCTGGTAGCAGGCTGCGTACTTCTAGGCCTTGCGCTGGGTGCAGCCTCGTGCCGTCAAAACACTGGCTTCGATCCTCAAGCGGTTCACGAAGACGCGCGCCTCAAACTGAAGCGGGGCGAGACTGAGGAGGCGCGAGATGAAACGGACAAAGCTTTCCGGCGATATCCCTCCCAACTAACAGAGTGGCACTGGCGCTTCAGAGTCCTGAAAGCTGAGATTCTCGCGAGACAAGGGTCAAATCAGGAGTCTTTGAAGCTACTGGAAATGGAACCACCGGCTCCGCTGTCGGACAGCGATGTCGCCGTCCGACGGAAACTGATACAGGGCGTTGTCAGCGCAAATGCGCGGCAGTGGCCCGACGCCTATCGGTTTCTCGCGCAAGCGCAGGCCCTCGCAAGGGCAAGTCATCCGGATCTGTTGGGCGAAGTGGCCTTAAGGGAGGCGAGTGTTGACTTCCTTGCGGGTGACACTACGCGAGCCAAGACGGCGTACCGGGAAGCGCTCCGTATTGCGCGAGAGTCAAAAGATCCATTCGTCAAAGCGTCGGCTTTGAGCGGTCTGGGTTTGATCGCCACTAAGGAAGAGCACTACGATGAGTCCATCGATTGGTATCAAGCCTCCGTGCAGGTCGCCCAGTCTGTGGGCGCTGAGAAATCTCTGAGTCGGACTCTGGGGAATACGGCCTGGTGCTACAGGAAGTTGGGGGATTTCGAAAGTGCTCTTGCATTGTACAAACAGGCTGTGGACGTCTCGGCGCGGAATCGGTTAGTTGGGGATCAAATATATTGGCTCTCTGGCATCTCAAGTGTCTACTACGAACAACACGACTACCGGTCAGCTTACGCGGTCTTGACCGAGGCTTTGGATCTCGCGCGCAGCCAAGGCGATAAGAGAACACTCACCGAATACTTGAACGATCTCGCCGAAATTTCGCTTGAAACCAGCCAACTTGATTTCGCCGAAAAGTACTATAAAGAAGCTCTCCTTTTGGAACAGGGTGGCCTGGACCAGTCCGAGATGCTGGCATCACAGCTGGTTCGAGGCCGCATCGATCACGCGAAACATCATTACGCTTCCGCCGCGACGGCGTTTCGTGAGGTTATCGGGAACTCCCGGGCGGATACGTCGCAACGCTGGGAAGCGGAGGCGCGGCTAGCCAACGTGTATGCGGAACAAGGACTCAGTGCCAAGGCAGAGCTAGAGTTTCGTAGCTCACTGGAAAGGATCGAGACAGCTCGCTCATCCGTACGAACGGAAGACTTGCGGCTGTCTTTTCTATCGACCGCGATTTCGTTTCATGACGACTATATCGAATTTCTGATCTCGCGGCACCGGCCTGAGGACGCGCTGCAGGTCGCGGAGTTGAGCCGCGCCAGAACCTTAGCTGAGGGATTAGGAACCGCACCCAAGGCGCTTTCGTTTCCGTTGCGCGATTTTCGGCCGAGGCGGATCGCGCAGCGATCAAAGGCGGTCTTGCTCTTCTACTGGCTGGGGCAGAAGAAATCCTATCTTTGGGCTATCACTTCGGCAAAGGTGAGCTGTCTGACGCTGGCTGGCGCAAAGCAGATCGATCCGCTGGTCGAATCCTACGACCATGCGGTACTGACTGGGCGGGATGTGTTGGAAACGGCGAACACGGATGGTGCAAAGCTTTACGAGTTGCTAATCGAGCCGGCGAAAAAGCTGATTCCAGAGGGTTCGCGGGTGATTTTGCTGCCGGACGGAAGTCTTTACGGCCTCAATTTTGAGACGCTCCTCGTCTCCGAGCCCAAACCTCACTTCTGGATCGAAGACGTCACGGTGAGCACCGCCAGCTCCTTAACATTACTGTCACGTGGCGCGGCTTCTGGCGGCCCCCGCATTTCAGCCGATCCTAGGCGCTCGCCTCAGGGCGTCCCCGTCACTGCGATCCTCGGGAGAAGTGGGCAGCAGACTGCTGACGCTACCGACCGCATCGGTAATCTGCTCCTTGTCGGCAATGCCACGCAGGCTGTGCAGGAGTATCCGGTGCTGCGTCAAGCAGAAGCCGAGATGGAGCGGATTCAACACTATTTCCCGGAGTCAAGGCGCGAAGTTCTGGCTGGCACCAAAGCGACTCCCGCTGCGTTTCTGGCTAGCAAGCCGGAGAAATTCGCGTATATACATTTCGTCACGCACGGAACCGCAAGTCGCGCACATCCGCTTGATTCTGCGGTGGTCCTCAGCCCTGACGGAGACTTCTACAAGCTATACGCCCGTGACATCGTGAAGCATCCTTTGTCTGCTTATCTTGTGACAGTCTCCGCTTGCAATGGGTCTGGCACACGGGCGTATTCAGGAGAGGGATTAGTGGGTCTCTCGTGGGCGTTCCTGCGTGCAGGAGCTCACAACGTCATCGCCGCGCTTTGGGAGGTAAGCGACGCATCCACACCTCAGCTGATGGACCGGTTATATGGAGAACTGAGCCGCGGACAGGATCCGGCCTCCGCCTTGCGGGCAGCTAAGCTTTCCCTCCTCAGGACAGACAGCGTATTCAAGAAGCCGTTTTACTGGGCGCCCTTTCAACTCTACGCCGGATCTTAAAAACTATTTTCAGAATTCCCTCGAATCCTAGCCACTCTTAGCTTTACACGTGTCTGAGTCGCTTCAGTATGAACCTTCGTGAAACGAATCCAGACAACCTGACACCATTACAGAGGATAGCTTTGCTGGCGATCCCATCGAATCATTTTACCTGCGACATAATCGCCCCGGCCCTGCCCTGTGCGCACCGCAGCCAAGCCCGCGCCTAACCGCCTGCATTATGAAGCAGGCTGGACCGAAAGTGGAAACAACCGTCGCTGCCTGCACAGACACCGTACTATCCCCGAAGCAGTTGCCTGCGCGAGAGTTCAGGGCGCAGGTTGGTACGTCTTCGCAGTCGAAAATCGCACAGGCCGGGAATTGACCCAAGCCGAAGAGGACCTCGTGAATGAGCTTCGATTCGGGACCTAAAGGAGCAGCCATGCAAGTACACAGTCTTATCAATTCGTCATCGCAGGCGAAGCAGCCAACAGTAAGGTATCCTGGAGTGGACCATACGGAGAACTGTGACGTGTCCATTCGATCCAAACCTACGAGGTCGTCCATCCCTCGGACAACGACGGGGACATTCATCACCCCTCAATCGATAATGGCGTTTCCGTTTGCTTCTAGCCTCGTTGCGGGCATTTGGCAAGCCATTAATTCCCTCGGGCTATACGACCATAATTACGTCGGCTTTCTAATTGCCCTCTTCGTTGGTGCGGTCGTGTATGCCATCACGATTTCCGATCCAAGATTAAAGATGACGCGGGCAGAACGGTGGGCAGGTCTTGGAATCGGGCTGATCAACTGCCTATACCTCTTCATGGCCGCTTCCGCCATTCACCACCTTGCGCACGATTCCGCTCGCTGACTCAGATCGCAAACTAACTCTTTCTCAAGCCGACAAATTTCGAACGACGAAGACGATCCGCATCTGTCCATTTCAGGACGTCGAGTCGAGCAACGGCCTCAATCCTGCTCCCAGAGGCATTGCACGACCTCGCATTGCACTGCTCTGTGACCCAGGTATCTTGGGACTCGAATTAAGCATGTGATTTAGAGGGCCGTTGCCAAGGTTGGCGGCAACGAGTTTGCCTTCAAAAAGGATATGTAGCCAGCAACCTGGAAACCTCCCATCAGGCCCAGCGATGCCGAAGCAATTGTTATGCTGCTGGGTGGCACTAATGTAGGATGCAGCGTTAAATGGAACCAAACGACTTACAGGAATTCGTGCCAAAATTGCCGCAATTTCGCGTCACAGTAATTGCAATAATCCTACATTCGGGACGGAATTATTGCGATAAACCTACAGGAAGAGGTTGCGGTGGTCAGATTTGAACTGCCGACCTTCAAGATATGATCTGCCCGAGGCATCACGTGGCGAATCGATCGCGGACTCTAGTCTATGATGCGAATAATCCGCTGCGATGATGAAACGATCTTCTGACCTTACTCACTTATAGGGATATGACGTTAATTTGAAAGCGGAGTCTCAATCATAGTCGGCATTCCATTGGAACAACGGGGTTCGAGGGTTTGCGAGTTCAACTCAACGCCTTGGAGGACACCATGATCCGCACAGCCTCACGTCTCCTTCTGCTGGCAGCGTTCGGATGCTGGTTCGCATCGCCGGTTGAATCGCTGGCACAGCGCTGTGGCCAGGAGCGCTGGTCGGTAAAGACCGGAACTGATCCGGATTCAGGACGCGTGGACCTCAGCGGCCGGCAGACCACGACAATTGCACAACTTATTGCCTTAAGCCCACCTCGACCCATTCCCGCCACCACTAGGGTTAGTCCAACCGAGACGACGGTATTCGTCGTCAATGCGACGCTAACCGATTACAAACTGGAAGGTGGCTCCCACGGAGACTCTGACTACCACCTGGTTTTGCAAGACGAACAAGGAAACACGATGGTGGCAGAAATACCTTCGCCTGGTTGCGTGGCTAGTGGCAGTCCCTTTGCCGTGCCCATCGCGAGCGCTAGAGCAAAGTTCGACTCGCGGTTGACCGCAACGTCTTCATTCCAGAACGCTAACGTTTCCGTACAGGTCACCGGTGTAGGTTTTTTCGACTTCGCTCATGGCCAACACGGAGCCGCACCGAATGTGATCGAGCTGCATCCGATTCTGGACATCGTTTTTAATCCGCAGACGGACGGTGGCGCCGATTTCGGCCTTTTAGTGCCTTCCTCCACGATCCCGATCGCTCAAGGCGGATCATCTTCCATAGTCATTAGTACTTCGCCTCTGCATGGCGCTCTCCCCAATGTTACGCTAAGTACTTCTGGTTTGCCGAGCGGTGTCACTTCACATCTCACCTCTCTGGGCAGCGGAAAGTCAACACTGACGGTAACTGCGAGCGCTGCCACGTCCGCTGGAGCTTTCCCGATTACGATTACCGGTTCAGCGGCAGGGAAGTCCCACAGCCAAATCGTTACGTTGAATATAACGCCATCATCTTCAACGCCTGTCATGCAAGAATGGGAGTACCAGGTCGTCAGCGCAAACAGCGAACAAGAAGTCATAGACCAAGCAAACAAACTCGGGTCGCAAGAGTGGGAATTAGTCAGCGTCGTGAAGGTTCAAGCCACTCCCGCGTGGAGGGCGTTCTTTAAAAGAATCAAACGGGATTTTTGAGACTCTCCCTGGGGTAGGGCTTGACGGATGGATTCCAACCGTACTTGGGTCGGAAATGACAAAAAACATCGTGATCTGTTGTGACGGCACCCGAAATGAGTTCGGGGCGCAGAACTCTAATGTCGTGAAGCTATATAAAACGCTGGTCTGCGATGCAAACCAGATCGCCTACTATCACCCCGGCGTTGGCACGATGGGCGCTCGGAATGCGTTTAGTCCAATCGGTAAGTGGTGGACGCGTGTCATTGGTCTGGCCTTCGGTTACGGCGTTTCAGATAACGTCGCAGACGCGTATCAGTTCCTGATGAGAACATTTAAATCTGGCGATAGTGTCTACGTTTTCGGGTTCAGTCGCGGAGCGTACACGGCCCGCGCCCTCTGCGGGATGCTTCATATTGCGGGGTTGCTTACTGAGGACAACGAAGCTCTAATTCCTTATGCAATTAGGATGGCTAAGCGCAAGCACATCGAATTTGAGGTTGTTAGAGACTTCCAAAGCACTTTCTCACGCGAGTGCAAGCCACATTTTGTCGGTGTCTGGGATACTGTCAGTTCCCTTGGTTGGATCTATAACGCTGTCCATTATCCCTTCACGACGGCAACTAAGAATCCCGACCTTAAGATTGTCCGCCATGCAGTTTCAATAGATGAGCGCCGTGCGTTCTTTCGGCAGAACTTATTTGGTCCGCCAAAGGACTCTAGTCAGGACGTAAAAGAGGTCTGGTTTGCGGGAGTGCATTCGGATGTGGGCGGCAGCTATCCAGAGTCGGAGAGTCAACTCTCACAGATTACCCTGCGATGGATGTTGTGCGAAGCAGAGCTTGCGGGCCTCTTGGTTGATCCGAGCCGGAAGGCTGAAGTATTGGGTGGCAAGCCTCCCTACGAAAAACCCGATCCGACAACTGAAAACCAACACGAATCGCTTCACGGCGTCTGGCGGATTGCTGAAGTCTGGCCGAAGGTCGTTCATCGTCAAATCGCTCCAGGAACATGGCGCGGCTCGATCCGTGTGAACCTTGGCGGCCGTCGTTGGATTGCACCTGGTTCGCTAGTTCACAAATCAGTGGAGCAGCGATTGAACGACCCCAATCTCAGATACAAGCCAAGCAATTTGTCAAGCGAGCGAAGCGTTGTTGATGACCATTGTGCAGATACTGAAACGGCGAACGAGCTGCCCTTTACGAAAGCAGGATCGCCGTAAACCAAAAGATATGAAAATGCGATGCTCGACCTGTAATGGCCAAGGAACCTCGCATCGCACTGTGCCTTGAGTGCTTCTTCCAAACCTAGCCTTCAGGAAAAGCCATCGCTCAGACGTCTGGTCTAAATCAAGAGTCAACTGGAGTTCTTGGATGGCTTCCAAAAAGCGTGAGAAGAATTCAGAACGAAACGGTATAGATGAGAGATGAAAGTGAGAGCGGTCGTATTGGCGGGCACGACCTCTTCGTCCGTGCCGCTCGTGGCCGGATCACATGCTCTGAAGATGGTCGCGCCCACTAAAAATTGATGCGCGGCCCGAGCGTGTCGATACACAAATGTTCGGAAAACTGGGCAGAATGGCTGAAGTTTGTACGCAATGGAATGCCCGCAGCACTGCGGGATTTTACTGCCCTATTTTAGTGCAATTTTTCAGCGACTTTTTCACTAAAGAGAACAAAAAGCAGGCAACTTTGGGCAACGAAGCCCAACGTAAGTCGTTGAAAAATATACTGGGAGGTGAGGACGCTTTTGCTCCCAAAAGATTCTACCGGAACCGATGTTGAAGGGGCAGGTGTGTGGATAATGTTGCTTGCCAGAAACGCGGTTGTGAGATTCCTTCCAATCGATGCGCGTGAAACGAAAACCGGATTCCTTGGATGGTCTATGACTTTCATGCAATACATTTTATGAATTGCGAGGACGGATCGGACCTAACACAAAGCCGCTAAAATGGAGAGGTCTCCCGAATTGATAAATCGGGGCGATGATTAACGCCATGACCCCCTCGAACAGAACCACAAATTTTGTCGGCACAAACGGACTCCGCGCCGGGTGGAGGCTGCTGATATTCCTCGCTGTACTGATTTCCTGCCTGTTGGGATTTAGAGAAGTGGTTGTTCATATTCCTACCGTGACCCGTATGCTCCAGCCTCTTCGGGAGGGGCGGTTAGTCGTCTCAGCGGCACTGGTCGCAGAGTTTCAGTTCGTACTGTCATTGCTTATCGCTGTGAGCGTGATGAGCAGGATCGAGCGGCGCTCGCTTGCTGATTATGGTCTCCCCGCCCGTGATGCCTTTGGTCGGTATTTTTGGCAGGGCGTTGCATGGGGGCTGCTGGCCGTTACCTGCGTAGTGATGCTGATCTTTGCGGGAGGCGGGTTTTCCTTCGGCAGCTTGGCCTTGCACGGCGGCAGTCCGATGGCGTACGGAGCCGGGTGGGCGATTGTGTTCCTCATGGTGGGGTTCTTCGAAGAGTTTCTGTTTCGTGGCTACCTCCAGTTCACATTGACTACGGCTATAGGGTTCTGGCCCTCGGCAATTCTACTTTCTATTGTGTTTGGCTTCGTTCATCTAGGCAGTCGCGGAGAAAGCTGGATGGGCGGTGTGACGGCGGGGCTGTTTGGATTATTCCTCTGTTTTACGCTGCGGCGTATTGGCAACTTGTGGTTCGCGCTAGGGCTGCACGCCAGTTTTGTGTACGGCGAGACATTCATCTACTCGGTCCCAAACAGCGGGTTTACCTCTTACGGACACCTGCTCAACTCTACGCTCCACGGGCCGCGATGGTTGACGGGCGGTTCAGTCGGCCCGGAGGCCAGCGTAATGATGTTTGTTGTACTCGCCCTCTTGTTCGTGCTGTTCGGGGGTTTCGGACCGCACGTGTCAAGCCGCCGACCGGACTTTGGATGAATCGCAGGCGAATCTCGCGCTGTGCGGTTGGAGGATTGCTGAATGTTCTGCCATAAGTTGCTCCTTGGCAGAGGTGAACGGGGAAACTATTTTATATCAGGTGCCCGGCTCCGTTTGATTATCCGAAGAAAAGAACGTCTGCTTATGACGGAGCGCGTCTATAGCATTCGGCAGCCTGCACGAGGGTACCGATACCTCGACGCCGATGGACGATTGGTTTTCGGAATCTTCGCGTCGATTGCCGAGTTCGAGAAGCAGTTGATAACCGCACAGAGTCCGGCATGGCTGCTGCCCGGCGTCGTGGCACGCGCATTGGAAGGCCACGCGTCGAAGTGGATGCCCAGATTCACGGCCTCCGCGCGCAAGGTCTCAGTTGGGAGGACATTGCCGTGCAAACTGGAATCTCCCGCGAGACTTGCCGCCGCTCAGCCAAGTAGGGAGACTTCAAGATTGCAGCGCGCCTCATCCAACGCGGTCCGTTCCGAAGTCGGGAAGGAACTTCCAAGCCATGACAAAGCAAGTGGGGGCTTGTTGTAGCTCGCCAGCATCGATGTGCTACTGGTTCGCGGTCTCGTTGATGGCGTGGGGAGTGCTGAGCCTCATAGGAATCTATTGGCGTCCTCTCCATGGGTCGTCAGCGGTTGCGTGCCTTTTCGCAATGGCCATCGGCTGCCTCGCCAACTGGCTTAGGCATCGCTCTTTTCACTGCGCTCACTGGCCCACTATTTCTGGTCGCTGGTGTCGTGTTCCTGGTCTCAAGCGTGCGCTTGATCCACGTCAACGCCCTCTGGGTCTGGTCATTCGTTCTCATCGGAATCGGCATCGCGTTTCTGCTGGAATGGCGGTATGCGAAGCGCTCTGCGTCATAGCTTTGAAGATAAACCGGGCATCTCTAACAATGTCGGCTTACTTCGCGTGCTTCTTGCCACGTAAGATTGCCGATTCCGCACGTCGCGCTGAAGCTACGAGGAGATTGCCCGAGAATTGAAATGTGGTGTCGGTACCGCGTTTCGCGCTGCGAAGACCGCTGCATAGGGTATCCTCGTATAATTCAGGCGCTTATGAGTGCGCTATCCAGCCATCTCGACAGGCTTCTTGATCGGCTCGAAAGTTTTGGCCTTCAGCCGTCATCGCGGGATGTGTGCATCGTGGAAGTTAGTCAAATCTCGCCGGATGGTACATATCATGTTCGACGAGACCAACTTCACAAGCCCTTGGACTTCGAAAGTAGGTTCGACGAGCTATTGGCGACGGGCTATACCTGGCTCAACATGTCGTGCTATGGCGTCCATGATGGCTCGTGGATTGTGGCGATTGAGGTTCCAGGTCCAAGAGCACTCTATCCTGGATGCACCACATCGGTGAATTTGTCTTGGCGAACTTCGCCCAATGGAACAGACCTGGACCATGAGTGGAATGTCGCCGCGGTTCTGACGATTGAATAGCCGCTGTCTTTAGTACGATGCAGCGGTACCAGGGGCGTAGATGCCGTTCAAGGCTATAACTTTTGACTTCTACAACACCTTGTTCTACCACGCGGCAGGAATTGGCCGAGGGGGGCAATACCAGAACTACCTGTCTGCTGTAGGACTCTGTTCCGATCCGTGGCAGCATCAAGTGCCCTACGACGTTTTTGACTACTATGGTTCCTCTTGCAGCCCGGCGTTTTCGGATGAAGCCAAGCTGTCGTTCTGGACGGAATTCACGCAGCGCTTGTTCGAACGAACCAACGTGCGCGGCTCTAAGTCAGTTAACTACGCGGAACACGCACACACGATCCGAGAAATCATGGGCCCGGCATCACGACCGCGGTAGACCCCAGATTGAATGCCAATCCCTTGGTAGACGAAGCGCACCATCGCGTGCCGCCTGCAGGATTCAAGTACCTGGTGACCGAGATGGTCTGCTGGGCTACGGGTGGCCGGCAAAAATATACGGGCCGCTTGCTAGAGGGGGTGTGGGACGCAAGTCCGTAGTTCGTCGAATTGCAGTGGATCGCGTCCCACGGTAGGGTGCTACGGTTTGCGCATCGTACACTTCCGAACCATCGCACGGTTTCTCGTTCAGATGCTGCTTGGTATAGCAAGCAAATCGTCAAATAAACTCACGCTCGCACGACGGTTTGACAGAATTGCGTTGATGACCAACGGCCAAGTCTATCGGTGTCCGAACCGTGACTGCTTCAGCGAGGTCACCGCGTTCATCCTGCCCGCGAATGGTAATAAGCCCCGATGCGTTGTGGTACGGAAATGAAAGAACCGTACACGAAGCCGTTAATCGTGATGCTCTCAGTGCAAACTCCAAAGATCACCGCCGGGTAGCCATGCCCAACAGGACGTAACTCACTCCTCCGCCAGTCGCACCCCGCGCAGCAGGATTTTGGTTATCGATGATGGAGATTCGGTTCGAGACGTCATCGGGGTTTTCTTGGAGAACGCAGGTTTTGAAGTGTGCGGGGAAGCTGCTGATGGAATCGAGGGAATCGAGCAAGCAAAGAAGTTGAAGCCGGACTTGATCGTGTTGGATTTGGCGATGCCCCGGATGGACGGCGTGGAAGCCGCATTGATTCTCAGCAAAACGATGCCGACCATTCCCGTAATTATGCTTACGATGTATCAAAACATGTTGGGACCTTCATTGGTATCTATTGGCGTCAAGGCCGTGGTTGATAAGACTGAGGGGCTGGATAAGCTGGTCGCGTGCGTTCATTCCCTGCTCAAAATCGAATCTGCACCTGAATCCGCTCAATCTTGAATCGCGCTCCCTCGTGGGATCACTTCTGTAGTTCAATGCTTTTGACTGGCGAGGGCGTCCTGTACGGTGGGCTACTCCTTCAGCGACACAGGATCAGACTCGAGGAAATCGGTGCCCACGAGGCGATTAATACTTCACTCAGTAGGTTTTTAAGCTGCGAAGTTCATCCGCCGCTTCTTTTCTGGCGGCTTCTGCATCCCACGCCTTTCTCAATATATCGGGTAGCCGTGCGCCCAATCATCAAGAACGGCATACTGCGTACGTCTTTTTCTCGGGATCACAGACAGAGGGAAAACGACACCGCAGTAGACCCTACCGTGCGGGTTCCATGTCCTGTCCACAACGAAGCCCTCGGAGTCCTAGTTCCAAGCGTGAAGCATCGGACGACCAAGTGAGCTACTGATGGCATAGCGTTCAACATAGGAAAAGCCCTCCTGAAGTGCAGTCCAGAACGCATTCTTGTAGCAATGTCTGATTTCCCAAAAGTCGATTCCTGCTGGCAGAGGTCGATGCTCGAAAAATTGACCTTCGCGCAAAATGAAATCAGCGATTCCTTGATAATGAAACTGCTTCGGATTCTTCATCTGTCCGCTCATAAGGTCTCGCTCTTTTACGAGATGAGAGCGCAACTGACGTTGCAATTGCGATTCGTTCACAGCTTTTGCCTTCAGGTCCTAAACTTTGAAAGAACGGCATCAATAGGTTGGCCGATTGGCGCATTCTCAGGAATCTTGGAGTATCCCTTCGTCGCCGGATCGTAAGCATAGAGGCAGTTTGTCTGACTACAGACATAGCAAGGCTTTGGGAATGGTTTGGAGTCCAATCGGACCCAATGCGTTGCCGAAACCATTTCTGCTTTGTGAATCGGGCAACGGGGATGGAACTTTGGTAGCACAGCAGGATTCTACTATCCGTGGAACCAACTGAGGAACTACTGGAGGAGGCATACCGTGGCGTTTGTTTCGGAGCTACGGACCATGTTCGAGTAACTGCCGACAATGGATACGTGCAGCCGGAGCTACACGCACCTTCTCGGTCTCGGTTCAGTCAGTTAACCTCCCGGTCGACGGGGCGTCTCTTGTTCGTTAGGTTTCTCGGCTTCGGTTTATTCAGCGTTGTCCCGCCACTTACCCCGTCACCTTCTTAGCTTGCGCCCTAACCTTCGCCCACCGCTTTTTTGCTGCCTTGGCAATCTTCGCTCTACCAGCAGGCGACAGGACGCGCTTCTTCACGCCAGCTATTTCTCGATTGGTTGAATCACCCAAAGCCTTCGCAGCGGATCGCAGTCCGTTCAATTGGTGCTGTAGCTTGCCCAACTGCTTTTCGAGCCTTGCCTCTTCGCGCTTGATTGCACCCAGAATGTCCATGATTCCCCCCCCGATAAAATCTATCTCAACAGGAGGATCTCCTGCCAGACGTACTGCTTGAGGCAAGTAACTCGGCGATTGTTCCGTTCATGATTGCTCCAACCCTCCTTATAACATTAGGACGGAATGCGAAGTGCTGGCTCCTGAAATGGCTACACCAATTCCGAAGCCTGCAATAGATTCGGCTCAAGACTGTTCGTCGCAACAACAGGATGGTCGTGAAGCCGGTCTGATTTCGTGATAAAGCAGAGCTTGGCGCCCGCGTTTTTGCGGTAAGCTCAACAATCAGGGCCTGCGCTCTGGACCTGTCGTTTTCCCTGGAGCGCCAGAGTGCTTGAGGCCGCTTTCTGCAAAATCCTATTTTCCCATGGTGTGGTACAACATCGGCATCGGGCTCGGGCATACGGTTGGCATTGCTTGGCCATGGAGTTCTGTATGGCCTGAGCTCTGGTCGCGGGGCCAACTCTCCAGCAAGCACTGGGTGCTTGTTTCAAACGGGGCTCGGCAAAAGAAGATGAGGCGCACAACCCTCATTGAAACAAACGCCCAACGCGTGGCGGCCGCCCTAGCCTCCAAGCAAGCGATGCGTGTCTCCTGGAAGCGCTTTTGCGAGGTGCAGGAAGAATATATAAGGTGGGAGGCTTTTGCCCTCTGGACAAGGGCCGTTGTCGAAGCTCAGGGTGGTGCTCCTCATTCTCTTCTGCGCGTTCTCAAGAAGCGCTGCGTTGGCTTTATCGAGCAACGGACCATGTCGCGTGAACCAAAACTGTTGGCCTTACGCCTTCACGAATGGATCCAAGATCGTATCTTTATTGCCGCAAAGCAAGAGGGTTGGCTCGACGCCCTCCACTTTTATGGAGTTCGAGGTCCCAGGTGCGAAGGAGCTTGGGCATATTGGGAGTACTGTCAGCGGGAATGGAAGCACAAACGGCGGTCAACATATCCCGGATTTGAGACATGGTGGCGGTCGGCTCAGAACTACAATCTCTTTCAGAAAGTGACTGCAGCCAGGGCCGCGGATGTCGTTGACACCTACGTTGACTGGCTGGCTTTTGCACATTGGCTTCGTCCACTCATGGGAGGAAACCTCAAATCGCCAACCGAAGTCGCTCGAGAATTGCAGCGCACGTGTCCGGACTTTGCCCCAGAGCAGCTCACCGGCAGACCGAAGCAGGAGAGTTGGCAGAGCTTCGTTAAACACATTGAAGAACGCTTCTTCTCTAAAGTGAACCAGCAGCGTTGGTTTGATTACGTTCGAGAGAAAGCCTACAACCATCCCCGCCACGTTCGGACGATTGTCTACAGCGACCGTTGGCTCCAGGAATGGTCTTGCGATCCGACACTTCCCTACCCTCGTTTCCCTCAGTGGCGGCAGGCAGCTGACGACTTTATCGAAAAGTTTTCCATGAATTCCAAGGAGAGTTCGAGGGGCGTCATTTGACGCGCCCCTTCTTG
>WNFM01003879.1_pt1 | contig 26742 bp, 16 predicted proteins | sample 5400271 | NCBI WGS metagenome assembly WNFM01 (sample SAMN13153352, study PRJNA577476) | soil metagenome | isolation source: 60 cm saprolite on Douglas fir-dominated hillslope | place: USA:California | collected 2013-09-17 | reverse complement strand
CTCCATGGCGTTGAGATGGGTAACGACGATCGGTCTGCTGTGCCTGGCGCTGCTCCTTGCCCCGCAGGCCGCGGAAGCGTGCGGCGGCGACGGCGAGCGCGCGTGCTGTAACGGCTGCGGTGAGTACAGCGACGCCGGCACGGCCTGCAACAGCGGCAACATCATCTTTGGGACCTCGACCGAGCTGCAGTGCGGCGGCTCGATCATCTGCCAAGCGTTCAAGACCAAAGACATCTGCAGGGCGCCAAAGCCGTGCGGCGGGCCAGGCCAGCGCGCCTGCTGCTTCCTCGAGGACGGCAGGTCAAACTCCTGCAATGCGGGCCTCGTCGAGGGCCCCGGCTGCAGCGTGGGCGACCCGAACTGCGTGTGCAAGGGCGGCGCGTACGCTTTGGGCGTCTGCACGGCGCCCACCTGCGGCGGGCCAGGCCAGCGCGGCTGCTGCATCGGCGAACGCAGTGCGAAGGGCATCAGCGGGCCATGTTCCGCGGGGCTGCTCGAGCTTGGGAGCTGTAGCGCCGAGAATCCTTCCGGCGGCTGCGCGTGCGTGCAGCCGAGCGGGTCCAACTCGCTCGGGGTCTGCGTCGACCCCGGCTGCGGTGGTCCCGGCCAGCGCGGCTGCTGCGTGGGCGCGGAGCGGACGGTCAAGGGACTCACGAGTCCGGACCGGCCGTGCGCAACCGGGTTGGTGGAGTTCGGCAGCTGCACGGGCGGCGACTGCGCGTGCAAGAGCCCGGCGGGCTCGTCCTCCTCGGGCCGCTGCATCGCGCCCACGGCCTGCGGCGGCGAAGGACAGCGCGCCTGCTGCTCCGGCGAGGGCACCACCTGTCAGCCCGGCCTGGTCGAGACCAACACCAGCCTGGCGAATCTCTTCGGCTTCAGCAGCGAGAGCTGCTCGAGCCAGCTCGGAGCCAACGCCTGCGTGTGCTCCTCGGGCGCGGTGTCGGCCGGCCTGTGCAAGCGCGTGCACTGCGGCGGCGACGGCGAGCGCGGCTGCTGCATCGGCAACGAGCGGAGCGCCCGCGGCATCAGCGGGCCCTGCGTCGCGGGAGCGATCGAGGACACGATAGCCGGCTGCAGCGGACCCGACTGCGCGTGCACCGGCGCGTTGGCCGTGGGCTCCTCGATCGGCATCTGCCAGGCGGTCACGGCCTGCGGCGGAGCGGACCAGCGCGCGTGCTGCGTTGGCCTCGCCGAGTTTCCCTCGCACCCGGGCGTCGCGCCCGACTCCCTCTCGTGCAACACGGGCATGATCGAGATCGCGGGGTGCACCGGCGACGACTGCTATTGCGGGGGCTTGGGCACCGGGCAGAAATCGGCCGGCACGTGCCGCGAGAACACGCACCCGACTCCCTGTGGCGGCGACGGCCAGCGGGCCTGCTGCGCCAGCACGTTCGAGGTGCTGCTGGGCAAGGCCTGCAACGCCGGTAAGGTGGAGGTCCCCGGCTGCGGCGGCGAGAGCTGCGTGTGTGGTGGCTTCAACCCCTTCGGCATCCAGGCCTCGGGGACCTGCGTCACGCCGACCCCCTGCGGCGGCGCGGGGCAGCGCGCCTGCTGCACCGGTACGCTCGAGGCCCAGACGGACTGCAAGAGCGGGCTTCAAGCGATCGACGGATGCAGCGGCGATTGCTTCTGCGGCGGACCGACGGCAACCGGCCAGATCTCGTCGAGGAGTTGCACCGAGCCGGTCCTCAACTCCGACGGGTCTTTCAAGAGCCTGAAGACGATCAGCGAGCCGGAGACGGGCTGGACGCAACCCAGCGAGGGTCCGGTCTGCCGGATGCGCGGTTATGCGGACATGCACCTGCACATGTTCGCCGAGATGGCCCACGGCGGCGGCGTGCTGGCCGGCAAGGCGTGGGACGCGGGCGGCATCAACGAGGCCCTGAAGCAGGATTACGGCACCAACCTCGACCTGGTGTCGAAGACGAACATCCAGAATCACACCACCACCGAGGTGCCCGCGCCCGGCTCCGGCTGCCCCGTGGAGCTGGGCGATTGCGGTCTCAAGCGGCTCCACGGCGACCACCTGTTGGACGACATCGTGGGCGCCTTCAGCGGCGACAATTCCAACTCCAACCTGGGCGCGCCGCTCTTCAACGGCTGGCCGCGCTGGTCGAACGTCACCCACCAGCAGGCCTATTACAAATGGCTCGAGCGCGCGTGGCGAGGCGGCCTGCGGCTGGTCTCGATGCTCGCGGTCACGAACGAAGCGCTTTGCCTCGGCAACAAGAAGCTGCGTGACACCGACTGCGACAACTCGATGAAGCCGCTCGACGCCCAGATCCAGGCGGCCAAGGACTTCCAGGCCTGGCTCGACACGCAATCCGGCGGACCCGGCAATGGCTGGTTCCGCATCGTGACGAGCTCCGCGGAAGCGCGCAACGTGATCGGGCAGGGGAAGCTCGCGGTCGTCCTCGGCATCGAGGTGGACAACCTCTTCAACTGCAAGGCCGATGCGACCAATCAGGGCCTTTGGACCAAGTCCTGGGCCTGGGATAGAACCTCGCGGACCTGGGTCAGGCCCAACACGCCCTTCTGCGATGCCGACTACGTCCGCGAGGAGGTCCAGCGCTACAAGGCCATGGGCGTGGTGCAGGTCTTCCCCATCCACAACTTCGACAACGCCTACGGCGCGACGGCCACCTGGTACGACTCGATCAACGTCGGCAACCGCGTCTCCGAGGGCTTCTACTACACGCCCGAGGACTGCTCGAATCTCTTCTACGGGTTCCAGCTCAGCTCGGCCATGACGGGCATCATCGCCAAGCTCGGCTTCGCCGGTCTCGAGGACCCGCCAAACTACAGCTCCTTCGTCGCCACCTGCAACAGCAGGAGTCTCACCTCGCTCGGCTCGGCTCTCATCGACGAGCTGATGAAGCAGCAGATGATCATCGACGTCGACCACATGGGGAACAAGGCCCTCGACCAGGTGCTGACCCTGGCCGAGAACTACCAGCCGGCCGGCCCCCGCCCGCAGTGCTCCCTCGACTTCCAGTGCACCCCCGGCGTCTGCTGCCCGTTCGGGACGGAACACGGGGGAACATGCGCGCCTTCGCAAGCCGCCTGCAACCCCAGCGGCCACGGCTACCCCGTCATCGCCAGCCACATCATCCCCTTCGACCTCACTGAGCAGGGCGCACGCAACGAGCGCATGCGCAGGAACGACCAATTGGCGCGCATCAAGGCGCTCGGAGGCATGGTCGCACCCATCACAGAGATGCGCGACAGCGACCAGACGACACTCATCGGTTTCCCCCCCGCCGTCAGCGTCCAGTACGGCGCCGTCGCCAACGACTGCCGGAAATCGACCAAGACATTCGCGCAGGTGTTCGAGAAGACGGTCGACGTGATGGGCGGCCCGGTGGGCATCGGCACCGACTTCAACGGCACCGCTTGGCACCTGAGCCCGCGCTTCGGCAACGAGGCCTGCGCCGGAATTCCGGCCGAGCGCAGCGGGCAATACCGCGCCAACAACCGCCTGGTCTATCCCTTCACGGCCGACGCCTTCGGTACCTTCGGCAAGCAGCAGACCGGCGAAAAGACGTACGACTACAACGTCGACGGCCTGGCCCACGTGGGCCTGCTCCCGGACTTCGTCGCCGACCTGAAGCAGGTGGGCTTGCCCGACGCGGCGCTGGAGATGCTCTGGCAATCCGCCGAGGGGTTCGTCGATGTCTGGGAGCGCGCCGAAGGCGGGGCATCGGTGCCCAGCCTCGCCAGGTCGGGAGGGCAGTGCACCGGCCTCCAAGTCAACGGCGGGCCGATCCAGATCCCGGTCGACGCGCAATGCCAGGTCTCGGGGGCGACCATCGGTCAACTCGCCGCTGCCGATGGCCGCCTCGCAACCACGGTCTCACCCGCCGGCCCGTTCGGAAGCCGTTACGAGGCCTTGTCGGGCGTGATCGCGTGCGTCACTGTCGACGCCGTGGACTCCTGCACGGCGAGCGGCGCGGCCGACTCCTGCACGGGTTGCGTCAGGCTAGTGGACAAGACGCCGCCGGCGCTGAACTGCCCGGCCAACGTCACCGCGACCTCCACGGGCGCGAGCACCCACCCGGCGATCCCAGACGTGACGGTGTCCGACAACTGCGCCACCCAGTTCTCGAGCAACGACTTCGGCGGTGCGTTCTTCCGCTGCGACCACAACCCGGCGGCGGGCTTCCCGCTCGGGACCACGACCGTCACCTGCAGCGCGAGCGACGACTTCCGCAACCTGTCGAGCTGCAGCTACACCGTCACCATTACCCCGTTCCATGCGGCCAGCCAGACCATCACCTTCGGCCCGCTGTCGGACCGGGCATATGGCGACGGGCCTTTCGCGTTGAGCGCCACCGCCTCGTCCGGGCTGCCGGTCGTCTTCAGCCTCGTCTCAGGGCCCGCCACGCTCTCCGCCAACACGGTGTCCATCACCGGCGCGGGCACCGTCATCATCCAGGCCTCGCAGCCGGGCAACGGCAGCTATGAGGAAGCTCCGGGCGTCACCCGATCCTTCGACGTCGTCCCCGGGGCGATCACTGTCGTCGCCGACGCGAAGTCGAAGACCTACGGCGATCCCGACCCGGTGCTCACGTACAGCGTCGCATCGGGAAGCCTGGCGTTCCCCGGCGACGGTTTCACCGGCGCGCTTGGGCGCGCGGCCGGCGAGGACGTCGGCGCCTACGCGATCCAGCAAGGATCGCTGTCCCTCGGCGGCAACTACGCGCTCACGTTGGTGGGCGCGGATCTCACCATCGGCGCCAGGGCGCTCACCGTCGCCGCCGACGCGCAGTCCAAGACCTACGGCGAGTCCGACCCGGCGCTCACGTACCACGTCTCGTCGGGAAACCTGGCGTTCCCCGGCGACGGCTTCACGGGCTCGCTCGCGCGCGTGGCAGGCGAGGATGTCGCCGCTTACTCGATCCAGCAAGGATCGCTTGCTCTCGGCGGCAATTACGCGCTCGGCTTCACCGGCGCAAGCCTGACCATCGGCGCCAAGGCGCTGACGATCACCGCGAACAACCGATCGAAGACCTACGGCGAAACGGTCGTGTTCGCCAGCACCGACTTCACGACGTCGGGGCTGATCAACGGCGACACCGTCGCCGGCGTCTCGCTCAATTCGGCCGGCGCGCCCGCGGGCGCGATCGTCGGCACCTACGCGATCGTCCCCAGCGCGGCCGTTGGCAGCGGCCTCGCGAACTACGCGACCACTTATCACGATGGCCAGCTCATGGTCGACAAGGCGGTGCCCGTCCTCACCTGGGCCAGCGCGCTTTCGGGCACCTACAACCAGCCGGCGACGCTCATCGCGACCCTGGTCTTCGGCCCCACGAGCGCCATCGCGGGGACGATCATCCCCGGCCAGACGGTCCGCCTGGTCGTGGGCGCGCAAAGCTGCACGGGCGTTACGCAGGTGACGTCTGGTGAGGCCACCTGCACGCTGACGATCAATCAGCCTCAGGGGACCTATCCCGCCCTGGCCACGTTCGCCGGCGACTACAACTTCCGGCCGGTGTCCGTCGAGGCGCCGTTCGCGGTGGCGCTCGACCCCACCACCACCGTCTACACGGGAGCCACCAAGGGCGATTACCTGGGCACGTACACGCTGAGCGCGCTGGTCACCGAGACCAGCAGCGGCCTTCCCGCCGCCGGAGGCACGATCGCGCACTTCTCGCTCGGGCAGCCGGTGGAGCTGCAGGGTTGCTCCGGCACCGTCGATCCCACGGGCAACGCCTCGTGCAGCATCCAGATCCAGCAGACGGCGGGAACCTACCCGGTGGTCGCCACCGCGCTGGGCAACAACTACTACGACGCGAGCTCGTCCAGCGCCACGTTCGACGTTTCGGCCGACACCACGCTGGTCCGCTACACCGGCCCGACGCTGATCGCGAACGGCCGGCCGGTGACGGTCTCCGCCCGCTTCACCGACACGTTCACCAACCAGGCGGTGGCGGGGCTCGAGATCGCCTTCGCGCTCGGGGCGCAGGGCTGCTCGGGCATCACCGACATCGACGGCAGGGCGAGCTGCACCATCTCCACGGTGGCGCAGCCCCTCGGTCCCACGTCGATCGCATCGAGCTTCGCCGGCAACGGCTATTACCTGGCCACGTCCGCCAGCACCAGCGTGCTGGTTTTCGCGCATCCGTCCGGAGGCGGCTCGTTCGTGATCGGCAAGAACGCGGCCGGCGTGGGCAGGGCGGTGACGTTCTGGGGATCGCAATGGGCGACGATCAACCTGCCGAGCGCACCCTCGAGCTTCAAGGGCTTCGCGGCCATGCCGGCGCTGCCGGTCTGCGGCACCGGCTTCAGCACATCGACCGGCAGCAGCTCGAATCCTCCCGCGACGGTGCCCGCGTACATGGCGGTGATCGCCACCACCTCGGTGACCACGTCGGGCTCGACGATGTCCGGCGACAGCCCGATCATCGTGATCGTCAAGACGGCGCCCGGCTACGCGCCGAGCCCCGGACACGACGGCACCGGCACCGTCGTCGCCATCCTCTGCGGCGGCCCGCCGGGTGCAGCGCACTGAGCCGACGCCGGAAGCGCGAGGCCGCCGCTCATCACTTGCCGCGCTGGCCGACGAGCGGCGGCAGCTTCGTGGGACCGAAGGCCACGTTGTGCTCGGAGTCGAGCAGCAGCCGGTCTCCCTCGAAGCGGAAATTCAAGGTCGAATAGAACGGCGTCTCGTAGGCGGCGATCTTGACCGTGAACGTGTCTTGCACCGTCCAGGCCCCGCTGGCGGCGACGAGGGGATGCGCGGGCACTCCCAGGAAACGGTCGAGACCGTTCGCGAAGCCGTCACGGCTCCGCGCCCACGATCCGAGCCCGATCGCGGTCCGCGTCTCGCCGGTGGCCGTGCGCACGAGGAGCGCCGGCGATGCGGCATCGAGGTCGAGCGCTGCGGCCTGGAGACCGCGGTCGTTCTCGGGGAAGTCGTACCACTTCCCCGACACGTCCTGCGCGACGGACGCGGTGGCCGTTCCGATTGGGACCCGGACCGTCAATCCCGCGAGCTTCTTCTCCAGCGCCCGCCGGCCCGCGGCGTCTACCGGAATCGCCTCCGTCTTCATCGCGGGCAGCAGCGTCTCCCAGACGAGGTTCATCACGCGCTGCATGTCGCGCACGCCGCTCGTGATCGTGACGACGGCGTCGAGGGCGGGCACCACGAGGCAGTACTGGCCGAACGCACCGTCTCCCCGATAGGAATCGTGGCGCGAGCGCCAGAACTGATAGCCGTAACCCTGGTCCCAGTCGCTGATGGGTGATGACCCGTTCGACGTCTGCCGCGCCGTCGCTTCGTCGACCCAGGCCGCGGGCACGAGCTGCCGCCCCTTCCACATCCCGCGTTGGAGATAGAGCTGCCCGAACCGCGCGATCTCCTCCGTGCGCGCCAGCAAACCCCAGGCGCCGGCCGAGATTCCCTCGGGGCTGGCCACCCAGGTGGGGTTCTCGAAGCCCAGCGGGTCGAAGAGCCGGGGGCGCAGGTAGTCCAGCACGCTCGCACCGGTGGCCTTCTGCACGATCGCCGAGAGCATGTACGTGCCGGGGGAGTTGTAGAGGAAGTGCGTCCCTGGCTTGAAGGGCACGGGGTGGGCCAGGAACTTCTTCGTCCACGGATCGTCCTTGGCCCCCGAGGGCGCGTCGCGGCGCCAGAGGGACGCCTCCGTCTGGTTGCCGGTGGACATGCGCAGGAGGTCGCGCACGCGCATCGCCGTGAGGTTGGCGGAGGGCTCCGCGGGCGCATCCTCCGGGAACATCTTCAACACCTGGTCGTCGAGGGTCAGCTTCCCCTCCGCGATGGCCAGCCCGACCGCGGTGGAGGTGAAGCTCTTGCTCAGCGAGTAGAGGACGTGGGGGGTCTTGGCATCGTAGGGAGTCCACCACCCTTCCGCGACGACGTACCCGTGGCGCACGATCATGAAGCTGTGCATCGCGTCGATGTCGGTGTCGGCGACCTCGACGAACGCGAGGATGTCAGAGGGTGAGATCCCCTGCCGCTCCGGCGTGCTGCGCGGCAGCGCCGCGTCCGACGGCGGCTCCGCGGCGCGCGAGGGCAAGGCGAGAAGGCCGACCAGAGCCGCCGCCGCCAGCGGTGCGGTCAGACGAAGACGCGCTCTCGTGACGACAGGCCGGCAATCGATCTCGTCGCGCATGCGGTGACTGTATATGCGCGCGCCCAGGTCCTGTCCAGCGCGAGACCCGCGCGTCCTAGAATCCCCTGATCGGACGGAGGCGCTGCATGCAGGCAAAGAGGGTCGCGCTGGTCACCGGAGCGGGCAGCGGCATCGGCAAGGCGGCGGCGCTGGCGCTGCTGAAGGACGGCTACCACGTCGTGCTGGTGGGCCGCCGCCAGGACAGGCTCGAACAGACCGCCGCGGAATCGGGGGCCCCCGACCGCGCGCTCGTCCTGCCCGCCGACATCACCAAGGACGCCCAAGTGAAGGAGGTCTTCGCCAAGACCCGAGCGGCCTGGGGCCGGCTCGACGTCCTCTTCAACAACGCGGGCACGGGGGCGCCGGCGGTGCCGATGGAGGACCTGCCCATCGCAAAGTTCCGCGAGGTGGTGGAGCTGAACCTCGTGGCCATGTTCGTGTGCACCCAGGAAGCGATCCGCATCATGAAGGCGCAGGACCCGCGGGGAGGCCGCATCATCAACAACGGCTCGATCTCCGCCCATGTTCCGCGGCCGATGTCGGTGGCCTACACCGCCACCAAACACGCCGTCACCGGGCTCACCAGGTGCATCTCGCTCGACGGGCGCAAGGACGACATCACGGCCAGCCAGATCGACATCGGCAACGCCTCGACCGATCTGGCCGCGCGCATGGCCCAGGGCGTCCCGCAGGCCGACGGCTCGGTCCGGCCCGAGCCGCTGATGGACGTCGAGCACGTCGGCAACGCCGTCCTGTACATGGCGAACCTGCCCCTCGACGCCAACGTGCAGTTCATGACCCTCATGGCGACGAAGATGCCGTTCATCGGCCGCGGTTAGGGTCGACTGAAGGCTACAGCGCCCCTCGCTTCAACTCCTCCACCGCGTAGTGGCAGGCCCGCGCCGTGAGCGCCATGTAGGTGAACGAGGGGTTCTGGCAGGCGGTGGACGGCATGCAGGAGCCGTCGGTCACGAACACGTTGGGCGACTCGTGGCACTGGTTGAAGGCGTTCAAGAACGACGTCTTCGGGTCCCGGCCCATGCGCGCCGTGCCCATCTCGTGGATGACCTCGCCCGGAACGGGCTCCCGCTCGAAGCCCTGCACGGATTCGCAGCGCGCGGCCTTCAGCATCTCGGTGGCCGTCTCCTTGACGTCCTTGAGCATCGCGCGTTCGTTGTCGGAATAGGCCATGTCGACCTGCAGCAGCGGCAGCCCCCAACGGTCGCGTCGCTCGCGGCTCAGGCTCACCGTGTTCTCGTAGCGGGGCAGGGTCTCGCAGTACCCCTCCATGTAGGCGTACCAGTCTCCGGGACGCGACATCGACTCCTTGAGATCCGCCCCGATCCCGGGCCCATCGTTTCCCCGCCGCCATCCCGAGCGTCCGGTGTAGACCTCGAACGCGTAGCCGCGCGTGAACGGACGTCCCTCTCCCGGCCGCAGGTTGCGGAAGCGCGGGATGTACATGCCCGAGGGGCGCCGGCCCTTGTAGTACTTGTCCGAGAGGCCGGAATAGGCGCCGAGGGCTCCGGCGGCATTCGTGTGGTCCATCAAGTAATGACCGAGCACGCCGCTGCCGTTGGCGAAGCCGTTCGGGAAGCGGTCCGAGGTCGAGTGGAGGAGGAGTCCCGTGGTGGCCAGGGTGGACGCGTTCAGGAAGACGAGGCGCGCGTAGAACTCTTCCGCCTTCCCCGTCTCCGCGTCGATGACGCGCACGCCTTTGGCGCGGCCCGTTTCGTGGTCGCCGATCAGGCTGTGGGCGATGGAATGGGGACGGAGAGTCAGCCGCCCCGTGGCCGCCGCGGCGGGGAGGGTCGAAGAGTTGCTCGAGAAGTACGCGCCGTAGGGACAGCCGCGGTGGCAGAGGTTGCGCCCCTGGCAGGCGCCGCGCCCGTTGTGGGGCCGCGTCAGCACGGCCACGTGGCTCATGATCAGGTTCCGGCCGGGGAACGACGTCGCGATGCTCTGCCGCAGGTGCTGCTCGAAGCAGTTCATCTCGAAGGGTGGCAGCAGGTCGCCCTCGGGAAGCTGGGGGAGTCCGGCCTTCTCGCCGCTGATGCCGATGAAGGCCTGCACGCGGTCGTACCAGGGCGCGAGGTCCGCGTAGCGCAGCGGCCAGTCGATCCCGACTCCCTCCTCGAGGTTGGCTTCGAAGTCCAGGTCGCTCCACCGGAAGCAGTGGCGCGACCAGAGGAGCGAGCGCCCGCCGACCTGATAGCCCCGGAACCAGTGGAACGGCTTCTTCTGCTCGTAGGGATGATCGACGTCCTTCACCAGGAAGTGCTTCACGTCCTGGCCGAACAGGAAGGACAACTGGCTCTGGATGGGATAGTCCTGCAGGTCCTGCTGGGTGGGGAGGTTGCCGTACGGAAGGTCCCAGGGATCGAGGCGGGCGGTGGGGTAGTCCTTGACGTGCGCGACGGGGCCGCCCCGCTCCAACACGAGCGTGCGCAGCCCGGCCTCGGTCAGCTCCTTGGCCGCCCATCCTCCGGTCATGCCGGAGCCCACGACGATCGCGTCGTAGGTCTGCGCGTCTACCACGTGGCCCAGCCTTTCTGACCGGGCCGAAGGTCCAGGCACCCGTGGAACCCTCCGGGCACCGCCTCGTAGGCCAGCACCTGGGTGGCCCCGATCCGCGAGGTGAAGAAGCCCACGAGAGTGAGCTCCTTCAGGATGCGGATGAAAGAGCCTCGCGCCCCGCTGTCGGGCGCGTAGCTCGCGGCATCGAGCCGTGCGAGGAGCGCATGCCGTTGTTCGGGCGCGCAGGCCTCGAAGGGCTGCCCGTGCCGGGCCTGGCACTGGTCGGCGAGGGCCTCGAGCCCGCCCACGAAGATCTGCTGCTCCGCGGGCGAGTAGCAGTCGCGCAGGGCCAGGTCGACGAAGACCTGGACGCGGGCCTGTCGGGCGCCCGGGGTGTCGGTGGCGGGGAGGATCGTGTCCACCAGCGCTTCCAGCATCGCTGCGCGCGGGGGACGGATCCATCGCGGCGTCCAGGCCTCGCCCGTGGCGTCGAGCCCGGCCGCGACCTCCGCCGCTCCCGCCAGGACGGAGGGGAAGAGCGTGTGCGCCGTCACCGCCGAAAGTGCCTTGAGCGAATCGCGTCGGTTCACCGCGGACCTCCGCGCCGACTCTATCAGCGGTCGGGTCATCAGGAGGTTGACCGCGTCCACCTCCCGGCGTAGCCTGCCTCCCGTCCCCGTGAAGTCAGAACGCTGGCCGCAGGTTCGCGAGGTTCTGGACAGGGCCATTGCCCTGCCCTTGGACCAACGCGCGCCTTACCTGGACGAGGCCTGCGCGGGTGACGCGGAGCTGCGCAGCGAGGTCGACTCCCTCCTCGGCTCGTACGACGGGGCCGGCCGCGCGTTTCTCGAGGATCCCGTGGCCGATCTGGGAGGCGCGATCCTGGACATGGGCGCCCGTCCCAACCGCATCGGGCGCCGGATCGGCGTGTACCAGATCGTGGAAGAGATCGGTCACGGTGGCATGGGCGAGGTCTATCGAGCCGTCCGCGCCGATGGCCAATACACGAAGGAAGTCGCCATCAAGCTCGTCCGGGGTGGGTTCGATGGCGACTCGCTCTCGGAACGCTTCCGCACCGAGCGTCAGATCCTGGCCTCGCTCGATCATCCGAACATCGCCCGGCTGCTCGACGGGGGGAGCGACGACGGCGTCCCCTACCTGGTCATGGAGCTGATCGAGGGCACGCGCATCGACTCCTACTGCGACGAGCGCCGGCTTCCCGTCACGGAACGCTTGCGCCTGTTCCGCCACATCTGCGCCGCCGTGCAGTATGCGCATCAGCGGCTGGTCATCCATCGTGACCTCAAGCCGAACAACATCCTCGTCACGAAGGAAGGCTCGCCCAAGCTCCTGGACTTCGGTATCGCCAAGATCCTCGACCCCGCGCATGGCGCACGCACCACGCGGGCCGGACCGATGACGCCGGAATATGCGAGCCCGGAGCAGGTGCGGGGCGACCCGATCACCACCGCCTCCGACGTGTACGCGCTGGGGATCGTCCTCTACGAGCTGCTCACGGGTCGCTCTCCGCATCCGTGCGATACCCGGAGCCCCCTGGAACTGTCGCGGGCCGTGTGTGAGACGGAGCCGGGCCGGCCGAGCGCCGTCGTCGTCAGGCCAGCGCTGGCCCGCGACACCGATGGCGGTCAGCCGTCGACGCCGGAGGAGCTGAGCGGCTGCCGCGAGGGATCGCCGGCCCGGCTCCGCCGTCGTCTCGCGGGTGACCTCGACGCCATCGTCCTGAAGTCGCTCCGGAAGGAGGCGCAGCGACGCTACGCGAGCGTCGACCAGCTCTCCGAGGACATCCGCCGTCACCTGGAAGGGCTGCCGATCACGGCGGCCAGGGGATCGCTGAGATACCGCGCGCGCAAGTTCGTCACCCGCCACAAGCTCGCCATGGCCGCGAGCGCGATGGTGCTTCTCGCCGTCCTGGGGGGCGCGTACGCCACCTGGCGGCAGGCGCGCATCGCGCGGCGGCAGGCGGCAATCGCGGAATCGGAGAGAGCGCGCGCGGAGAGGCGATTCGGTGACGTGCGCAAGCTCGCCAACTCCGTGATCTTCGAGCTCCATGACTCGATCCAGGACCTGCCGGGGGCGACGGCCGCCCGCAAGCTGCTCGTGGAAAGAGCCCTCGAGTATCTCGACAGTCTCGCCGGGGAATCGAAGGGGGATGCCTCCTTGCAGGGAGAGCTGGCCGATGCCTACCAGCGCATCGGAGACGTGCAGGGCGGCCCCTTCGGACCGAACGTCGGCGACACGGCCCTGGCCCTGCAGAGTTACCGCAAGGCCCTGAGCATCCGTCGGGCCCTGATGGCGGCCGGTACGCACGGCGTGAGCGAGTCGATCCGCTTCGCGGAAGCCTCACGCCTGCTCGGCAGCGCCCTCGCGGTCAATGGCGACATGTCCGGCGCCCTCGTGCATTCACGGCAGGCCGTGGAAGCCCTCGAAGCCCTCCTTCCGCGACACGCGCGGGATCCGCGCGTGCTGACCGAGCTCACCCGGGATTACAGCGCAGAGGCGGACATCATGGCCAGCGTTCTCAGTATCCACAACCTGCGTGACATTGAAGGCGCGCTCGCGCTCCGGAAGCGCCAATTGGCGACCGCGGAGCAGCTGATCGAGCTCGAGCCCGGCAAGGCGGAGACGCAACGGATCCTGGCCGATGCGCGGAGCGGAATGGGCGATCAGCTGTTGCTCACCGGGCAGCGGCGGGAGGCGCTGGAGCACTATCTCGACGCAAGGCGGATCTTCGAGAACATGGCGGCGGGCACGACCACCACCAAGGGACTCTTCGACGTCCACGACGCCCACTTCCGGCTGAGCGCCGTCCATCTCGCGAACGGCCAGTTGGATCAGGCTCTGGCCAGCATCCGGAGAGCGCTGGTCCTCATGCAGGAGCTGCGATCGAGGGATCCCCAGAACATGCAGGCCAGCCTGGTCCTGGCCGCGGACTACGCCAATCTCGCCGACATCAGCTCGCGCCTGGGCAAGCGGGGCGAGGCCGACGACGCCCTCGCGAAGGCTCTCGCCATCGACGCCGAACTGAAAAGGAAGCATCCGGGAACCGCGGAGTTCCGGCACCTGCGGTGCCAACGTTTCCAGATCGCGGGTGAGGTGTGCAATCGTTTCCGCGAGTATGCGCAGGCTCTTCGCTACTACGGCCAGGGCATCGATCTGCTCCTGGAGATGAAGAAGGAGGACCCGGCCAACGGCGGGGTGCACCTGCTCCTGGCCCTCGCCTACAACGGAATGGCGGCGGTGCAAACGCGATTGGGTCAGTCCTCGACGGCGACGCGGACGTACGGCCTGGCCCTGGAAGCCCTGGCCCCGGATCTGGCTTCGAAGTCCCCCGGCGGAGACGTCGTCTACACCTACGCGACGTCCTACGCCGGGTTGGGGGACGTCGAAGCCGGGCTGGCGGATGCCCTCGCCCACGACCCGGCCCGGCGCACGGCGCATCGGCGCCAGGCGCTCACCTGGTACGACGTCAGCCTGAGCACCTGGAGCAAGGTCAGTGAGCCTGGCCTCGTCAGCCCGAGTGCCTACGACTGCATTCCGGCGTCGGTGGTCGCGGAAAGGCGCGCCAAGGTGGCCGCCGCGCTCAGCGGACGACGCGCGGCCGGTCCCTAGCGGCCATGCACCTTGACCGTCAGGTACCGGAGACGCCCGTCCACGGCCTTGATCCAATGGGCCACGCCCGGGCGGATCGAGATCAGGTCACCCGCGCCGATGGCCAGCTCGGAGCCGCCCCGGATCGCCGGGCCCCGCTGCTCGCCGGGTGCGGTGATCGTGGCGTCCACGATGGTGCCACCCGTGACCAGCGTCCCTCCTCCGGCCAGGACGTACCACACGTCGGTGTCGCCCTCGTGCCGCTCGGCCAGGCCGGGCGCGTCGCGCTCCGTGGCGTGCACGCGCCAGCCCTCGTCCTCCGCGACCACGCCACCCCGGCCTCCGGGGGACGGCGCCGCGCGCTCGATCTTGTCGGCGATGGCGGCGCCCTTGACGATCTGGACACCCGGAGACACTTCGTCCGCGGGCAGCGCGGGAGAGGCAGCCGCCCACGCGAGGGCGAGGACGAGCGAAGAAAGACCCGACGCGTGCCGGAAGAGGGCCATGTGCGCTCCTTCGTGATCATGCGAGCGTAGCGCACGGGCCCGGCTACAATCCATGCCCCGTGCTCCCCCACACGAGAGAGGTCTCATGAAGGTACTCGCCGTCATCCCGGCCCGCGGCGGATCCAAGTCGATCCCGCGCAAGAACCTCGTCGACGTCGCGGGGCGTCCGCTCATCGCCTGGGCCATCGCGGCGGCACGCGAGGCGAAGCGGCTCGACCGGGTGATCGTCTCGACCGAAGACGAGGAGATCGCGGAGACCGCGCGCAAATGGGGCGCGGAGGTGCCGTTCGTGCGGCCGCCGGAGCTGGCCACCGACACCGTGAGCCTCATCCCCGTCATCCAGAATGCGCTCGCGGCCATGGACGGCCTGGGCTTCCGCGCGGACGCGGTCGTGTCGATGCAGGCCACCTCGCCCGGGCTTCGAGGCGCCGACCTGGATGCCGCCGTGGCCAAGCTCGAGGAGTCCGGCGCGGACTCCGTGGCCACGGTCCTCAAGGTCGAGCACGAGCATCCCTACTGGGCGAAACGGCTCGAGGGCGACCGCGTGCGCCCGTTCTCCGCGGAGACCAACGAGAGCTACCTCCAGCGCCAGGACCTGCCCCCGGCCTACGTCTTCGACGGCGCCATCTTCGTCCGCCGCCGGCGGCTGCTCGAGGAGTGGAGCGGGCGCGACTTCGGCCTGGGCGCGGACGTGCGCGGCCTGCCCCTTTCCGCGGAGAGCTCGCTGCACATCGACGACCCGATCCATCTGGAGGTCGCGCGCGTGGTGCTGGCGCGACGCGCGCAACACCTCGAGTAGTGGTTGAAACGACTCGTCCCGGAACGAGTCGTCCCGAGGTCGGCTAGCAGCGGCCTAGGCGCCGATCGCCTCCGTCGCGACCTCCAGCGGCCGCCTCCGCGGCAGGAGCACGCCCGCCACCCAGCCCACTCCGAACATCACGGCGTGTGCGAGCAGCGCCGTGTAGTAACCGTGCACGGCGTCGAGCGGGGCCACGCGCAGGACGTCGGGGAACCACGGCGCCGGAGACACGGCGCGGTAGAGAGACAAGGCGAGCGTCGCGCCGATGGCGAGGGCCGCGCTCCTCCCGTCGCCGCGCCTGGTGAGGAACCCGAGGAGGTAGAGCCCCAGGAGCCCGCCCGAAGTGAGGGCGATGAGCCGGATGGCCGCGTCCTCGAGCGTCTTCGTCCGCGCCTCCAGGAGCAGCAGGGCGCCCGCGACCATGGCGACGGTGGCGAGCCATGACAGCGACCGGGCCACGAGCAGGTAGTGCCGGTCGTCGCGCGCCTTCGAGACGTGGCGCCGGTACACGTCCACCACGCCCACGGTGGCGATCGCGTTCAGCGCGGAGTTCAGGGTGGACATCGCCGCGGCGAGCACCCCCGCCACCACGAGTCCCTTGAACCCGACCGGAAGCTGCGTCACCACGAAATGCGGGACGATGCGCTCCGCAGTCACCGTGCCGGCCAGGATTCCCGTGGACGTCGGCGTCGGATGGAGCTGGAAGAAGACCCAGAGCGCGGTGCCCAGGAACTGGAAAGAGATCCACAGCGGGAGCATCCAGCAACAGCCGATCCAGAGCGCCCGCCGCGCCTCGCGCGTGCTCGCGGAGGCGCAGTATTTCTGGACCATGTTCTGGTTGCAGGCGTACTCGGTCAGCCAGTGGCCGAGCCCGACGAGCAGCATCATGCTCACGCTCTTCTCGGTGAGCGTGAGCCGCATCGTCGTCGGATGCAGCGCGCCGTCGGACCCGAGGTCCCAGAAGGACAGCTTGCCGTGGGCCCAGGCCGTGGCCACGATCTCACTCAGGCCGCCAGGGACCTTCCAGAGGACGACAGCCAGACAGGCCACGCCGCCCAGGGTCAGGATCACGGTCTCCGCGACGTCGGTCCACACCACCGCCTCGATCCCTCCCACCCCGGTGTAGCCGCCGACGAACAGTCCGGCGACCAGGATGCTCGCCTCGGGGCTCAGCCCGGTCAGCTCGTGGGTGAGCTGTCCGAGCAGGAACAAGATCAGGCTGATGCGGAGGAGCTGGCCGACCACGAAGGTGAAGGCCCCGTAGAGCCGCGTCGACGGACCGAAGCGCGCCTCCAGGAACTCGAACGCGGTGGTGGTCCGGCCGTCGCGGTAGATCCGCAGGAAGAAGAGCGATCCCGCCAGCACGCCCAGCGGGAGCACGAAGTTCGGGAGCATGCGCAGCCAGGCCGTCTTGTAGGCGTCGGCGGGCAGGGCCATGAAGGTGATCGAGCTGATGGCGGTGCCCGCGATCGAGAAGCCGACGGCCCAGCCGGGCATGGCGCGGCCGCCGACGAAGTACCCCTCGGTGGTGCGAGCGCGCCGGCGCGCGGCCCAGGCGATCCAGGACATCCCCGCGAAGTACGCGGCGATGACGGCCCAGTCCAGGAACGGGATCGACACGCGGGGATCCTATGCGAACGCCCGGCTACAATGCCCGTCTTCCCTGGAGGCGAACATGTCGCACGATTGGAGTCGCCGGACCTTCCTCTCCGCCGCGGGCGCCGGCCTCCTACCTCGGCAGGTGTTCTCGCGCCTCCTCGCCCCGGCCAGTGGGGGATCGGCATCCAAGGCGCGCCTGGCCGAGATCGATACCATCGCGCACCGAGGCCCATTCACGCCGTCGTGGGAATCGCTGGAAGGCTTCACGGTCCCCCAGTGGTACGTGGACGGAAAGTTCGGGATCTTCATTCATTGGGGCGTCTACTCCGTGCCCGCCTTCGGCAACGAGTGGTACCCGCGGAACATGTACAAGGCCGGGACCGACGAGTTCAAACATCACGTCGCCACCTACGGACCGCAGGCGCGCTTCGGCTACAAGGACTTCATCCCGCTCTTCAAGGCCGAGCGGTATGACGCGCGCCAGTGGGCCTCGCTGTTCAAGCAGGCGGGGGCGAGGTTCGTCGTGCCCGTCGCCGAGCATCACGACGGCTTCCCCCTGTACGCCTATCCCTTCACGGAGTGGTCGGCGGCCCGGATGGGACCCAAGCGCGACACCATCGGTCTGCTCGCCGACGCCGTTCGCGAGGCCGGGCTCGTCTTCGGCGCCTCCTCGCATCGCGCCGAGCACTGGTGGTTCTTCGACCAGGGCATGACCTTCGATTCCGACGTGCGCGATCCGCGCTATGCGGGACTCTACGGCCCCGCGCGCGACCAGAAGGCGGCGGAGAGCCAGGCTGCGCCCCCGGACCAGGACTACCTCGACGACTGGCTGCTCCGCACCTGCGACCTGGTGGACCGTCATCGTCCCCAGCTCCTCTGGTTCGACTGGTGGATCGCGCAGCCCGCCTTCCAGGCCCACCTCAAGAGGTTCGCGGCCTTCTATTACAACCGCGGGGCCTCCTGGAACGAGGGCGTGGCCATCAACTACAAGAAGCACGGGGGCGAGTCGTTCCCGGATGCCGCCGGCGTCCTCGACGTCGAGAGGGGCCAGCTGGCGGCCATCCGCCCGCACTTCTGGCAGACCGATACCGCCGTGGCCAAGAACTCGTGGGGCTACACCACGCACCAGGAGTACAAGACGGCAGCCAGCATCGTCGAGGACCTCGTCGACATCGTCAGCAAGAACGGCGCGCTGCTCCTCAACATCGGCCCGCGGCCCGACGGCACCATTCCCGAAGCGGATGAGGCGATCCTGCGGCAGATCGGCGCCTGGCTGTCGACCAACGGGGAGGCCGTCTACGGCACCCGGCCCTGGCGGGTCTTCGGCGAGGGCCCGACAGAGGTGGTCGCGGGACCGTTCGCCGACACCAAGAGAAAGCCGTTCACGGCGGAGGACATCCGCTTCACGGCCCGGGCGGATACCCTCTACGCGACGGCCCTGGCCTGGCCGGAGTCCGGGCGGATCGTGGTCCGATCCCTGGCGCGGCCGGGAGGACGCGAGGATTCAGCGGTAGCCAAGGTGGACCTGCTCGGTCACGACCAAGGGGTCCGCTGGGAGCAGACGGCGGAAGGGCTGGTCGTGACGCTGCCCGGCGCCCCGCCCACCTCGGCTCCTCTCTCCCTGCGTATTGGTTTCTCGGCGCCCCGGTAGAAGTCGAGGAGGTCAGCCGGACGTCGAACGCTCGGCCAGCTCGCGATACCGGCGCGGAGTGATGCCGAGCAGGCGGACGAAGGCGCGACGCATCACGTCGGCGCTCCCGAATCCCGCGGCCGAGGCCACCTGCTTGAGCCCTCGATCCGTGCGCTCGAGCTGACGGCGCGCCGCCTCCACGCGCGCCTGCAGCACGTACTGCGACGGCGTCCGGCCGACTTCCCGGGTGAAGACGCGCTCGAAGTTGCGGACGCTCATCGCCATCCGGTCCGCGAGGTCCTCCACGGACAGCCGCGTCTCGAAGTGCTCGGCGATCCAGATCTGCAGCTCGCGGATGGACGTCATCTCGGAGGCCTGAGAGGCAAGGGAGACACTCATCTGCGGCTGTCCACCCGGGCGCCGTAGGAACAGCACGAGCTCGCGCGCGGCCTCGTGGGCGAGGGCCGCCCCGCAATCCTCTTCCACCCAGGCCAGCGCGAGATCGATGCCCGCGGAGAAGCCGGCCGACGTGTAGATCTTCCCGTCCTTCACCCAGACCGGGTCGTGCTCGACGCGCACGTCCGGATAGCGCTTGGCCAGCTCGCGGCCGAACTTCCAGTGCGCGGTCGCCCGGCGCCCACTGAGCAGGCCGGCCTCCGCGAGCAGGAAGGCGCCGACGCACACCGCGCCGATCCGCCGGACCTCGCCCGCCATCCTCTTCAGCCAGGCCGATAGGGCGGCGTCGCGCACCGATCGGCTGCCGAGACCGCAGACGAGGAGCACGGAATCGGGCGCGCCCTCGACCTTCTTGAAATGATGCCGGGCGACGAAGGTGAGCACGCCGCCCTCGCCGTCGACGGTCAGACGGTCCGCGTTCGTGACGACCTCGATCGTGTAGATCGTCCGGCCGGCCAGGCGGTTGACGGAGTTGAACACCTGGAGGGGCCCCACCAGATCGAGCTCGTCGACGGGCGAGACGACGACGACGACGATCCGGCGGCTCGGAGTCTGGCGCGATCTCCTCGACGGGGACGGCATGCGTGCCCTCACTCTCTCGCCGTGCCTGCCGGGGTGCAAGCTCGCGAGAGCGCGATGGCGGATTCCGTCGGATCTGTGTCGCAAAACGGAGTGTTCTCCTCCGTTAGGATGCCTTCGGTGACTGCGGGGTCATCGCGAGGAGCTCATGCGGCATCGTTGGCCTGGGATCGTCGGTGTGGTGCTGCTGGCGGGCACAGCGCATCCGGCACCCCTGGTCGCTCCGCCAGGCGCGCCCGCTGAGCGTGGCCCCTACGCACGCATCGCGGTCCTGCGTCCGCACGACGGAGACACCGTCGACTTCGAAGCCGGGTACATCCGCCACCTCGAGTGGCACCGGCAGGCCAAGGACACGTGGGTCTGGTACGGCTGGACCATCTGGGCCGGTGAACGACAGCGCTGGTTCGTTTACGCGACGTTCGGGCACTCGGCGGCCAGCCTGGACAACCCGGTGCCTCCGGCGGAGGACGAGCGCGACAACATCGCCAACGTCACACCTCACGCCGAGTTCGTGGGGAACGCGCTGTACGAGTACCTGCCCGCGCTCTCACGTGGTACGGGGGAGCCGCAACCGACGCCTCGGCTCGAGCTCACGACCGTGGACCTCGGCGCCGGGGCGGGCAAGGATTTCGAGGCGGCCCTCGCCGCGAGCCAACCCACGCTTCAGGGCCAGACGCTCTGGTACCGGATGGTGGCGGGTGGAGCCGCTCCGCGCTACGTCCGACTGCGGCCGCGGCCCAGCCTGTCGGCGATCCTCGAAGGCAGCAGCGAGCAGGCGCTCCCGGACGCGGTCCACGCGCTCATCGCGAAGACGACGGTGGAGATCCTGACCTTGAGGCCCACGATGAGCTACGGCATCGGGTCTCCGGCGCGCGACTGATGCAACCCGAGGTCCGCCATATCCGCGGCGCGTGCGCGCTCGACTGCCCCGACACCTGCAGCTGGATCGTGACCGTCGAGGGAGGCGAGCCGGTCTCCCTGCGCGGTGATCCCCGCCATCCCTTCACGCGCGGATCGCTGTGCAACAAGGTCGAGGACTACCTGGCGTACGCACGGTCGCGCGACCGCCTGCTCCATCCCTTGCGTCGCGTCGGACCGAAGGGCAGCGGCGAGTTCGAGCGGATCTCGTGGGACGAGGCCCTGGACAGGATCGCGGCGGGGCTCGGCGAGGTGATCGCAAGGCACGGCGCGGAGGCGATCTGGCCGTTCCTCGGCACCGGCAGCATGGGACTCCTCCAGGGGATCTACGGCGCCGGACGCCGGCTGTGGAACGTGCTGGGCACATCTCGTCACGTGGTGACGATCTGCACGATCGCGGGCGGCTTCGGCACCGGCTACACGCTGGGTGACAACCGCGTGGGGATGGACCCGGAGACCCTGCGCTTCTCGAAGCTCGTCGTCCTCTGGGGCGCGAACGTCCTGTCGACCAATCCGCACCTGTGGCGGTCGGTCCTGGAGGCGCGGCGCGGCGGCGCGCTCGTCGTCGCCATCGATCCGATCCGAACCCGCACCGCGGAGCAGAGCGACTGGCACCTGGCGCCGATACCCGGGACCGACGCCGCGCTGGCGCTCGGCCTGTTGCATGTCGTGCTGGCCGAAGGCAGGGAAGATCGGGAGTTCATCGATCGGGCCACCGTCGGATGGGAAGCGTTTCGCCGGCGCATCCTCGAGTTCCCGCCGTCGCGCGTGGCCGCGATCACCGGGCTTCCGACTGAGTCCATCGTCGAGCTGGGCCAGCGACTGGCCGAGACGCGGCCGACCGGCATCCGCATCGGCATCGGCCTCCAGCGCCACGGCGGCGGGGGAATGGCGGTGCGGACGATCACCTGCATTCCCGGCGTCACCGGTGACTGGCGCTACGCGGGCGGCGGCGCCAGTTACGACACGCGCGGCTTCTTCGGCCTGAACTGGGCCGCGCTATGGCGCGACGATCTCCGGCCCCGGCCCACGCGCGAGCTGCACATGACGCGCCTCGGGGAAGGGCTGCTCGAGACCGACGGTCCGCCGGTCAAGGCCTTGTTCGTGTACGCCAGCAATCCCGCGGCGAGCGTCCCGCATCAGACGAAGGTCCGGCGCGGCCTGGCGCGCGGCGATCTGTTCACGGTCGTGGTCGAGCACTTCCTGACCGACACCGCGCGCTACGCCGATATCGTGCTCCCCGCGACCATGCAGATCGAGCACCGCGATCTGCTCATCGCGTACGGACACTTGTATCTGGCCTGGAACGAGCCGGCGGCGCCGCCTCCGGGCGAGTGCCTGCCCACGACGGAGATCTTCCGTCGCCTCGCGCGCGGAATGGGCCTGGAGGCGGCCCCGCTCTACGACAGCGACGAAACGATGGCGCGGCAGGTCCTGGACAGCGGACACTCGTCGCTCCGCGGCATCACGCTCGAGGAGCTCAAGGCCCGCGGCTGGATGCGGCTCCGCTATCCCGATCCGTTCGTCCCCTTCGCGACCGGCTTCCCGACCCCGTCCGGCAAGCTCGAGCTGGTCTCCGAACGGATGGCGCAGGCCGGACTCGATCCCGTCGCCGGCTACACGCCCGCGCACGAGACGTCGCAGCGAGACACCGCGCTGGCCCGCGACTACCCGCTCGCCCTCGTCACGCCCGCCAATCACTTCTTCCTGAACTCGCTTTTCGCCAACGTTCCGCGCCAGCAGCGGCGGGCGGGCGCGGTCACGCTCGTCATCCATCCCGACGACGCCGCGCCGCGGGGCATTGCGACGGGAGACGAGGTGCGTGTCGCCAACGCGCGAGGCTCGTTCGTCGCCCTCGCCGACGTGAGCGATCGCGTTCGCCCGGGAGTCGTGGCCAGCCCGAAAGGGCGATGGCCGGGCCACGCGAAGGAGGGCACGAACGTCAATGCGACCGTCGACGAGCGCGACTCCGACATGGGTGGCGGTGCCGTCTACCATGACAACCGCGTTCGCGTGGACAAGTCGGCCTGTCCGTCCTCCACTGGTCCATCGGCGTTGTAAAGCGGGGCCAGATGGATTCCATGGCGTGCGGCCATCGTCTCGATCTCCTCCACGCGCTCCGGAATGATGGACCCTCTTCCCTGGGAGAAAGGCTCGAACCGTTGCTCCAGGGCCAGAGCCATGCCTTCGAGCAGACATCCATGGACCACGTCGGGAAACGGATGCCGATTCAGGATTCCCCGAAAATCAGGGGCGAATCGTAGTCCGCCCGTGACCTGTCCCAGACCGCCAAAGAAGACCCTGGCGCCAGGCATCTCCGCCCTCGGAGACAAGTTCTTTGGATAGCCCGCATCGCAAACGACGGCGTGGGGCGCGATCCGGCCCAACCGCAGGGAAGGGGACGCCAGGCTCGCCGCGCAGATCACGACGTCGGCCTCTGCGGAGAAGTGCTGGAGATCGGTCGCGATCTCCACCTCGACTCCATCGGCTCGCAGCTCCGCGGCGAGCCGGCGTAGTCTCTCGACGTTGCGTGCGCTGAGCAGCACGCGTCTCACCATGGGGGCCAGGCAGCGGGCGCAGCCGGAACCCACATCTCCGGTTGCGCCGACGATGAGCAGCGTCGATCTCGAGAGGCTCCGGCCCTCGAGCGCGCACATCTTCTCGATGCCCTGAACGATGAAACCAACCGTCAGCGTATTGCCGGTCGTGAAGACCGTACGGTCTCGTTCCGGCAGTTGATCGAAGTTGCCCTCGATCAGGATGGAGCTGAAGCCGCCGAGACTCACGATCTTCGCGCCCGCCTTGATCGCACAGGCCGCCGCCCCTCGAACGCGGGCGATGTTTTCGTGCACGTAGGCGGCTTCCAGACGGTCGGGAGGAATGAAGGAGTCGATGTAGAGGCCGCGGGCCTTCGCGCCGGCGATCGATCCCGCGTCGACATGGCAGACGGCTCGGGGCGGAATCCAGGGAAGGATGTCCTGGACCTCGTCGTCGGGCAGAGGCGTATGTTGCGGTCCGCGCAGGACCGCGAGCACGTCCGCCGCCGCTCTCCAGCTCTCCGGGTGTCCGATCAGGGCGAAGTCGACCTCGATCGTCCGCCCCCGCTCCGCTACACCGGCAACTGAGTCACCCATGCGAGTGTGACCTCCCCGGGTATCCCCAGCATGTCGAGCGTCTTCAGGTACTGTCGGAGCGACGCTCCGCGAAGCTCGGCGGCCGACAAGCTGACTTCGAACAGGGACGGCTTCACGCAGGTGGCGTGGCAGACGTCGCAATGTCCGTCCCTGCAGTCCTTCGCCAGCATCCTGGCCAGGGTGGTCATCACATCGAGATGCAGCCGGTAGACCTTCTCGTCGAAGCGCGGCGCGTCCGACCCTCGCTCCGTTCCGAGAATCGCCACCGCGTGAGCGATGTGCTCTTCTTCCTCGGCGGCGATGGCGGCGAAGGTCTTGCCCAGGCTCCCCGGTGCCACCTTCCCGACGCGGGCATAGCTCGCCACGGCGAAGGATTCCAGCATGATCTCCTGGACGATCAGGCAGCCGATGAAGTCGCTCTCCGTGATGCAGCGCAGGAACGCCTCGCGGAGGCGCTTCCAGTGCCTTGCCTCGACGTTGTTGGCGACGTCCACTCCGAGCTTGCGGCCCTCGGCCGCGAAGGCCGCCGCATGGCCCCGTTCCCGTTCCGCATGCTCCAATGCCTCGGCCACTTCTCCGGGTTCGTGACAGACCTCCGCCAGGGAGGTGTAGTTCATCGCGGCGAGTAGCTCGCCGGTCATGGCCTGGGCCAGGATGTCCTGCCAGATCGGAGCCGCGGGTGAGAGAGAGGTGCATTCGACGACGGAGCAGTCGAGAGCAATAAGGGGCTTCATGTTCGTTTCTCCTTACACGAGCGTGTGAATCAAGTGCATGCGAATCAGATCGGCTCCCGATCGCGACGCAGGCGGGCGGCGGCGGCCAGGAATGCCGCGGCGGCGATGAGGCCGATCCAGAGACCCGGGCTGATCAGGAATCGCAGCGGATCGAGCTGGGCGAGACGACGGATGTCGTGCCCCTCGCTGGCGACGAACGCCACTCTCATGGCGCCGATCACGCGGTAGCTCACGAGAGAGGCGACGAGCGAAGTGTGGAAGGTGATCCTCTCGAAGACGCCGAGCGCCATCGGCGGCAGCACCACCCAGAGCAGGGGCGTGCGTCGCGCCCAACCCGAGATCAGCAGCAGCCACGCATAGAGCGGCGCATGCCAAAGCACGTGCACGGCGACCCCGTAGAACATGATCAGCGTCATCGTGAAGAGCGGCAGCCGGCTCCACAGCGCCGCCGCCCCCACGCCGCTCGCCGACAGGACCACGGTGCTCAGGAAAAGCATGACCAGCTGCGTGGCGAGGCTGACCGCGATCGCGATCGACGGCAGGACGACGAGGGGAATGCTGGCCTTCGAGAGCACGGTCGTGAGATCGGAGACGGGCAGGGACTTCCAGAACAGGATGCTGCGATCACGGCGCTCGCCGTAGAGGGCCTCGAGGCAGTAGAAGGCCCCCACGATGAACGACGTCAGGATGATCAGGCCCGGGGCGGCGCTGAACGGCATGACGAGCATGCGTTCCTGCTTCGCGGGGTCGAGGGCCGCCGCACGCAGGTGATGGGGCAGCATGATCGTGCTGAGCGCGAAGCCGAACAGGAAGACGGCGGCAACGGCCATGGGCGCGACGTAGACCGAACGGTTCTCCCACAGCTCGCGGCGGATCGACCAGTACATCGGCCGAGGCGTCATCGAGCCGCTCCTTGCTCGGCGCCGGCCGCCTGGCCCATCACGGCCACGAACAGGTCCGCGAGGCTGGGGGTGCGCACTTCGCCCAGGTCGGCGAGCTTCGGGCGCTCGACGTTATCGAAGAGAAGGATCGTGCGCCCGAACAGCTGGCGCTCGTGGATCGGCCCGAGGGTGCGCGCGGCGGCGAGGTGCTCGGGGCGCACCATCACCTCCAGATAACGCGCTTCGAACTCCTCCATGCTGCAGGCGAGGACGATGCGGCCGCGGTCGATGAACATGACGTCGGTGAGGACCGGCTGGATCTCCTCGACCTGATGCGTGGTCACGACGATCGTGCGGGTTCGGTCGTAGTAGTCGTTCAGCAGCGAGTCGTAGAACTGCTTGCGATACAGGATGTCGAGGCCGAGGGTCGGCTCGTCCAGGACCAGCAGGTTCGCGTCGATGCCCATGACCAGGGCCAGGTGCAGCTGGGTCACCATGCCCTTCGACAATTCCCGGACCTTGCTTCCGCGCTTGATGGTGGTCTTCGCGAGAAAGCCTTCGGCCTTGGCGCGATCGAAGCGCGGATGCACGCCGGCGACGTAGTCGAGCGCCTGCCAGACCCGCATCCAGCGCGGCAGCACGGCGACCGTCCAGGGGTCGCGTCCGAGCACCCGCAGCTCGCCCTGATACCGGGTCAGTCCGAGGATCGCGTTGAGCGCAGTGGTCTTTCCCGCACCGTTGGGCCCGATCAGCCCCAGGACGCGGCCCTCTTCGACACTCAGGTCGATGCCGTCCAGCGCGATCGTGGAACCGAAGGCCTTGCGCAAGCCGCGCGCTTCTATGCATGCCATGGTTTCAGCGCTCCTCCTCTGCAGCTTTGGACTCAGGGGGCGCGGCGGTGTCGAGAAGTTCTCTCGGCGACAGGCCGAGCCGGTGGATGAGGGCGTGGACCCTGGGCCACTCCTCCGCGAGAAACCTCTCGCGCTCGCCCTTCAGCAGCAGATCGCGCGCGCCTTCGTTGATGAACATGCCGCGACCGCGCTTGCTCTCGACGAGCTGCTCGTCGACCAGCTGCTGATAGCCTTTCAGGACGGTGAGCGGATTGACGCGATACTCGGCCGCGACAGTCCGCACGGAAGGCAGTGGGTCGCCTTCTTTGAGCAGGCCATCGAGGATCATGGCGACGACACGGTCGCGAACCTGACGGTAGATCGGCTGGCTGTCGTTCCACTCGCGATCCATCAA